>Ga0187892_10005684_pt1 | contig 19324 bp, 27 predicted proteins | sample MA1701073metaG_FD_139345 | JGI IMG/M metagenome (GOLD analysis project Ga0187892, IMG submission 139345) | Bio-ooze microbial communities from a basaltic lava cave in the Kipuka Kanohina Cave System on the Island of Hawaii, USA - MA170107-3 metaG ...
AAGATAGTATTGTGCCCCATTTTTTGGATCAACAAAATCTGGAATCCTTGCTGTAGGTTCTGGCTCTGGTTCTGAAAAAGCATTTGGAATTTTCAACTCTATTGCTTCTTCTATAGTATAATCGGGGTAGTTTGTATCAAACCATTTTTTGTACGCTGGTTCATTGTTGTATCTATCAAGATAGTATTGTGCCCCATTTTTTGGATCAACAAAATCTGGAATCCTTGTTGTAGGTTCTGATGTTGATGGAGTAGTTGATATATCATTTACTGTCACAGTGATTGTTTCTCTGTCTTCTAATGCTCCTTTTATCACTGCAATATCAAATAGATAGGTACCAGGTCCTTGTGTCTCTGTAGGTGTCCAAGAAAACACTCCAGTCTTTGGATCAATTGTAGCACCAGTTGGTGGACTCTTATCCAATTTGAATGTCAAATCTTTAAGCGACGAATCAGTAACACTTGCAGTAAATGAGAGCATTTGTTTTTCAGTGACAGATTTATTTCCAATTTTTACCAACTCTAAAACAAAATTTGGAACTATAGATACTCTTTCCCCATCATAATTCAAAAATAAAGTAATTCCCTCTGAAATCTTGTCGGTAAAGCCAGTTGCATTATATCTTCCTATAGTTGTAAACAGATCTTTTACAGGTTTTGGAATAGTATCAAAAGATCCATCCAGATCAGATGCAGGATCACCTAACATATTTACAAATTTACCATTAGGGTTGTATAGAGCAACACTAATCATTTTTCGTCCCTCGGATTCGGTTCCAACAAATACAATTTTTTCCTCATCAGTATAGACGTCTTTTTCTAAGGTAAACGATGTAACAACGGCATAGGCAGGTGCAATAGTGAGAATGAGGGGGATCAGACTAACAAATGCAAGTATTGCGAACAACAAAGGCAATATGCTTGCAGTATTATTAAAAAATACGTATAAGTTATTCTGGTGAATTTTCCCAACTTAATTCATCAGGAACTTTTTTTACCTGTATACTAGGATAATATTCATGGAAGAAACTCCAACAGATGTAATGGTATTAGGGGCAATCAAGGGGGGAGCAAAAAAATTTGACCAGATTAAGAAGATAGTAAAAATAGAGGAGGCAGAACTAAACAATATTCTTGAAAGATTAGCTAGTCATGGCCTCATTAAAATTGAAGAAAAAAAGGGCTGGTTTGGACTAAAAGTTGAGATCAAGGTAACTGACAAAGGAGAAAACGAAATGCAGCAACGAATCCATGAGCTTGAGAATAATTGGAATCAAATGAGAACTATGTACGAATCTGGCAATAAACAAAAACTGCAACAGTACATGGATGAGAACAAATCAATTCTTCCTATGATGTTTTTTTTCGGTATTATTGATATGATAATGTTTTCAACCATGATTGGCTTTTTAGGAGCTCAAATATCGGATTATGCGCCTGCTGACCAAGTTTCAGGAACAGAAGGTGATGCAGGGAGTGATGGCGGAGATGTTGCAAATGACGGAGGAGGAGATGCAATGAGTGATGGTGGCTTTGACATCGATATAGGATTTTGATTTATACTTCATTTGATAATGTTGGTTTAGTTAAGGTTCTTTCGTTTTTAAAATCACATAAAGCAGAATATCTCTCCGGGCAAGATCTTAGTGATGTTTTGAAGATAAGTAGAGTAGCTGTATGGAAACACATCAAGCGAATTCGTTCATTAGGTTATAAAATTGAATCAAAACAAAATCTAGGATACAAACTTGTTGGTAATACAGAGTTGTTACTTCCTTGGGAAGTAACAGACGGGCTAAAAACTAGAACGATTGGTAATCGAGTGTACTATTTTGAAAATATTGATTCCACACAAAACTTTGCAACCTCAATAGCTCACAATCCAAAAGAAAACGGAGCTGTAGTTATTGCAAAAAAACAATCAAGTGGTAAAGGTAGACTAGGAAGAAAATGGATTTCTCCAAAGGGAGGATTATGGTTTTCTGTAATCATACATCCAAAGTTTGAGGTTTCGCTCGCCACACTTTTTCCTCTAGCAGCTTCACTAGCACTATCTAATGCAATTGAAAAAACTTTACAGAAAAAACCAGAGCTAAAATGGCCTAACGATGTTACACTTAATCGCAAAAAAGTTGCAGGTATGCTAGTGGATTTGTCCATAAAGTCTAACTTTATTGAAAATCTAATTCTTGGGGTAGGAATTAATTTCAAAATAGACCCTGCACAGATAGAAAGAATAATCAAAAATACTGGAAATTTTTATGGAGTATCCACAATAGTTGATAAAAATGAAAAAACAAATCCCATTAAACTGATGCAGTTGTTTCTTTTTGAGCTTGAAAAGATTTGTGAGGAGCTAAACCAAGGCAACAGCCAAAAAATTATTAATGAATGGACTAGAAAATCATTAACAATTGGAAAAAAGGTAGATGTCATTACCTCTTCTGGTAAAATTAGTGGGAATGCAATTAGAATCGACGATGATGGAGCGCTTGTGATATCTCATACAGGAAAAACTCAGAGAGTTCTTGTGGGGGATGTTGTTTAAAATAATGATATTATCTCCATCGTTTTCTTAATTTACGTCTAGTTTTTGATTTAGTTTTTCTTTTCTTAATTTTTTTTCTTACTCTAGTTTTTCTTTTTATCTTCTTTTTTGTTTGTCTTCGTGGTTTTAGATGAGATTTAAGGTAATTAAGATTGCCTTTGATTTGGGCAATATTTGAAACTAAACTTTCTAATTCATTAACATATTCCTCATAAGCAGTTAGTAATTGTGATTTTTTTTCATTTGCCTTTTGTAGATATTCATTAGTTCTTAGCATATTAGTTGTATTGATAAATTCTGGAAGTGGTTGTTCAAGCATATTAATTTCTGAGAGTTCTTTTTTAGCTTGCATTATTTGCTTTTGTAAGATATCTAGTTTATTTCTAATTGTTGACATTTCTATGATCCTATCAAAGTATATTGTATTGATTTAATCTTTTACAAGTATTGTTATGGTTCAAGAAATCCAGTGCTATGATCCCATGTTGCAAAATATTTAGGAGTGATCTCAAGTAATACTGAAAATCCTTTTTTGACCCCATCCATTAAAATTTTTGCTACCTGATTATCTAGATTACCAGTATATTTTATCATGATTTTTTCAGCTATTGGAATATTTGCTTTAGTATCTTCAGAGATTCTAACTGTACCTTTGCCTCTTACTCCTTTGTATGGCATTTTTTCATCATCTATACAAAAGTAAATGGTATTTTTTTTCTTAATATTGCTGGTTTTTTTCGCTGTTTTAGCGGTCTCGATGTATAGCTTACCATTTTCATACAAATACCAAACTGGATGAACGTTTGGTTCTTCTTTATCATCTATAGTACCTAAAAGTAAATTCAATTTACCTTTAGAAAGAAAGTCTATTGTTTGAGCTTCGGTGAATTTTGAGCCAAATCCAGGACTTGCATGAACAATTTTCAACTATAGAATTTAATTTTTAAAATATTATATCTTTTTCTTAATTAGAAAAATGCAATAAAGTTAACCCATATCAAGTGCTTTTGAGTGCATTCTAGTATGTGGTCGTTCTCCAGAATATTTTCGACGCATATGACCTGATGGACGTCCATACAAAAGCTCTAAGAACCAGGATTCATGTTCAATTTCTTCGGCTAGAATATGTTGTGCAATTTCATATGTCATAGGATCCTTGCCATGAGTCATTTTGCAGACCTTATCCCAGTTGATTATGGCACCTTGTTCAGCTTTTAGACATTTTTCCAAAATCGCTTTTAAATCTGTTGGATTATTTGATAATTGTAAAAATTCACATCCTGACATTTTTATATAATCGACTGCGTCTTTTGGAAGTTGCCCACCTAGCTGATAAATTCTTTCAATACAGGATTCAAAATGGCTTAAATCTTCTAGACGCGCATCTTCTATAACTCCCTTAATTCCTTCTCCCTCCATTCCTGTACAGTTTGCTCTAAGTAGGGTAAAGTAATAGTAAGCGGTGAATTCAACTGAGGAATTAATAACTAATTGTTTTATCAAATCATCTACATCAATACCATTTTTTTTCAGAAATTCTACTCCAACTACGTTAATGTTTTTAAAGTCTCCCATTTATTTCAAAAGTATTCTTATTTAGTTTTTAATAAGTATATTCAATTTTAAATTAAGTTATTATTTTTGATGAGTATGAATTTGTGGGTCATTTGTTCTTCCACAATTTGGACAATGTAGTGTTATGAAATCACGGCAAACTTCACATATGAGTTCTGGTTCCATTTGTATTCCACATGTCCTACAACTCTCTTTTCGCATGAAGATCAAATATTGTATTTATTATTAAAATTATTTGGAAATTAGTTAGTTCTAATTAGTTTATCCTAAGTATTACGAGTAACTACATGATTTTATTCTCATTCTATATAATGAAAATGAGACTTAGGCCAAGCTACACCGAAATAACCGGTATAGAGTTGGATAAAACCATAATAACTTAATTCACGAATACTAATTGTATTATTATGATCAACGAATCTACTGTACCTCAAGTACGATGTCCTAGTTGTGGAAAAACAAAAATTTTATCAGATGAAAATTCTGGCGAAATGTTTTGTGGATCTTGTGGTTTTGTGCTTACTGACAAGTTAGAAGATACAGGTGCAGAGTGGAGATCTTTTTCACAAGATGAAGGAAACAGAGCCAGAACTGGAGCAGGAACCTCCCTTACTATGCACGATATGGGACTCTCAACTGTAATAGGTAGTGTAAATAAAGATGCTACAGGAAAACCACTTTCCGCATCAATGAAAAGCTCAATTGAAAGACTAAGGACTTGGGATAGTAGAACTCAGGCACACTCTTCAGCAGATAGAAATCTGAGACAAGCACTAAACGAAATGGACAAGATAAAAGATAAACTTGCATTAACTAATACTGTAATAGAAAAGGCGGCATATATTTACAGAAAAGCAATGGAGAAAAAACTGATCAGAGGAAGATCAATTCATGGATTGGTGGCTGCATGCATTTATGCTGCATGTAGAAATACAGAAACGCCAAGAACTTTGGATGATATCGCTAAAGGAATCAACATTAGAAGAAAAGATGTTGCTAGATGTTATAGATTAATCTATAGAGAATTAGAATTAAAGATTCCAGTACCTGATCCTCTCAAAGGTGTTTCAAGAATTGCAAGTCTTGCAGAATTAAGTGAAAAAACCAAGAGAAAAGCTGTTGAAATCTTGAATAAGGCACGAAAAGTTGGAATGATTGCGGGCAAGGATCCTATGGGTATTGCGGCTGCAGCTTTGTATATTGCATGTATCAGTAATGGCGAAAATAAATCTCAAAAAGATATCTCAATAGCATCTGGAGTCACGGAAGTAACAATTAGAAACAGATGTGCAGGTTTGAGAAAAATTCTTGACACATAAAGATAATTTTGGAAAAATTATTTGTATAATTTAGACACACATGCATATACTAACTATATGGTGTAGAGAAATTAGTGACTGTTGGGCCTGCCTGCCAATCCTTTCGTGTAGCTGGACCATAGCTATTCCCTGCGGCCCGACCAGTCATTAATATTTACGAATCAAAATTAATCAATTGGGAATTTTAAAAAATATTTCACTAACATGAAAGCAAAGATATTTTGTAATGTTAGTATAACAACACTGCCAAACATCAATTGTATCGTCTCTTACACAGTATCCATTACAATTAGATCCACTTTATTAGCAGATACATTGAATAGAATTTGTCTACAATTTCTAGATAAAAGATTATTGTGAATAATTAGACAGATTTTATGTATGCTTTAATTGTTTGAGCAGATTTATGTAAAGAGTCTAATTCCGAATCCATCAAGTGTATCTCTTGTATGTCAGTGTTATTAATTGATATTTTAGCTGGAATACCTAATGAAACATCTGAAATTCCATACTCTCCATTTAATAAAATAGAAATAGGGATAGAGATTTCCTTATTTTGAATTAGTGCTTTGATGACATCAAATGAATTTTTTGCAATTCCAAAAATTGATGGGCCTTTGTATTCTCTCAGTATTTTCCAGTAAAAAATTAGATCTCCTTTGATTTTATGAATCTGCGTTTCATTAAAAATTTCTAAAATGGGTTTTTCTTTCCATTTAGCAAGTGAATAAACCGGGACCATTGAATCTCCATGTTCTCCCAAAACAAGTGCATTTTCAATTTCAGATTGGTTTGTGTTAAGCTCCTTTGCCATCAAATATCTAAATCTGCTGGAATCAAGACTAGATGCAACTCCAAGGACTCTTTCTCGTGGAAAGCCTGATTCTTTTTGGAAAAAATAGGTTAAAACATCAACAGGATTGGATATTATCAAAACGTTGGAGTTTTTTGCGTATTGTTTAATTTGCTTTGCAATATCTTTGATCATTTGTACTTGATCCGAAAGAAGTTCGGTCCTATTTGCAGTATATGTGCCAGTACTTGCTGAAATTACAATCACATCAGAGTTTTTGAGTTCCGAATAATCAGTAGCTACAATAGAATATTGAGAAGTTTGCGGAATTGCATTTGAAATATCTAAAGCTTGACCCATCGCTTTTTCTTTGTGGCGGTTTACAAGTTGTACATCATCAACTGAATTGCTAGCTATTAGAAATGCTGTAGCAGAACCAACTCTACCACTTCCAATAATTGATATCATATAACAAACTATATTCCTAGAGAATTTAAGGATAGTAAAACGATATGTGTTGTAATCATATATTATCATCATCGACATTACTATAAGTGTGACTATACAAAATCGTAAGATAGCAGGACAAGAATTAGCAAAAAAAATTAGTAAAATATTAAAAAAAGAAAAACCAATTGTACTCGCTATTCCTCGAGGAGGTGTAATAATAGCAGAAGCAATTGCAAAACAATTAGATTGTTCAATGGATGTAATCATTTCAAAAAAAATCACTCCTACAAATTCACCTGAATACGCAATCGGAGCAATAACCCATGATGGAATAATCTTCCATGGTCAATATTGGGATAATTTTTCACATGAACCAAATTTTAATGATGAAGTTAATAAAAAGAAATTAGAGGTTAAAAGAAGATTAGAAAAATACAGAGGAAATACCAATTATAAATTTGACAATAAAACTGTGATATTAGTGGATGATGGCATTGCAACTGGAGCAACAGTTTTTGTGTTGTTAAAATGGCTTTCTGAAAAAAAAGTTAACCGAATAATTTTAGCTGTTCCAGTAATTCCGCTACACACCTACGAAGAAATGAAACCATTGGTAGACACCATAATTGCACTTGAAATACCTACTGAGTTTTATGCTGTAGGTCAATTTTACAAAGAATTTGATCAAATATCTGATAAAGAAGTAATAGAAATACTAAACAAATTCAAAAATCCCCAGACTGTTGATAATGGAATTAGCTAAATCTATCAAAAAAGTATTTGGTAAAAAATTTTGTAATATTTGTCTAACTGAAGAAAGAATAACAAAACTAGATAGGCTAGAATTATGTCAAGATTGTTTTGAAAAGGTAAAAAAACTCCAATCAGAAGAACCTACCAAAATTACAAAAGAACAGATAGCAGGGGGCCTGAAAAATGAGCTATAATATGTTTCAATTATAATTTTGCCTTGATCAGAGATATAGGCAGATATCTGTAGTAATAAAATTACAAATCGGATAGTAAAAAATGACGAGGATTGGGGCACTATCTACCATGGGAAATCTTGATGTAGAAGAAAACAGCCCAAGGTTTTCCCAGATCTTTCTATTCCTAATTCAGACGTAACAGCATGTTCCGTCCAAACATCCTCGTCAGGATTATTACCTCATTATGATACTTAAAGAAGATCATAGGTTAACCGTCCAATTGTAATTGGGTTAGCATCAGATGGAATTAAGCAACTAAAAGAAGGAGAAAAGTAGAAATGTGTCCGAGTTTGCAAGATGCGATATCTTAATTGTTTGATGATAATTAAATATAGGATATTTTTAAAATGATAAACGAACATGATTAAATGGGCTCAATATTTAATTTCTGAAGTTAGCTACAGTCCAGACCATAAACGTATACTACAAGTAAAACAACATGAAGACCTAGATGGTCAGATTAACGAGGGAGAAATTGTTGACAGAGATGTTGTTGTATCCAACCTAAAAAAAGGTAAAACATACATGACCATTCACAATGGTTCTTCAAAAACTTGGAAAAAGGGAGAGAAAGTAAGAGGTTTCTCAGTTGATGGAGATTATTATATTCGCACAGACAAAAATAAGGTAAACCTGGACAACCTTGGAATGATAAACGAATTATAATTTTTTGTAATTCGTTTCGAGGTGTACTATACATATTTTTATTATAGAATTAAACTACAGAATACATGGAAATGGCTTATCTTCTTATCCAATGCGATATGGGTGCAGAAATCGATATTATCAAAAAACTAACTAAAATACCTGAGGTTAAAGAGGTAAGAGGAACTTATGGGGTTTATGATATTTTTGCAAAGCTTGAATCAGATTCTAGAGAGAAATTAGATGAGATATTGACAAACAATATTCGTAAGATTCCAAAAATTCGTTCAACCAACACTCTAACTCCAATATTTTCCCAAGGTGGAAAATAAGTTTAGTTTAGAATAATAACTAAAATGTGGTGTGTAAAAACTAAATTCCAGCTATTTTCATTACTTTGTTGGCAGTTTCATCAATACTTACATCTGGATTCGCAGATACAAGCAAGACCTTATTATCAATTGGAAAACTCATAACTACTGCCTTTTTGCGTTTTGATGCGGAATATTTTACTTCGCCGAGCGATTTATCAAACTCTTGTCTTGTTGAAACTCTCAAGATTAATTCCATGTAGAGCTTTCTCATATCAGCATCCTCCTCTAATGGTTTTAGGCCTTTTTTCATGCCTCCCGCAACTAAATGTCCCATAGGGTTAATCAGCCCAGCAAATCTTATTTCTGGCTCTTTGAGCAAATTTTGGCATTTTTGTTCAAACAGAAAAAATTCGTTTGATTTTTCAACTTGAGACATGTTATATCTATAACAATCAGAGAATAAAAACCATTGTCGAATTTTTTTAATACACAAAGGTTCACCTTTTTCAATTTGTATGTGGAAAAGGTTATTTTTCCAGCTTTTTTGAGAAAAGCATAAGAGAATTTGACATTTTAAAATGTCATGATACACATCAGCCAAAGTTTTACATTCTTTACCTGACACAGGAGATTCAAAAAGACCCATTCAAGCTTGTTTTGTATGTGAAGAGTGTTCACAGAATCCAAATTACATTGATTCTAAAACAATTATTCACCATGAAGACTGAAAGAAGGGACAAGGATATTTGTTCCAAATCTAAACGAACTAAAATTTCCAGATGATTTTCCAGCTGATTTTCTTAAGAGTAAAAAAGGAATTTACTTGTAGCCACTCATGGGTTTTTCCCCAAGATTTTCATTATCTTAAATGGAATTTTTCCAAAATCGGCCTCTCTTTCAGAAGACACCAATAGTACGTTATTATCATCCAATGGAAAACTGTAGATTATTACCTTGCCCCTATATGACAATGAGAAACTGACAGGCCCAAACTCCTTATCAAACTCATGGCGCATCCTTACGCGGAGCGCAATTTCCATAAACAACATTTCATCTTGTCTTTCATTTTCAAGTGACATCATGCCCTTTTTCATACCACCAGCTACCAAGTGCCCTCTGTCATTAATTACACGCGCCGACCTCATTGTAGGATCCAAAAGCATAATCTGCTGACAGACCTTTTCATAGTCCATTTGTTTATGAAATACAGACGAACTATTTATTGCGATCTTTTATCTTATAATTACGTGGAAAACGACCTTCAAAAAGACCCAGCAGAATTTTACAAACATCTATCACTATTTTGGACAGACTTGATTTACCTAATGTCAAGCAAACCCCAAGCTCTAACATCGGTGGGCCCAATGAGAAATTTTGCAACAAATGCAAAAAAAATTGCTACAGAATTATTAGAAGCAAATGATGACCTTGTAGAATTTAACACAAGATTAACAGAATACTACCAACAATTAGCAGACACCTGGGCAGAAGCGCAAAAAAAAGTCTCCACAAAGATTCCAAAAATTCCTAACGACCAAGAACAGTTTGAGGCATACAAAAGAATTTGGATTGATATGTTTGATAATGATTTTACAGAATTATTTGATTCCAAAAAATTTGGAGACAACTATGGAAAATTGGTAGCAAGTGAGCTTGAGCTCTCAAAACATTGGGAGCATATACTAAATGTAATGCTCCAGTCAGCTAACTTGCCAAACAAAAAAGAAATAGACGAGGTCTTCAAAGAACTTCATTCGTTAAGAAAAAGAGTTTCAAAACTAGAATCACAGTTAAAAACAACCAAACCAAGGAGCAAGACAGATGACAACTGAGAATAGAATCGATCCCAAACTAGTTGAAGAATTTCTCAAGTTTGGAAGAAATCTTGCAGAAGCCCCTAAGATTGTTCCAGCTCCAGACGAAATCAATTTGGAAGTTACTCCCCATGAAGTGGCGTACACTGAGGATAAGGTAAGACTATTACACTACAAACCACGAACAAGCAAACAGAATCGTACGCCTCTAATTATTGCATACGCAATAATTAATCGCTATCATATTTTGGATATTCATCCAAAAAAGAGTTGGGTTAGAAATCTATTAGATCAAGGAATCGATGTATACATGATAGATTGGGGGACTCCAACAAACATGGACAAGTATCTTGATTTAGATGACTACGTAAATGTGTACTTGGATAACTGCATTGATTTTGTAAGAGATGAAAATGATGTGGAACAGGTTTCATTACAAGGGTATTGCACTGGAGGGACTATCTCAACAGTTTATTGTTCATTATATCCAAAAAAGATTAAAAATTTCGTTGCTACTGCACCAGTAATTGATGGTTGGCGTGATACTACTGTAGTTAGTAATCTTGCAAAACACATCGATGTCGATAAAATGGTAGACACCATTGGCAACATGCCACCTGAGTTCATGTATTATTGCTTTTCAATTCTAAAACCATTTGAACAAGGCATTGAAAAATATGCTAATTTTTTTAGGAATATTGAAAACGAGAGCTTTGTTGATAATTTCCTAAGGGTAGAAAAGTGGCTTAGTGATACACCTCCTATTCCTGGAGCGCTCTTCAAACAATGGATTAAAGACATTTATCAAGATAACCTCCTAATTCAAAATAAAATGTATGTTGGTGGAAAACATATTTCGTTAGAAAATATCAAAATGCCAATTTTCACTCAAGTTGCAGTAGGGGATCATTTGGTATCTCCTGAGTGTAGTATGCCACTGCATTATGCTGCGAGGAGCGAGGATAAAACACTGAGGGTTTATCCTACGGGCCATGTAGGAATGATTGCAAGTTCGTTATCACAAACCAAGGTTCTTCCAGAATTGGGACAATGGTTGAAGGAACACTCAATTTAATAAAATAGAAAAAAGAGAAAAATTCTCTTTTGGTTTTAGTCTTGAATTTTATACCTAGTTACTTTTTGGTGCGAAGGTGCTAATCCAAGATTGAACTACGTTTTTGTTCAAATCAGCAAATGCTTTTGCATTTTCATTGAATGTCTTGATATTTTGCTGAGCTGAATCAATAGCTGCTAGTGCAATTTTGTTTTGTACATCGTAGGCTTTGACAACCTCTTCAGTTGCATCACGAATTACTTTTAGTGCTGCAGAAGGAATGTTGGTTGTGATGCCTGCTTTTGTTGCATAGTCTTTTTGTAGCTCAATTACTGAATTGACTACATTCTCAACTGCATCAAGGTACTCTTGCTGTACGTTAGTTACTGATTGATGATAGCGAGGTACTGATTGTTTGATGCCGTTAAAGTATTTGTCAACTGTTTGTTGATATACTCCAAAGATGTCTTTCTGATCTTTTGGTTGTGCTGTGTTACTCATATTTTCACCTCCTCGTTTGTTTCTTTTCTATAGGAAGAATTACAACTTGAACCAAGTCGCCTTCCTTTAATCCGAGGGCATCTCGTTCTGCCTCTGGAATCGAAATTCGTCCGTTACTTCCAACTGACGTTTTGTATGCTCCCCATGTAAGGAAGTTTGGCATCATTTGTGCCATGTTAAACATCTTGTTCATGCCTTTTGGCTGCATCGAGCCAAGGTTTTGCATAAAGTTTGATTGTACCTCTACTGTTTTGTTTGTAATGTCCTTTAGTGTTTCTAGTGGGTCAAATTGATTGTTTTGTGGATTCATCATTGAAGCAAAATTTTTCATAAACTCGGTTTGTGCTTTTCCGCTTTTTTGTATCCATTCCTTAAACATCTGTGCTGGATCATATTGGTAACTATTACCGCTCATAGGTAATGGTAGGAATATACAGGTATTTAAACGATTTGGTTATTCTATGTTTCTAGAAAAGCAAGAACCAACTGAGCAAACCTCTTTGGATCATCAACATATGGGGTGTGGCCGCTATTATCCATCATATAGAACCTGCAGTCTTGAACACTTGAAACAAAATCATCAGCATATTTTATTGGGATAACTGGATCGTGCTCTCCCCAAATAATTAGTGTAGGCACAGATATTTTCTTTAACGAGTTTGTTATTAATTCAGAATTTTTTAAACCCAGTAATGTAGACATGAATGCCATTTTTGCATTAGGCAGCTTCATCCTTTTTACAAAATCTTCGATCACTTTTTGATTAACCTGCCTTGTACCACCTGCCATCATTTCAAAGGCATTTTTTGCCACGTCGAGGTCTGGATACAAAGCGGCCATCACGTAGGCATCTAATGCTGGAGTAGAGCTTTTCATGACTCCAGAAGGAGACACCAGAACAAGGTGATCTATTGTATCAGAGTGAGCTGATGCATATTTTGCCGTTATCTGTCCTCCAAGGGATGAGCCAATAATGTTTATTTTATTGAGGTCTAATTTTTGTAAAAAACTCGAAAGAAAATCGGCGAAAAATTCAGTAGTATAATCAACAAGAGGTTTATCGCTATAACCAAATCCAATGAGATCTGGAACTATAACCCGATAGTGCTTGCTAAATTCAGGAATGACAAATTCATATCTTTCAGCAGAGGCACCCAGTCCATGAACGAGAACAATTGTTTTTTCTGAGTTTCCAGACTCTAAATATCTAATATTATTACCATTAATTGTAATGAACTTTTCTTTCATTTTGTTTTCAGCTGAAATTTCTAATATAGATAAGTTTTTGCTTGAGTAGATATAGCAACTTGTTAATTTCATCCCAAATCTGGGTTTATGTTTTTTAACAGGTGAAAGAAAATCGTTATGTGATATCAACAAAAATTAAAAAAATTCTTGTCCCATTAGATGGCTCTAAAAACTCGCTTAGAGCTTTGGATTTGGCAATATATCTAGCTAGAAAATGCGAGGCAATTATAGTTGGGGTTTGTGTGATATATACTCCCTCTAGAACTGAATTTGGAAGATGGATGGCAGTAGAAAAAGGTTCTTATGAGAAGGTAAAAAAATTCATGAGTGCGGCTAAAACTATAGCTGCTCAAAACGGGATTATATTTAATGGGAAAATACTACATGGAGATATAACTTACAATATTGTTAATTTTGCCCACAAGAAAAAAAATAGAATAGATCTCATTGTTATTGGTTCTAGAGGAAGGGGTGCCGCAAAAGAAATATTTTTTGGAAGCGTGTCACATAATATCATACATGCTTCAAACCTACCGGTAATTGTTGTAAAATAAAAAATAATTAGAAAAAAATCTAATTATTTATCGGAATTTACGAATTCTGCTAATTATGCCAGAATGATTTGCCTTTGGATCTGTTGTTATGTAGATGATATGGTTTTTTCCTGCTGGTAGTGTGATGCGCTTTACACGATCATACTCTGCAATAACATACTTGCATCGGCCTATCTTTTGTGCTAAAGATCTTCTCAGCTTCCATGCACGGGCAGCCATGAGTAGTGATTGTCTACTCTCATATTTTGAGAGGGCTGTTTTGACAGTTTTTCGGTGTGCTGAGAAAAGCAATTTTCCATTCAATGAGGCAATTGTCACATATCGAATAGATTTGCTTGATTTGAGAATCTTATCGGCTAGTGTTGATACTTGCATATCTAGTACAATATTTTGACTGTGATAAAGGTTTTCATAATTAGTGGTGAGATTTATGTAATAGGCTTCATCACTTTTGCTAGTGAAAAAATCAGCGTTATTTGCTATGTATGTGATCGTTTTAATATTTTTTAGCTATTATCCAGCATATGGTGCAACCGTTTTTTATGCGAATGGTGCCTTTACCTCAAATGGAATAGAGTGGTGTCAAGAAAACGAAGCGCTTTATCGTCTATTAGGCTACAAGTTTTTTGAGCATCACAAACATAGCATTGAATCAAGGGTTTGTGCAAATTTGATTGAAGACCCATTATGGCATTATACTGGAGCTGATAAATTTGAAAAATTAATTGAACGAAGTAGATACTATTCCGAACTAGAGATTATGGAAAGTCAAGTTGAAGCTAAAACCGGAGTAGTTGACCCTACACCTGCCGAGGTACCAAAACCAGAGGTTGAAGAGCAGCCAAAGGAGGAAGAAGGTCAAGTAGATACTGAATATGAATCAGGAGTAAACCCACCTCAAGATTCAAATCAAAATGGAGGTGGGTGTCTTATAGCTACGGCAACATTTGGAACGGAGCTTGCCTCACAGGTGCAGATGCTAAGAGAAGTTCGAGATGCCAAAGTAATGAGTACAGATTCTGGGGGTATGTTTTTGACAGGATTTAATCAGTTTTATTATTCATTTTCGCCTACGATTGCAGACTGGGAACGCCAGAGTCTCATATTCAAAGAGTTTGTAAAAATTACCATTATACCAATGCTTGCTACTTTATCATTACTCGATTATATTGACATTAATTCAGAAGCCCAAATGTTAGGTGCAGGAATTGGAATCATATCACTTAATGTAGGATTTTATTTTGGAATTCCACTTACTGTAGCATTAAGATTAAGGCAAAGTTTCTAACATTGTATTATTTCAGTAGACCTTAATATTTTGAAATGAACAGACATCACCATAATAGTTCCTCATCAATAATATGTTTGAAAATGCATAATTTAGGGAGGACAAAATTTCATACAGAAAACTGGGAATCTGGTTCAAGCGAGGATTTTTTTGATAAAGCAGTTGATGCTCTGTCTGTAATAAAAATTTCAAATTCGTATCTACAAACTACTCTAGGTGCTAATAGTTCGGATCAGAAGGTACTGACATCTTTTACAATGATTAAAAAATCCTTACGGAAAATTGAGGCATGTCTTGATAGCCTAAAACATGAAAAAAAATTTTCCTCAAAAAATAAACTGGGTCACTCTTCACAAAATATCAAAAAAACATGGTTTGCTTTATCAGAGCTAATGCAAATGATTAAACCAAAAAACTGCCCATCTACAGTTAAAATTAATTTGCCACGAAATGATTTCCAAGTACTTGGAAATTTTTACAAGCTAGTAGTAGTTTTTTCAAATTTAGTAGAAAATGCCATTGAAGCAATGAAAAACGATGGTGTTATCAACATTACCGCCCGTGAAGGGGGGGATTTTGTTGTAATAGATGTAAAGGATTCTGGTCCTGGACTTTCCCAAGAAGGCATCAAGAAAATATTCTCTTCTCTGTACACTACAAAATCTAGTGGAAATGGCTTGGGTCTCAAAGTCACAAAGACAATTATCGAGATGCATGGTGGCAGCATCTCGGTTAGAAATAATCCAACTACATTTTCTATAAAGCTTCCAAAAAAATAATTTTCTACAAAAAAATTAGTTAACTCCACTAAAAATATCTACGACTCTAGTGGCCAGCTCTTCAATATCTACGGAGGGGTTTGCAGATATCAAGAGTACAAATTTGCTGACTGGAAATGGAAAGCTCATAAGCACCGCCTTGTTTCTTCTTGCTACAAGATAATTAATCGGGCCAAGTGTGTCATCATATTCATTGCGAATTGAGATTTTGGAGACAAACTCCATAAAGGCTTGGAGTTTTGATTCATCTGCTTCAAGTGGTTTTATCTTCTTTTTGAAACCCCCTGATACAAGCTTGCCACGCTCATCAATTATTCCTGCAAATCTTATTTCTTCTTCTTCAAGCAGATTTTTACACTTTTCGTCATACATTTGATAGTTAAGCTCTGTCAATTTTTAGTTCATCAAATAGTAATAGTATGAAAGATAAAAATCTAAGCCAAAATTATTCAAAATTCTTTTTTGATATCAGAAAAATTTGATGCAGTAGATCATTGACCTCGCTTTGCTCATACTTGCCAAGATCATCTCTGTCTACCTTGATTCCTTTCCATGTTGAGGTGTGCCATGTACCTATTGGGAGGCGGTACTCGACCATCTTTGGATTAAACGGATATGGATTCATGTAAAGATATGGGTCTTGATATTGCTTGTCGCCTGGAGATATTCCAGTGCCAATCTGCTCGTTTCTTTTTCCTGAAAACCACTCCACAGAAAAATCAAGACCATCAGGCCAAAGGTGGGCCTGTGTGAAGCTTCCATCAAGTGTCATCCTAAAAAGCTCAATTGTTCGTTTTGCCTTTATTGCAAAGCTGTAAAATTCGGAAAGCTGTTTGTGGCTAACATTATCTAGATTTACCTTGGGCATTTTTAGGTTGTATTTTTCAACGATTCTTGATAATTCATCTTCTACGTTATCTTTTGTAAGATCAATAAAATGCCCCCTTTCATTATGAAAGTAAAGCAGCTGGCCTGTAAGTAAGTGAATTTTAATTTCGGTTTTATTGTTAAGGAGACCAGTAGTTATTTCGTCATTTTGAAAAAATAGTGCCTGACTTGCATAATGAGGGAGCTCTTCGATTTGTTGCGATTTTAATTCTCCAATGGCTATGCATGCATTGTGTAGCTGCTCAATTTCTAGAGGATTCATTTACAAATTCTTGTTTTTGCTTGATTTAGCCACTATAATAATAAAATGCTAAATGATTGCTGCATTGATTTTGTTCATAAAAATTGGCAGAAACATTTTAAGATGATTTGCATTGAGCGCATGCATGTCAGAGCCAGAAACTGGAAACACAGAAAGTCATCCAACTGAATTAATCATTGCAAGATGGAGCGATCGGTTCTATGCATGGCTGATTGATTATGCTATAATTTTTGGTGTAGCATTTTCAGTGTTTTTAGCTTTTTTTAGTGCTGCGTTTTTTGAAAAAATCATTGATGGTGATTATATGTATTCACATACGTTTGATTATGCTCCAATTAGTATCGTGTTTTTTTTGTATTGGTTGATTTTAGAATCAAAAAAAGGTCAGTCAATTGGCAAAATGGCATTGCGTCTAAAAATAACAAATCTTAGTGGCGAGGCTGCTGATTTTAAGAGCATTGCAATCTCAAGTTTTGGCAAGGCCTTTTTGCTTCCGCTTGATGTGATTTTAGGCAGAATATTTACTAATCAAAAAAGGCAGAGAATCTTCAATAGGTTGGGAAAAACAATTGTCATCAAAATTGATGATGTTGAAAATGAATCTAAGAATATAACCTATAAAAAAGATTGATCTTTGTTACGTTAGCTAAAATCATTGTTGATTTTTTCGTTTGAAATTTGTAATAAAGATAATTTCAAGTCTTGATTCAAAATAGACAAATTTTCAAGAGTAAGATATGATCAATATAAACCAGTAAATTGGTTTTAGGGTTTTGACCTGTTGGTGACAAATGAACACACAACTAATTATTATTCTAAAATTTTAAAAAATTTATTATGAGATTTGAGCTTTGTAGACATTGCGGAGAGGAAACCATACAAGCTGACAAGTGCAAACTATGCCAGCAAGTATTCAAGTTTGTATGCCCTGAATGCAATATAGTCTACGAGGATCATCACTCTAACTGTAACGATACACGTATTTTACAAAAAATAGTCATTGATTAGTCTATACGGTTTGCATATACAGATCTTCGTATTTGCTAGAGTTGTATTTTCTTAGCATAAACTGCATCAATGCTTCTTTGGAATATTCTATTCCGTGCTTGTCTGATGTATGCTTTGCAAACTGTTCTATCATCTCAGAGGTATCTTTTGATTCTGCGGCAAAGTCACACTCAAAGCCATAATCTACGCAACATAGTTTTGCCATAAGTGTCTAATGAACCCTAAACTAATAACCAAATGTTTGTAATATTTTCCTTACAAATTGAACTAGCAATTAGCTAATCAGTTGATTATTTAACAAACTAGCTTACTCTACATTATCTATCATAGCCGAGTAGTTATCACAATGGTTGGTATTGATTTTGTGGATACCATAGTTGTAAGGCGAGTAGCTGACAAAGGCACAAAAATAATTGAGGAAAAAATTGGCGAGTCAAATTGGGCTGGAAAAAATTTCAAGCAATACGAAAAGAAAAGACGTGAGCTAGCAGGGGATCGTGGGCTAGCTAGTAGCAAGGGCACAAAAATACTTCGTCTAAAGCAAATGCGAGAAACATTGATTCCAGATTCGTCTGGTCTTTTGATGAGTACAGGTAGAGGCACTGGTCTTAGAATTGGTTAAGTGACAAATAGAGCTGTCACTTCCCTTTCTTTTTTTTTTAAAATAAGTCTTTGAAAGATTACGCTGGAATTTGTTGCTCTAGGTATTTTGAACCTTTTTTGGTAAATGGCTTTTGTTCTAATTTTTTTTGCGTAAACTGCATAAATGCATGAAAGTCCTTTTCTTCGAATAGCTGCCAGCCAAATTTGTAAATATCAAGATCATATGACTGATAGTCTTCTATTATATCACCAAACCAAGTTCTATAGAGATCTGCTTCTGTGTTTGCCTGTTCTATACTATTGAAAAATTTAAGCTCAATCCAGTCAAAGCTTCCATTTGACCTTGCAGAAAAATCACAAAATGGTGCACTGGATAGATATCCTTTCATGTCATCTAATCTTTGCACAAAATCCTTTGGAGATGAAAGCTTTATTGTAACTAGTCTTGGAACACTCATGTTTACCTTTTTCATATCAACTATGGCAGTATAACCTGTGATAATTTTTTGCTGCTCTAATCGTGCTATGCGCTTTCCTAGCCCTCGTTCTGAAATCCTGATTCCTTCCTCGGCTAATCTTTTTGTAATCTCTCTTGAAGATTGCCTACCATTTGAAATTAGCATGTTTAGGATTTTTCGGTCAAGGTCATCGATCATACCTTCTAGTCCATTTTAGGACAATATGCTCAGGTGT
>Ga0187892_10005686_pt1 | contig 19319 bp, 11 predicted proteins | sample MA1701073metaG_FD_139345 | JGI IMG/M metagenome (GOLD analysis project Ga0187892, IMG submission 139345) | Bio-ooze microbial communities from a basaltic lava cave in the Kipuka Kanohina Cave System on the Island of Hawaii, USA - MA170107-3 metaG ...
AGGGCCGAAGAGGCCCAACCGCCCGAGCGAAGTATGTCGCGGACAGTGACTCCGATGAGGCCCGCAGGGCCGAAGAGGCCCAACCGCCCGAGCGAAGTATGTCGCGGACAGTGACTCCGATGAAATTCGGACTGCGCATCCCCAGCTTCTCCCTCGGCGCGAGAACGGCGTCGCTCGACGAGATGGGCGCCTACCTGCGGCGCGCGGAGGACTTCGGCTTCGAGTGCGCCGTCAGCATCGACCATCTGCTGCTCACGCCGCCCGCGTATTCGTGCACCTGGCTCGAGCCCGTGTCGCTCCTGTCGGCGCTGGCCGGGGTCACGCGCACGATCCAGCTGGGCACCATGGTGCTCGTGCTGCCGCTGCGCAACCCGGCGTACTTCGCCAAGGAGTGGGCGACGCTCGATCTGCTGTCCGGAGGACGCAGCATTCTCGGCGTCGGCGTCGGCTGGCACGAGGAGGAGTTCGGGCTGATGGGCGTTCCCCACCGCGAGCGCGGCCGGCGCATGGACGAGATGCTGGAGGCGGTGACGGCGCTCTGGGCGGGTGACCACGTCACGTACGAGGGCCAGTACTATCGCTTCCGCAACCTGACGATCGATCCCAAGCCCGTGCAGAAGCCGCATCCGCCCATCTGGATCGGCGGCGGCAGCCAGCCGTTCGAGAAGGTCTACGGCCAGACGGTCACCAACATCGACCCGGTGCTGCGGCGCATCGCCCGCTACGCCAGGACCTGGGTTCCGCATTCCTCCGCGACCCCGGACATGGTGCGAGGTGACTGGGAGAAGATCCAGCGCTTCATGAGCGAGCTCGGCCGCTCGCCCGCCGACATGAGCAAGGTGTACTCGAACTTCGTGTACGTGCTCGAGAAGGGTGAGTCGGCCGAGGCGGCGGTTCCCCACTTCAAGACGTTCTCGGGAATGGACCTGCCGTACTGGAAGGAGTTCTACCTGCTCGGCGAGGCCGAGGAGCTGGCGGAGAAGATCCGCAAGAAGATCGAGACGCTGGGCGGATGCGAGTACGTGGTGCTGAACCCGCTCAACTGGGGCCTGGAGCAGCTGGAGCGCCTGGCGGGCGAGGTGCTGCCGCGCGTCGCCCGCCCATGTTGATCCCGGAACGCGGGTGAGCTCGAGCCGCTGCCGCGCCGGCATCGCGACGCGGCTGGTGGGGGCGCGGATCAAGCGCGTCGAGGACCCACGGCTGCTCCAGGGACAGGGCCGCTACCTCGACGACGTGGTGCTGGCCGGCCTGCTCCACGCCGCGTTCGTCCGGAGCCCGCACGCCCATGCCGCGCTCGTCCGCGTGGACGCGCGCGCCGCGAAAGAGCTCTCCGGGGTGGCGGCCGCGCTCACGGGCCGCGATCTCACCGGCCGGCTCGAGCCGATCCTCGACGCGCCCGGCTTCGCCCCGACCTCCTGGCCGGCGCTCGCGCGCGAGCGCGCCCGGTTCGGCGGTGAGCCGGTGGCGGTGATCGCGGCCGCGAGCCCGTACATCGCCCTGGACGCGTGCGAGCGCGTCGAGGTCGACTACGAGCCGCTGCCCGCGGTCGCCGACGTCGACACGGCACTGGCGGCGGCGGCGCCCCGGCTTCATGAGCACGCGCCCGGCAACATCCTCTACGGCCATCGCTACACCGGCGGCGGGGTGGATCGGGCGTTCGAGGGCGCCGCGGTGCGGGTCAGCGAGCGCTTCCGCCACGCGCGCGTGTCGGCCGCGCCCTTGGAGGCGCGCGGGCTCATCGCACGATGGGACGGCGATGCGCTCACCGTCTGGATGAGCACGCAGGTCCCGCACATCATGGGGGGTGCGCTCGCCGAGGCATTTGGGCTCGCGCAGAGCCGCGTCCGCGTGATCGTCCCCGACACCGGCGGCGGCTTCGGCCAGAAAATGCACCTGATGCCCGAGGATCTCGCCGTGGTAGCCCTCGCGCGCGAGACCGGCCGACCCGTGAAGTGGGTGGAGACGCGCTGCGAGAACCTGGCGGCCGCCGCGCACGCGCGCGAAGCGCAGATGGACATCGAGGCCGCCGCGGATGCCTCGGGACAGCTCCTCGCTCTGCGCGTCAAGCTCTACTCCGACGCGGGCGCCTACCACGTCTACCCGCTCACCCAGGCGCTCGAGCCGCTGGGCACCTGCGGCATCCTGCCGGGACCGTATCGCGTGCCCGCCTACTCGTACGAGCTCGCCGCGGTGGCGACCAACAAGCCGCCGATCGGCGCGTACCGCGGGGTCGGGATGCCGTTCGCCGTGTTCGCCATCGAGCGCGTGCTCGACGTCGTGGCCGAGCGGGTCGGCCTCGACGCGGCGGAGATCCGTCGCCGCAACCTGATCGAACGCCATCAGTACCCGTTCACCTCCGCGTCGGGATTCGTCTACGACAGCGGCGATTTTCCGAAGGCGCTCGAGCAGGCCCTGACGCTGGCCGACTACCACCAGCTCACGCGCGACCGGGACGCGGAGCGCGCCGCGGGGCGACTCCTGGGCGTGGGGCTCTGCTGCTACACCGAGTACACGGCGATGGGCTCCGAGACGTACCGGCAGCGCGGCATGCGCCACGTGCCCGGACCCGAAGCGGCGAGCGTGAGGATGCATGCGGACGGGGCGGTGAGCTGCCGGCTGTCATTCCCATCGCAAGGGCAGGGGCATGCCACGACCGTCGCTCAGGTGGTGGCCGACCAGCTCGGCGTCCCGCTGGAGCGCGTGAGCGTGGGCGGGCTGGACACCGCGTCCTCGCCGGCCGGCAGCGGCACCTTCGCGAGCCGCGGCGCGGTGGCGCAGTCCGGCACCGTCGAGCGGGCGGCGGTAGCGGTGCGCCGCAAGCTCCTCGAGCTCGCGGCGGCACGGCTCGAAGCGAACGTGGCGGACCTCGAGCTCCGGGACGGGTGGGTGAGCGTGCGCGGCTTGCCGACGCGCGGCGTGACCGTGACCGAGCTGGCGCAGCTCGCCTATTCGCCGCCGCCGGGAGGCCTGCCCACCGACCTCGAGCCGGGCCTCGAGGCCACCCGGTTCTTCGACCCTCCGGGTCCGACCTTCTCGGGTGCGGTGCACGTGGCTGCGGTCGAGGTGGACCGGGACACGGGCCGGGTCGCCGTGCTCCGCTACGTGGTGGTCGAGGACTGCGGCCCCGTGATGAACCCGATGATCGTCGAGGGGCAGATCCACGGCGCGCTCGCTCAGGGCATCGGTGAGGCGCTCGGCGAGCGGCTCGTCTACGACGACACCGGGCAGCTCCTCACTGGCACGCTGATGGACTACGCGCTGCCGATCGCCGCGGCGCTCCCGTCCTTCACGCTCGGCCATCTCGAGACGCCGTCGCCACTGACGCCCGGCGGTCACAAGGGCATGGGCGAGGGCGGCACCGTCGGCGCCCCCGCCGCCATCGCCAACGCCGTCGCCGACGCCGTCCGCCCCCTGGGCATCCCCATCACCGCGTTGCCGATCCTCCCCGAGCATCTCGTGAAGCTGTAGGGTCCAGTCGTTCCCTCTCCCCTCCGGGGAGAGGGCAGGGTGAGGGTCGCGTGCGACTACGCGAAGATCAGCACCACGAAGGTGGCGAACAGCGCGAAGTGGATGGCTCCCTGGAGCAGGTTGGTCTCGCCGCTGCGGTAACAGCCACACGAACAGGGCGGCGGTGCGGCCGTCCACGCCGAGATCGTCGAGCAGCCGCGGCCCCAGCGCGTACACGATGACCGCCGAGGCCAAGGCCGTCGTGAACGCGATCTCGCGCCGGATCAGCCGGAGCAGGCGCAGCGCGTTCAGGGCTTGCGGAAGAGGATCGGGCCGAAGTACGACTCGGCGCGCGTGCCGGTATTCTGCGAGTTGATCGAGATGGCGACCGCGCCCACCTGCTCCTTCGGCTCCTCCTGGTAGATGCGCTTGTAATCCTCGTAGATGTTGCGCGTCTCGGTCAGCCACTTGCCGAGCTCGGCGTTCCCCGAGCGGACGACCACGAACGTCACGGTGCCGACCTTGTCGCTCGGAAAGATGCTGCCCTCGGGCGCCGTGCTGTCCCAGATGTAGCCGATGATCCGGGAGCGGACGGCCTGCGGGAACCGGGGGAAGGTCACGTAGAGCTGGGCGGCCTCGTCGTCGGTCTCCCTGCGGCGGGCATCGCCGCCTTTCGGGAGCGTGACGACCTTCCACTCCCACTGGAGGAGCGGGAACTGCTTGACGTCGACCTTGACCTCCTTGGAGATGGTGGAACTCTCGTTGTCACTGCGCAGATGCAGGACCTTCCTGGAGTCGAGGCTCTCGATGACGAAGTCGTACTTCGGGCTCCCCCAGTTCTGCTCCTTCCAGCCCTCCGGTACCCCACGCTTGCCCACCGGCTGCTTGGCCCAGTCCTCGATCACGACCTGTGCCGGCTGTCCGAGCGCCCGGCCGACGACATCGCCGAGCACGATCCCGGTGACGAGAGCCACCAGTACGGCCAGGAAGAGCGGGGCGATCCGGCGCGCGGACATGGGCCCCAGCATACCCGGAGACGCTGCGCTCCGACATCATTCCGTTTGCGCGACTAGGGGTACAGGCCGCGCACGACGTGCGCGTCGGCCACCCGGCGCACGCCTTCCATCAGGGCGGCGGTTCGCAGGTCCACGCCGCCCTTCTGGGCGGCGTTCCACACGCGCCGGAAGGCGCTCGCCATCAGCTCCTGAAGGCGCGCGGTGATCTCGTTTTCCTTCCAGAAGTAGTACTGCAGGCCTTGCACCCACTCGAAGTACGAGACCACGACGCCGCCGGCGTTGGCCAGGATATCCGGGATCACCGTGATGCCGCGCTCGCGCAGGAGCACGTCGGCCTCGGGCGTGGTGGGGCCGTTCGCCCCCTCGGCGATGATGTGGGCCTTGATGCGCTCGGCATTGTCGGCCCGGAGCTGCGAGCCCACCGCGGCGGGGATCAGCACGTCGCACGGCAGCTCCAGCAACGCTTCGTTCGTGACGGGCTCGGTGCCCGGAAACCCGACGACGCTCCCGGTCTCCTGCAGGTAGGTCTGGAGCTGCGGGACGTCGATGCCCTTGGGGTTGTAGATGCCGCCGCGGAAGTCGCTCACGCCGACGATGACGCAGCCATCCCGCCAGAGCATGCGCGCCGCCACGCTACCCACGTTGCCGAATCCCTGGACGGCCACCTTCTGGCCCTTGAGCTGCTGCCCGAGGCTCCTGGCCGCCTGGTAGAGCACGTAGACGATGCCGCGGCCCGTGGCCTCACGCCGGCCGGCCGAGCCACCCACGATGAGCGGCTTGCCGGTGACGACGCCGGGCACGCTCTTGCCCTGGGTCATGGAGTACGTGTCCATCATCCAGGCCATGGTCTGCTCGTCGGTACCGAGGTCGGGCGCGGGGATATCCAGGTCGGGGCCGATCAGCAGGATGATCTCGGCGGTGTACCGTCGCGTGAGGTTCTCGCGCTCGCGCACCGACATCGTCCGCGGGCTGCAGCGCACGCCGCCCTTGGCGCCGCCGTAGGGCAGCCCCATCAGCGCGCATTTCCAGCTCATCAGCATCGCCAGCGCGGTGACCCCGCCCAGGTTGACGTCGATGTCGTAGCGCAGCCCGCCCTTGGTGGGACCGAGCGCCGTCGAGTGGTGAACGCGGTACCCGATGAACACCTCGGTGCGCCCGCTGTCCATCCGGACCGGGATCGACACGACCAGGGCCCGGCGCGGGTAGCGCAGGCGCGCGTGGATGTCGGGGTCGAGCTGCAGCCGCTCGGCCACGCGATCCAGCTGCGCGAGCGTGGTGTGGTAGAGCTCGGAGTCGAACTCAGGCGCCTGGATCATGCGTATAGGACCTCGTCGAGCTGGGGGTTCGGAGGCGTAGCACGGCCAGCGACCGTCCCTCGAGGTCGTAGTGATCGCCGGCGCGGAATGCGCGGCCCCGATCGGGCACCTCCCACGCGCGCGTGTCGAGCAGGAGCTCCCAGCGGACGCGTGCCTCGTGCGCGGGGAGCACGAAGGGGATGCGCTCGTGGTGCGCGTTGAGCAGGACGAGGAACGTGTCGTCGACGAGGGGCTCGCCCATGTCGTCCACCTCCTCGATGGCATCACCGGCCAGTCGTAGCCCGAGGCAGCGGCTGAACCCGTTCGCCCAGTGCTCGTCGGTCATCTCCTTGCCGTCGGGCCGGAACCACGACAGATCCTTCGCGCGCGAATCCTGGATGCGGCGACCCTGGAAGAACGTGCGGCGATGGAACACCGGATGATTCAGGCGCAGCCGGATCAACCGGCGCGTGAACTCGAGCTGGCGCTGGGCGGCGCGCGAGACCGGCCACTGGAACCACGACATGTCGTTGTCCTGGCAGTAGCCGTTGTTGTTCCCGCGCTGCGTTCGGGCGGTCTCGTCCCCGGCGCCGAGCATCGGAATGCCCTGCGACAGAAACAGCGTCGCCAGGAAGTTCCGCATCTGCCGCTCGCGCCGAGCGTGAATGCGGGGGTCGTCGGTGGGGCCCTCCGCGCCGCAGTTCCACGAGAAGTTGTGGTCGGTGCCGTCGGCGTTCGCCTCGCCGTTGGCCTCGTTGTGCTTGTCGTTATAGCTGACGAGGTCGGCCAGCGTGAAGCCGTCGTGGGCGGTGACGAAGTTCACGCTCGCGTACGGACGCCGGCCCCCCCGCTCGTACAGGTCGCTGGAACCCGTCAGCCGGAAGCCGAGCTCCGCCACCTGGCCCTCGTCGCCGCGCCAGTACCGGCGGATCGTGTCGCGATACCTGCCGTTCCACTCGGCCCAGCCCACGGGGAAGTTCCCGACCTGGTAGCCGCCTTCGCCCAGGTCCCACGGCTCGGCGATGAGCTTCACCTGCGAGATGACCGGATCCTGGTTGATGACGTCGAAGAACGCCGAGAGGCGGTCGACGTCGTGGAGCTCCCGGGCCAGCGTGGCAGCCAGATCGAATCGGAAGCCGTCCACGTGCATGTCCAGCACCCAGTAGCGCAAGCTGTCCATGATCAGCTGGATCGTGCGCGGGTGCGTCATGTTGAGCGTGTTGCCGCAGCCCGTGTAGTCGAGATACCGCCGGCGATCGTCGGCCAGCCGGTAGTACGCCACGTTGTCGATCCCGCGGAAGCACAGCGTGGGCCCGAGGTGAGCGCCCTCGGCCGTGTGGTTGTAGACCACGTCGAGGATGACCTCGATCCCGGCCTGGTGCAGCGTCTTCACCATGCTCTTGAACTCGCTGACCTGCTGGCCACGATCGCCGGCGGAGGCGAAGCGGGAGTCGGGGGCGAAGTAGCCGATCGAGTTGTAGCCCCAGTAGTTCGTCAGCGCGCGCTCGCGGACGGCCTTCTCCGTGATCGAGTGGTGCACCGGCAGCAACTCGACAGCGGTGATGCCGAGCTGCTTGAGATAGTCCACGGCCGCCGGCGAGGCCAGGCCCGCGTAGGTCCCGCGGAGCTCGCGGGGCACGTCCGGGTGACGCGCGGTGAATCCCTTGACGTGCAGCTCGTAGATGACGGTCTGGTGCCAGGGCGTCCCCGGCCGGCGGTCGTCGCCCCAGCTGAACGCCGGATCCACCACCACGCTCTTCGGCACGCCGCCGGCGTTGTCCTGATCGTCGCGGACGAGGTCCGCAGCGGGGTCGTCCACCCGGTACCCGAACATCGCGCTGCTCCAGCTGACGGTACCCGAGACCGCGCGCGCGTACGGGTCCAGCAGCACCTTGGCCGAATTGAAGCGATCGCCCGTCTTCGGCTCGTACGGCCCGTACACACGGTAGCCGTAGAGCAGCCCGGGGCGGGCCTGCGGCAGGTAGACGTGCCAGATCTGGTCCGTGCGCTCGTGAATCGCGATGCGGTGAACCTCCCGCCCCGGCTCGGCCCCGTCGAACAGACAGAGCTCCACGGCGCTGGCATGCTCGCTGAACAGCGCGAAGTTCACGCCGGCGCCGTCCCAGGTGGCCCCCAGCGGGTAGGGGCGGCCGGGCCGCGTGCGCAGTCCCGCGAGCATCCGCTCAGCCACTCGAAGGGGGCCGTCGAGGCCCCCTGCGGGTCTCCCCCAGGAACCGGATTGCGCCGGCGAAGCCGGCGCTCGATCTTGGGAGGGGGCCTCGACGGCCCCCTCCCATACCCACCCCCAAGGAATCGGTTGCGCCGGCGAAGCCGGCGCTCGAACGCGGCGTCATGTCACGCCAGCTTCGTCGAGCATGATGAGCCGATTTCTTCACCGTCTCGAAGCCGGCGCTCGAAGCGGAATGTCGCCCGCGCGGTGTCCGGTGCCGTCCGACGTCCATCTCTCCGACAGGCTCCTCAGGAATCCCGCGGCGCGAGCCAGAGCGCCCCGAGCGGCGGGATGGTCAGGCGGACGGAGTGGGGCTGCCCGTGCCACGGGATCGGCTCGCTGTGGACGCCGCCGGCGTTGCCGACGTTGCTGCCGCCGAAGTGCGCGCTGTCGGTGTTCAGCAGCTCGGCGTAGTAGCCCGCGCGCGGGACGCCCACCCGGTAGCCGTGCCGCACGACCGGGGTGAAGTTACATACGCAGAGCACGACGTCGTTGGGATCCCGGGCGAAGCGGCAGAACGAGATCACGCTCTGCTCCCAGTCGTCGCAATCCATCCAGCGGAAGCCCGCGGGGTCGGAGTCCAGCTGGTACAGCGGCGCCCGGGCCCGATACGTGTGGTTGAGCTGAGCCACCATCCGCATGAGGCCCTGATGATACGGTCCGGCGTGCAGCAGGTGCCAGTCGAGACTGTGGTCGTGGTGCCACTCGGCGGACTGTCCGAACTCACCGCCCATGAACAGTAGCTTCTTGCCGGGATAGGCCCACTTGAAGGCGTACAGCAGCCTCAGATTCGCGAAGCGCTGCCAGTCGTCGCCCGGCATCTTGGCCAGCAGCGAGCCCTTGCCGTGGACCACCTCGTCGTGCGAGAGCGGCAGCACGAAGTTCTCCGACCACGCGTAGAGCAGGCCGAACGTGAGCTGATGGTGGTGATACTTTCGGTGGACCGGATCGTACCGCATGTACTCCAACACGTCGTGCATCCAGCCCATGTTCCACTTGTAGCCGAAGCCGAGACCGCCCAGATAGACCGGCCGCGACACCTGCGGCCAGGCCGTGGACTCCTCCGCGATCGTGACGCTACCCGGATGCGTGCTGTACACCACCTCGTTCAGCCGTCTGAGGAAGGCGAGCGCCTCCAGGTTCTCCCGCCCGCCGTACTCGTTCGGGATCCATTCGCCGGGCTTGCGCGAGTAGTCGCGATAGATCATCGAGGCCACGGCATCCACGCGCAGCCCGTCGGCATGATAGCGCTCGAGCCAGAAGAGCGCATTGGCGATCAGGAAATTGGCGACCTCGCGGCGCCCGTAGTTGAACACGCGGGTGCCCCAGTCCGGGTGCTCGCGGAGCTGCGGGTCCGCGTGCTCGTACAGATGCGTCCCGTCGAAGTAGGCCAGCCCGTGCGGATCCTGCGGGAAGTGGGCCGGCACCCAGTCGAGGATCACGCCGATCCCGAGCTGGTGCAGGTCATCGACGAAGGCCATGAAGTCCTGCGGGGTGCCGTATCGCCGCGTCGGCGCGTAGTAGCCGATCGTTTGGTAGCCCCACGAGGCATAGAATGGGTGCTCCATCACCGGCAGCAGCTCGACGTGCGTGAACCCCATCTCGGTCACGTACTCGCCGAGCCGCTGGGCGAGCTCACGGTAGCTGAGAAAGCGCTGGCCCTCGCCGGGGACCCGCTGCCACGAGCCCAGATGCACCTCGTAGATCGACATCGGCTCCTCGTGGGAGCGGCGCCGCTTCCGGGTCTCCATCCACTCGCGGTCGTGCCACTGGTATCCATCGAGCTGGGCGACCAGCGACGCGGTGCGGGGCGGCGACTCGAACGCGAACGCGTACGGATCGGCCTTGAGCGCCAGCGGCTCGCCGGAGCGCGTCAGGATCTCGAACTTGTACGCGGTGCCTTCCGCGATGCCGGGCAGGAAGAGCTCCCAGATGCCGTTGCCGGGATGCAGCCGCATCGGATGCACGCGACCATCCCAACCGTTCCAGTCGCCCACGACGCTGACGCGCCTGGCGTTCGGCGCCCAGACCGCGAAGATGACCCCGGTCACGCCGTCCAGCGTGGCCGCGTGGCCTCCCAGCCTGTCGTAGGCGCGGTAGTGCGTGCCCTCGCCCAGCAGATGCAGATCGAGATCCGAGAGCGTCGGCGGGAATCGGTACGGGTCTTCGATCTCCCAGACGCGACCCTCGGTGTCCGTCACCTGGAGCCGATAGCGGCCCGGCGCCGGACCCGGGATCTTGGCCTCCCAGATGCCATCCGCGTGCACGCGGCGCAAGGGCTGCGGCTCGGCGTTGCGGGCGGACGCGATCGAGACGGCCTGGGCGCCGGGGATGAACGCGCGCACGACCGCGGTCCCGTTGCGATTCGCGTGAGGGCCGAGCACGGCAAAGGGATCGACGTGTTGACCGCTGACGATCGCCTGAGTCACGGCTTTGGACAGGCTCACCGTCCCATTGTACCGGAGGCGCGCGGCGGCCGTGGCCCCCCGCAGCCGGAGCAGCGGGAGCAGCCGCGCTTGACTGTGTCGGGCTCCCGGAACAGGATGAGGGGCCCATGCACTTCGGGATCTTCCTCGAGGAAAGGCGTCGCGGCGCGAGCGAGACGGCGGCGCTCCGGGAAACGCTCGCGCTGGTCGACGCCGCCGAGGCCTGGGGGCTCGATGGCGTGTGGCTCGGCGAGATCCACTTCAATGGCACCCGCTCGGTGCAATCCGCCCCGCTGGCGCTGGCCAGCTTCATCGCGGCGCGCTCGCGTCGGCTGCGCGTCGGGACCGCGGTGCAGGTGCTGCCGCTGAACCATCCGCTGCGCATCGCGGAGGACGTGGCGACCGTCGACCAGCTCAGTGAGGGGCGGTTCGACTTCGGCATTGGTCGCAGCGGCTCGCCGCGCGCGTACGACGTGCTGGGGATTCCGTACGGCGAGAGCCAGGCGCGCTTCGTCGAGAGCCTCGAGATCATTCGCGAGGCCTGGAAGGGGTTGCCGCTCAGCTATGACGGCAAGTTCTATCGCTTCGAGAACGCCACGGTCTCCCCGATGCCCTACCAGAAGCCTCATCCGCCCATGCGCATGGCGGGCAACTCCGAGGAGACGTTCCCGTTCACCGGCCGGCTGGGGCTCCCGATCTTCGTCGGCGTACGCGACCTGGACATCCCGGCGCTGCGCGTCCATCTCCAGGCCTACCGGAACGCCTGGGCGGAGGCCGGACACGCCGGCCATCCGGACGTGTACCTGCGCATTCCGATCTATGCCGCGGAGACGCAGCGCCAGGCGCTGGACGAACCTCGCGAGAACATCACGTATTTCTTCCACCGGCACACCGAGCTGCTCCGGTCGGGGCTCGGGCGGGTCGATACCGGGCCGGCGGCACAGCGGCAGGCGCTGGTCGAGCGAGTCGAGCGGCTCACCTACGAGGAGATTCTCCAAACGCGCGCCGCATTCGGGACGGCGGCCGGCCTGATCGACCGGCTCGGTGAGTTGCGGGACGACCTGGGCCTGAGCGGTGTCGTGGCCGAGCTGAATCCCGGCGGACTCCTGGTCTCCCCGCAGATGGAGCGCACGCTGCGCATCCTCACCCACGAGATCATGCCCGCCTTCCGGTGAGGCCCGCGAGCCGAACGTCCCGGCGCCCGTCGAGCCCGTCCAGGGAACCGCGCGGTTGAGGATCGGGATCGACGCCAGCCCGGCGTCACTGCGGGGGAGTGGGACCGGCCGCTACGCCGCGCTGCTCGTCCGGTCTCTGCTGGACGTGGACGAGGAGATGAATCGCGAGGAGTTCAGGCGCTACCGGATCGCGCCGCTGCCGAGCCGATTTCCCGCGTGGGTGCTGGACGCTCTCACCCGCCTGTGGCACGTGGCGAGGCTCCTGGCCGAGGAGGCGCGTGCGCGCGTCCGGCTGGCGCCCGGTCACCGCTGGCGGGCGTGGCGTCACGGCTTCACCGCGCAGTCCTACGTCCTGTACGGGCTCGCCACCAGGCCAGTCCATGACTATCTGTCGGATGTCGCGCGCACCCGGACGCACCGGATCAACGGGCCGTTCAACCATCTCTTCCGGAACAAGCTCGTCTTCGGGCACGTCATGGAGCGGTTCGGGGTCCCGCAGGCGCCGGCCCACGCGCTGCTGCATCGCGGGAGCGTGCAGCCACTGGACGCCAGCCCCCCATCGGACCAGCCGGCGGCCTGGCTGCGCGAGCTCCTCGACCGCGAGGGCCGCCTCGTGCTGAAGCCGGCGTTCGGGGGCATGGGCACCGGGTTGCTCTTTCTCGACTCGCGCGACGGCGAGGTCACCGTCAACGGTGTGGACAGCTCACTGGACGCGGCCTGCGAGCTGATCGACCCGCTGGAGCCCTACCTCGTGGCCGGCTTCGTCGAGCAGGGCGCGTATGCGGCCCGCGTGTACGCGCGCACCACCAACACCATTCGTCTCCTCACCCTCTGGGATGACGTGACCGGCGCGCCGTTCGTGGCGGCGGCCGCTCATCGTTTCGGGACGGCCCGGTCGTTTCCCGTGGACAACTTCCACGCGGGTTGGGGCGGGCTGTCCGCTCGCCTCGACGTCGAGACCGGCGAGCTGGGCGCGGCCATCACGCTGTCGACCGATGGGCGGGTCTGCGGGTACGAGCAGCACCCCGAGTCGGGCGCCCCGATCCGCGGAGTACGCGTGCCGTTCTGGAGCGAGACGGTTGCCGTGATTCTGCGCGCGGCGACGCATCTGGCCTACGCGCCGGCGATCGGCTGGGATCTGGTCATCACCGACCGCGGCGGCTGCTGCCTGGAGGCCAACTCGCCGCCCGGCCCGGCCGTCTGGCAGGTGCACCAGCCGCTGCTCGCGGACATGCGCGTCCGACGCTTCTACCAGCGGCACCACATCATCTGAGCTCTTCGCGGCTGGCGGCGGGGCAGCGCTCCCGTATACTACGCCACGTCCGATGAGCTACAGGCTGGCCGATCTCCCCGCGCTTCTTCGCACCTCACCCGGACGGATGCGGCTCAAGATCGCGGGCTGCCATCTCGCGTGGAAGGTCCTCGCCCGGCCCGCGGCCTGGTACCGGCGGCGGGTGATCCGCAATACCCGCATCGTCGGCGTGACAGGCTCGTTCGGCAAGACGACCACGACGCGCGCGACCCTGGCAGCGCTCGGCCGGGATCCCGGGTCGGCGCTGCGCGGCAATGCCGGGTGCTTCCTGGCCCGCGCGCTGTTCCGGATCCGCCCCGGCCAGCGGCATGCGGTGATCGAGATCGGGATCTCCAGGCCCGATCAGATGCCGCAGTACGCCCAGGTCGTCAGCCCCGATATCGCCGTGGTGACGGCGGTCGGCAGCGAGCACAACCGCTCACTGGGGACGCTGGAGCGCACCCGCCACGAGAAGGCGCACCTGGTGCGCGTGTTGCCGGCCTCGGGGACCGCCGTGCTCAACGGCGACGATCCGAACGTCCGGTGGATGGCCGGCGAGACGCGGGCCCGTGTCGTCACCTTCGGCTTCGAGGACACGAATGATGTCCGCGCCGGCCCCCCGCAGCTGGACTGGCCACGCGGCATGCGCGTTCGCGTGATCACGCGCGAGGGGACGCGCGAGATGCGCGTGCGGCTCGTCGGCCGGCCCATGGTGTACCCGCTGCTGGCGGCGGTCGCGGTGGCCCTCGAGCTCGGGGTGCCCCTGGATCGGGCGATCGCCGCGCTGGAGACGGTGCCACCGACGCCGGGCCGGCTGCAGCCGGTCGTGCTCCCCAACGGCGCCGTCATCCTGCGCGACGACTTCAAGGGTCCACAGGAGACGATCGAGGCTGCGCTCGACCTGCTGGGCGAGATCCCGGCCGCCCGTCGCATCGTCGTGCTCGGCGAAGTGTCGGAGCCGATCGGAAGCCAGGGCCCGATCTACCGTCAGCTGGGCTCGCGTGTGGCGCGGGTCGCCGCCCGCGCCGTCTTCGTCGCGGGGAGCAACACGGGCGCCTACTCCACGGGCGCCCGGCGGGGTGGGCTCGCGCGGGAAGCTATCGTGGACGCCAAGGGCAGCCCGGCCCGGGCGGTGCAGGCGCTGAAAGCCGACCTGCGTCCGGGAGACGTGATCCTGATCAAGGGACGTGACACCCAGCACCTCGCGCGCGTGGCGCTGGCGCTCATGGGACGACAGGTGCGGTGCGAGCTACCGGTCTGCGACTCCAAGCTCGAGTGCAACGACTGCCGGATGCTCGAGCGCGGCTGGGAGGGGCACCGGATCCTGACATGAGCCGACGGAAGACCGGGAGTCCTTCCGGCTGCGGCGCTGGTCATTCGGCACTACGGTTCGAGGGTTCCGCTTCGAGCGCCGGCTTTGAGCCGGTGAAGAAATTGGCTCATCAGGCTCGACGAAGCTGGCGTGAGATAACGGGGCGTTCGAGCGCCGGCTTTGCCGGTGTAACCGATTCCTTGGGGGTGGGCATGGGAGGGGGCCACCAAGGCCCCCTCCCAAGATCGAGCGCCGGCTTTGCCGGCGCCAGCCCGGGCGTGGGGGAGGTCTCGGAGGGGGCCGTCGAGGCCCCTCCGATCAAAACGAACGGATCAGGCGCTCGACGCGCTCGTCGTGGCTCTGGAACGGGTCCTTGCACAGGATCGTTTCGCGCTCCGGATCGTTCAGCTTCAGGTACACCCAGTCGACCCGGTAGTCCTTGCCCTTCAGATTGGCCTGGCGGATGAACTCGCCCCGCAGCCGCGCGCGCGTGGTCTGCGGCGGCACGTGCTTGGCGCGCTCGATCGCGTCGTCGTCGCCGACCCGATCGACCAGGCCCCGCCGAACCAGACTGAAGTAGAGTCCCTTCTCGGGCCGGATGTCGTGATACTGCAGGTCCATCAGCGAGACCTTCGGATCGCGCCACGAGAGGCGGTTCTTCTCCATGTAGGCCTGGATGATCTGCTGCTTGATCACCCAGTCCACCTCGCGGTTCAGCTGCATGGGGTCGTCCGCGAGCTGCTCGATCACGTACGTCCAGCGCGCCAGCACGTCCCGGGTCAGGGGATCGGCGTCGATCGCCTGCACGTAACGCGTCGCGGCCTCCAGGTACTCCATCTGGAGCTGGAGCGGCGTGATGGCGCGGCCATCCTTGAGGCGGATCGTCTCGCGCAGCGTCGGATCGTGGCTGATGTCGCGGATGGCCTGCACCGGTGACTGCAAGCTGTAGTCCCGGTCGAAGTGGCCGTCCTCGATCATGTCAAGGATCAGCGCGGTGGTCCCGACCTTCAGATACGTGGCGATCTCCGACATGTTGGAGTCGCCCACGATCACGTGCAGGCGCCGGTACCGCTCGGCATCGGCGTGCGGCTCGTCGCGGGTGTTGATGATCGAGCGGGACGAGGTGGTCGCGCCCGAGATCTCCTGACAGATGTGCTGCGCGCGCTGGCTGAGGCAGTAGTGGAAGCCGCGCGGGGTCTGCAGCACCTTGCCCGCCCCCGCGAAGATCTGGCGGGTCACGAAGAAGGGAATCAGCCCCTCGGCCAGCCGCTGGAACGACACATCACGGCTCACCAGATAGTTCTCGTGACAGCCGTACGAGTTCCCGGCCGAGTCCGTGTTGTTCTTGAACAGCAGGATGTGGCCGGAGATCCCGTCCTCGCGCAGCCGCTTCTCGGCCTGGCGCAAGAGATCTTCCACGATGCGCTCGCCCGCCTTGTCGTGCACCACGAGATCCACGATGTCGTCGCACTCGGGGGTGGCATACTCGGGATGGAAGCCGGTATCGAGGTAGAGCCGCGCGCCGTTTTCCAGGAACACGTTCGCGTTGCGCGCGCCGGGGATGACCTTCTCGAAGAGATAGCGCGCGACGTTGTCGGGCGACAGGCGCCGCTGGCCGTTCAGGGTACAGGTGAGCCCGTACTCGTTTTCGAGGCCGAAGATGCGGCGCTTCATTTGCGAATCAGGGTAGCAGAGGCGCCGGCGGTGAGCAAGGAAAGGGGCAGGACTACTTCAGGTTGGACAGGAGCTGATGCAGTACCTCGGGCGGGATGCGGCGGAACTTGCGCCGCTCCTTGCTACGATCGAGCACGGCGACCTCCAGATCGCGCTCGGTCAGGGCCTTGTTCTGCGTGACCATCAGCGCGCGGACCCCCAGGGTGAGGGCTGCGGCGAAGTCGAGCCCTTCCTGATAGTTGTCCTTGAGGTAGCGGCGGATCTCGTCCGACTGACCGCCCATGGCCGCGTAGTTCTTCTCGTCCTCTATCGTGCCGTCGTACAGGATGTGGTAGATCTCGTTCTTCGAGCCGTTGACGTCGCTCACCTCGACCACCAGCACCTCGACCTCGAACGGCTTGATGTCCTGCGTGAAGATGTTGCCGAGCGCCTGGGAGTAGGCGTTGGCCAGCGCCTTGGCGCTGACGTCGCCGCGGCTGTAGGAGTAGCCCTTGACGTCCGCGTGCCGGACGCCGGCGACGCGCAGGTTCTCGAACTCGTTGTACTTGCCGACGCCCGCGAAGGCGATCCGGTCGTAGATCTCCGAGATCTTGTGGAGCAGGGTCGAGGGGTTCTCGGCCACGAGCAGGACGCCGTCCCGGTACTCGATCGCCACGATGGCCTTGCCGCGCGAGATGCCCTTGCGGGCATACTCCGCCTTGTCCTTCATGATCTGCTCGGGGGAGACGTAATAGGGCAGGGGCATCAGAGTCTCTCGCGGTCGTTCATGACCGCCTCGCAATACCGCCGGACCTCCTCATCCGGGGCGTCGCTGAAGCCGGAGCGCGTGATGATCTTCACCGAGGGCAGGATGCCGCGCAGCAGGTCGGGCCCGCCGGTGCCGAGGTCCTCGTCGGCGGCGTCGATCAACGCCTCGATCGCCACGCGGAGCGCGTCGTCCCGAGACATGTCGCGCCGGAAGCGCTTCTTGAGCGAGTCGCGGGCATCCTTGCCGCCGGAGCCCTGGGCGAAGTAGTCCGTCTCCTCGTACCGGCCCCCGGTCACGTCGTACTTGAACAGGCGCCCGACGCCGGCGCGCTCGTCGAAGCCGGCGAAGATCGGCACCACCACCAACCCCTGCATGGCCATGGGCAGGTTCATCCGGATCATCTGGCCGAGCCGGTTGGCCTTGCCCTCCAGGGAGAGGTTCTCGCCCTCCACCTTCTCGTAGTGCTCGAGCTCCGTCTGGAACAGCCGCGCCATCTCCATGGCGGGACCCGCGGCGCCGGCGATGCCGATCCCCGAGAGATCGTCGGACTTGAAGATCTTCTCGATGCGGCGGTGGGCGACCTGATAGCCCTCGCTCGCCTGCCGATCGCCGGCCATGATCACGCCGTCGCGATACCGGAGCGCCAGCACCGTCGTCCCGTGCGGGATCGCCAGCGGCTCGGCGCCGTCGGGCGTGGGCTGTTCCCGGTGCCCGGGGAGCAGGTGCGGGGAGCTCTGGCGCAGGAGGTCGGCGAAGCTCGAGCTCGAGTAGTCGAAGAAGGCGTGCTGCCAGTGGGATTCGAGCATCTCAGCAGTCGCCGCTCGGCTTCCCGAGATTCCTCAGGAGGTCTCCGGCCGTCGGCGAATCGTCGAAGAGCTGGCGCACGTGCGCCTCGGTGCCGCGGAGCGGCTCCAGCATGAAGATCTTCTTGAGCGGGCCTTCCTTCAGGTCGAAGATGACCGAGTCCCACGACGCGGAGACCACCTCGTCGGAGTACTTCTGCAGGCACATGCCGCGGAAGTACGCGCGGGTGTCCTTGGGCGGATCGTAGATGGCCTTGGACACCTCGTCCTCGGTCGTGATGCGCTCGACGGCGTCCTGCTCCTCGAGCTTGTAGAAGAGCCCGCGACCCGGGCGCACGTCGTGGTACTGCAGGTCGATCATCGCCACGCGGGAGTCCGCCCAGTCGAGACCGTGCTTGCCCATGTAGTTCTCGATGAGCTGCCGCTTGATCACCCAGTCGAGCTCGCGGTCCAGGCTCATCGGATCGCTGGCGAGCCGGTCGAGCACGCTGGTCCACCGCGCGAGCACGTCGTCGACCCAGGGCTCCCGCTCGCGGTCGCGGTAGTAGCGCTCGGCCATCTCGATGAACTCGCGCTGCATGTCGATGGCGGTCAGCGCACGGCCGTCCTTGAGGCGCAGCGTCTCGCGGCAGGCGAGGTCGCGGGACACGCGGCGGTACGCCAGCACGGGGCTTTCCAGCGACAGGTCGCGGTCGACGCAATCGTCCTCGATCATGCTGAGCACGATGGCCATGGTCCCGACCTTGAGGTAGTTGGCCACCTCGCTCATGTTCGCGTCGCCGACGATCACGTGCAGGCGCCGGTATTTTTCCGGGTCGGCATGCGGCTCGTCGCGGGTGTTGATGATCGGCCGGCTGTGCATGGTCTCGAGCCCGACCTCGGTCTCCAGGAAATCCGCGCGCTGCGAGACCTGGTACTCGCAGTGCTCGGTGTTGTTCTCGGCCCCGACCTTGCCCGCGCCCGTGTAGATCTGCCGGCTGACGAAGAACGGCATCAAATGCTGGACGATGCGGGCGAACGGCACCTTGCGGTCCATCAGATAGTTCTCGTGCGTGCCGTACGAGTTGCCCTTCGAGTCCGTGTTGTTCTTGTAGATGAGGATGCGCTGCTCCGGCGGCGAGACCGCCTCGGCCCGGGAGCGCGAGAGGTTCAGGATCCGCTCCCCGGCCTTGTCCCAGATGACGAGGTCGCGCGGGTTGGTGGTCTCCGGCGATGAATACTCCGGATGCGCGTGGTCGACGTAGAAGCGCGCGCCGTTCGAGAGGATGAGGTTGATCAGGCGCGACTCTTCCTTCGACGGGACCTCCTTGTCCTCCATGTACTCGAATCCCCGCGCGTCCCGCAGCGGGCTCTCCGCCTCGTAGTCCCAGCGGATGCGCGAGGAGCGGTACGTCTCGTACGAGTTGATCAGGAGCAGGGAGGACAGGATCGGATTGAAGTCGGGCTGGTTCTTGACGGTGATCCCATATTCCGTCTCGATGCCCATTACCTTCGGAATCGCCATGGGACCCCCGTTGATCGCCTGGTTCAGCGAAAGCAACGGCGGGGAGAGGATGCCGCGTTTCCCCCCGCCGTGATGACTACAGGTACTGACCGGTGTTGATGACGCGCTCGACGGCCCGCTGCTTTTCCTTCGTCTCGCCCATCAGGGGCTTGACGTAGACGATGCGCTCACCCTTCTTGCCGGCGATCTTCGCCCAGTCATCCGGGTTGGTGGTGTTGGGTAGATCCTCGTTCTCCTTGAACTCCTCGCGCACCGCGTGCAGCAGGTCGTCGACTTTGATGCCCTTCTCGCTTGTCTGGATGTAGCGCTTCAGCGCGAGCTTCTTCGCGCGCCGCACGATCGACTCGATCATGGCGCCGGAGGCGAAGTCCTTGAAGTACAGGATCTCCTTGTCGCCG
>Ga0187892_10005690_pt1 | contig 19315 bp, 21 predicted proteins | sample MA1701073metaG_FD_139345 | JGI IMG/M metagenome (GOLD analysis project Ga0187892, IMG submission 139345) | Bio-ooze microbial communities from a basaltic lava cave in the Kipuka Kanohina Cave System on the Island of Hawaii, USA - MA170107-3 metaG ...
AGCTACGTGGCCGACGCCTGCGTCGCCTCGTTGCACGGCCAGCCGCCACCTTCGCTCCTCCCCACCATCGCCCGTCGACCGTCGCACCGACTCGCCACAGTGTGAAACGGCTGAACGCTTACCCAGGAAGATCAACGCACCCCGGAGGAACTGTTGGACCTCATCGAGGCGAAGGGCCGAGAAGTGGCTGAGGCGGTGGCGGCCTTACGGGAGCTCGCCAGAACGCAGCCATAGCCAGGCGGTGAAACCGACCGCCGGCTAGCGCTGGACGGTCGGCACCCAGGCGGTCGTGCGGCCGCCGACCGTGTCGTGACGGATGCGCTCCCCGCGCGCGGTGACGGCGCGGGCGTTGCGGCCCCAGCGACGGTGGAAGAGCCACGTGCGGGGGTAGCGGTCGCTGTCGGCGCCCGCCTTCACGGCCAGCCCGACCACGCGCCGGATCGCGCGACGGAGCGCTTCGGCCTCGACGGCCGAGAGCGAGCGGGCCCGCCGCTGCGGCGCGACGCGGGCCTGGTAGAGCACCTCGTCGGCGATCCAGTTGCCGACCCCCGCCGCGAAGGTCTGGTCGAGCAGGAGCGCCTTGATGGGCGCCCCGCGCTGGCCGAGCAGCGCGGCGAAGCGCGCGCGCGCCGGCAGTTCGCGGAGGGCGTCGAAGCCGAGCAAGCTCACGGGCGGCTCGCGGCGCGGGTCGCGGCGGAGGCGGATGCGGCCCAGCCGGCGGGCGTCGGTCACGACCAGCTCGCCGCCGTCGTGGAAGGTGAGGTGGAGCTTCGTGAAGCGGGGCGGCCAGCCCGGGGGCCGCTCGCGGCGGCCGTGGGAGACGAGCCGCACCCCGGCCGACGCCGGCGTCGCCATCCCCCCGGCCATGCCGAAGTGCAGGCAGGGCCACGGCCGGCGGTCGAGCGCGAGCCAGAGGTGCTTGCCGTGGCGCTCGACGGCGTGGACCCGCCGGCCAAGGAGCGCGTCGCGGACTCGCGCGGGGGGATCAACGAAGACGATGGGATCGGGGGCGCAGACGACGCCGACGATGCGCCGCCCGCGCGCGACCCGTGAGGCCAGGCGGCGGGAGGCGTCGACCTCGGGAAGCTCGGGCACGGGCGGCGCGCTACGGGCTCGGGACCCGCGTCCTCAGGGCATGCCGGGCATGTTGATGCGGGCGTAGTAGCGGCGATCGCCGAGGGCGTCCACCCGCGCCCAGAAGTCGGGCCGGGCGGCGAGCCCGAGCTCGGTCACGGCCGCCCCCTGGCGCCAGATGCACCAGGAGTCCGGGTGGCGCCGGCTCGCCTCCGCCAGCCAGCGGTCACCTTCCGCCTGCTCGCCCCGGCGGAGCAGCGCCTGCCCGAGCCGGAACAGGACGTGGGCCTCCGCGACGGCCTCGGTCGGCAGGGCGAGGCGCGCGTCGGCGGCGCCGGCGTCGTAGGCGTACGGGCTCGCCGGCCCCCGGCGCACCCAGTCGCGGACCGCGTCGAGGTAGGCGTGCTTGGCCTGGGCGGTGGCGCGCGCCACCTCCTCGGGCATCTCGCGGGTGGCGCGGTTCATCCGCCGGAAGCCCTCGTAGGCGCCGGCCGGCTCCGCGGGGCGGACGATGCGCCCCGTCTCGTCGATCCACACGGCCTGCGGCACGTTCACCATGTGGTACAGCTCGGCGAGCCGGTGGTCCCGGTCGATCAGCGTGGGGTAGGTCGGGCGGGCCGCCTCGATCCACGGCAGCGGGTCGCCGGGGCGGCTGTCCATGGCCACCGCGACGACGGTGAACCCCTGCTCACCCAGCTCCTCCTGGAGCGCCTGCCACCCGGGCAGGTCGCGCCGGCACCCTCACCACGAGGCCCAGGTGACGAGCAGGACCTTCTTGCCCCGATGGTCCGAGAGCCGGTGCAGGCGCCCGGCCGGATCGGGCAGGGCGAAGTCCGGCGCCTGGAGCGAGCGGAGCGCCGCCCCGCGCTCGCGCGCCGCCTCCCCCAGCACCCACACGTCGCCGCGCGTGCTCCGGGCGACCGGCTTGCCCAGATGCCGCCAGAGGCCGGCCACGTCCAGCCGCTCGCCGCGCACGATGGCCTCGGCGCGGCCCGGCGGCAGCGGCACGCACACGCCGTCGCGGCAGGGCCCCTCCGCCTTCAGCGTCCACCCCGTCGCCGCCTCGGCGTCCTCCGCGCGGAGCCACAGCGCCTCCCCGGCCGCCTCGGCGCCGGCCAGCTCCACCTCGCCCCGATCCGTCACGAGCGTGATCATGGCGCGACTCTATCACGCCAGCCGCGTGCGGATCCGCTCCACCGCCTCCTCGGCGTCGGCGCGCGAGCCGAACGCGGTGAGGCGGAAGTAGCCTTCGCCGCTCGGGCCGAACCCCGCCCCGGGCGCGCCGAGCACGTGGGTCCGGGTCAGCAGCCGGTCGAAGAAGTCCCACGACGGCATCCCGGCCGGGGTACGGAACCAGACGTAGGGGGCGTTCCGGCCCCCGTACACCTCGAGCCCGGCGGCGCGGAGGCCGTCCGAGATGATCCGCGCGTTGGCCATGTAGCCGTCGATCAGGCCGCGGACCTGCTTCTGGCCCTCGGGCGTGTAGACGGCGGCCGCCGCCTTCTGGATCGGGTAGGGCGGGCCGTTGGACTTGATCCCCACCCGCCGGGTCCAGAGCGCGTTGAGGCTCACGAGGCTCCCGTCGGCGGCCCGCCCGCGCGCCTCCTTGGGCACGACGGTGTAGGCGAGGCGCAGGCCGGTGAACCCGGCCGTCTTGGAGAAGCTGCGGCACTCGATGGCCACCTCGCGCGCCCCGTCGACCTCGTAGATCGAGCGGGGCACGTCCTGGTCGGCGACGTAGGCCTCGTAGGCGGCGTCGAAGAGGATGGTGGCCTCCTCGGCCCGGGCGTAGTCCACCCAGCGCTGGAGCGCGGCGCGCGTGGCCACCGCGCCGGTCGGGTTGTTCGGGAAGCACAGGTAGATGAGGTCGGCGTGCCGGTCGGGCAGCGCGGGCTGGAAGCCGTTGTCGGCCGTGCACGGGAGGTAGACGAAGCCCGGGTACCGGCCGCTGTCGTCGGCGGGGCCCGAGCGCCCGGCCACCACGTTGCTGTCCGCGTAGACGGGGTAGACGGGGTCCATCACGGCCACCACGCACTCGGGGGCGAAGATCTCCTGCAGGTTGGCGCTGTCGCTCTTGCCGCCGTCGCTCACGAAGATCTCGTCGAGCGCGAGCCGGACGCCCCGGGGGCCGAAGTCGTGGGCGGCGATCTCGGCCAGGAGGAACTCGTAGCCGGCGTAGGGCCCGTAGCCCCGGAAGGTCTCGGCGCGCGCCAGCTCGTCGGCGGCCTCGTGGAGCGCCCGGATCACCGCGGGGGGCAGCGGCTGGGTGACGTCGCCGATGCCGAGGTTGACGAGCCGCGCGTCGGGGTGCGCCGCGCGGAAGGCCTGGGTCCGGCGGCGGATCTCCGCGAAGAGGTAGCTCGGCCGGAGGCTCGCGAAGTGGCCGTTGATCCTGGGCACGGTCTCGGGCGCCCGGCCGGGGACGCCCGCGCGGGCTAGCCGGTCTCCATCGGGAGCGAGGGGTCGGCCGCCCACTCCGACAGGGAGGCGTCGTACACGGCCACGTCCTCGCGGCCGAGCAGGGCCAGCGCGAAGGCGTCGCTGGAGGCGGCGATGCCGCCGCCGCAGTAGGTGATGACCCGCCCGGCGTCGAGCGCCCCCGTCGCGGCGAAGCGCGCGCGCAGGGCCTCGGGCGGGAGATAGGCGTGGGTGGCCGGGTCCACGAGGTCGCGGGCGGGCACGTTGGCGCTGCCGGCGATGCGGCCGGGGCGGCCGTAGCTCACGCCGCCCGTGCCGCGGTGCTGCTCCTCGGTCAGCGCGTTGAGGACGCAGGCGCCCTCGCCGAGGGCGGCGAGCACCCCGGCCCGGTCGGCGACCAGCGCCGGGCGGGGGCGGGCGACGAAGCGGCGCGGCGGCCGGGCCCCGTCGTCGGTGGCCACCGGCCGCCCTTCCAGCGTCCACTTCTTCCAGCCGCCGTCGAGCACGGCGGCCGCGTCGAACCCGAAGGCGCGCAGCATCCACCAGACGCGGGCCGCCCACATGTTGACGAAGCGGTCGTAGAGGACGACGCGCACGCCGTCGCCCACGCCGTGGCGGCCCATGGCGCGGGCGAACTGGTCGGCCGGCGGCAGCATGAAGCGCAGCCGGGACGTGCGGTCCGACAGCTCGTCCTGCAGGTCGACGAAGCCGGCCCCGGGGATATGGCCCTGGGTGAAGCGGCCCCGGCCCGACTCCACGCGGAAGCCCCCGGGGACGTCGGCGGGGTGGAGGTAGACCGTGCACTCGAGCACCCGGATGCCCGGGTCGTCCAGACGCGCGGCGAGCCAATCGGTGTCGACGAGGAGGTCCGTGCGGTGGCCCATGGTGGGGCCGAGCCTACCACAGACGTCCCCGCCGATCAGTCCAGGGTCAGCACCGCCTTGCCGGGGAAGCGCCGGCCCATCAGGTCCTCGGCGACCCGGGCGATCTCCGTCCACGGCCGCTCGAGGCTCACGTGGGGGGCGAGCTGCCCCGCCGCCACGAGCTCGGCGAGCCGCCCGAGCCCCACGCGCGCCGGCTCGCCGCCGAGCTCGGTGAACAGGTAGAAGCCGTACAGCGTGGTGCGGCCGGCGATGAAGAACTGCCGCGCGTCGAAGGTCACCTCGGCGGCGGCGGAGACGCCGAGCGTCACGCACACGCCCCCGCGCTCGAGGGCGGCGAGCGCGGTGCCGAGGGTGCGCCCGCCCACGGACTCCACCACGAGGTCGTAGCGGGGCGACGGCGGGACCTCGTCCCCCACCACCACCTCGTGCGCCCCGAGCTGACGCAGCGCCGGCGCCTGGTCGGCGCGCCGCGCCGCCGCCGTCACGTGCGCGCCGCCGAGCCGCGCGAGCTGCACGGCGAAGTCGCCGACGCCGCCGGAGGCGCCGGTGACGAGCACGCGCCGGCCGAGCAGCGGCCCGCCCTTGGCGAGGGCGTGGAGGGCGGTGAGCCCCGCGACGGGGAAGGTGGCGGCCTGGGAGAAGGTGACCTTGTCGGACAGCTCGGCCAGCGCGTGGGTGGGCACGGCCGCCCGCTCGGCCCACGCCCCTTCCGGCAGGAGCCCGACCACTCGCGCGCCCTCGGCCGGACCCGAGCCGTCGGCGGCCCGGCGCTCGACGACGCCCGCCAGGTCCCAGCCCGGCCGCCAGCCGGCCGCCGCCATGCCCGCCCGGCGCACCTCGCCCCGGTTGAGCGAGATGGCGCGCACGCGCACGATCGCCTCGCCGCGGTCCGGCGCGGGGACGGGCACGGGCCGGACGACGAGGCGGCCCGGCGCCGCCGGATCCACGACCACCGCACGGTTGTCGGTCATGACGTCCTCCCCGGCGCCGCCGGGCGCGCGGCCTCACGGCCGCGCGCGCGGCGCCACGACCGGCATCTTCGCCCGTCCCCCTCCCCCGCGCAACCGGCGGCGCGCGACGCGGACCCCCGTTCGGCTAGGCGGCGGTCAGGCTCGGCCGGAGCAGGTCGATCATCCGGTCGATCTCCTCCCGGGTGACGGTCAAGGCCGGCATGAAGCGCAGGGTGTCGGGCCGGGGGGCGTTGACGAGGAGCCCGCGGTCCAGCGCCGCCCGCGCCACCTTGGCGGCGTCCCGCCCTCGGAGCGCGAGGGCGAGCAGCAGGCCCCGGCCGCGCACCTCGCCGTGCCCCAGCTCCGCCGACAGGGCGCGGAGCCGGTCCGCCAGGTAGCGGCCGGTGGCGGCGACCGCCTCGAGGAAGCGCGGCTGGCTCACCGTCTCGACCACCGCGCAGCCGACGGCGGCCATGAGGGGGTTGCCGTTGAACGTGCCCCCCTGGTCGCCGGGCTCGAAGCAGCTCGCCCCCTCGCTGGCGACGAGGGCGGCCAGGGGCACGCCGCCGCCGAGCCCCTTGCCGAGGGTCACGATGTCGGGCTCGATGCCCGCGTGCTGGAACCCGAACAGCCGCCCCGTGCGGCCGATGCCCGTCTGGATCTCGTCAAGAATCAGGAGCAGGCCCCGCTCGCGCGTCACCTGCCGCACCTCGCGGAGCCACGCGTCGCCGGCCTCGAACACGCCGGCCTCGCCCTGGATGGGCTCCAGCATGACGGCCACGGTGGCGGGCGTGATGGCCCGCAGCAACGCCGCGGTGTCCCCGAGCGGGACCTTCGGGAAGCCGGGGACCTTGGGCTCGAACAGCGTGTCCCAGCCGGGCTTGCCGGAGGCGGCCATCGTCGCCAGGGTGCGCCCGTGGAACCCGTGGGCGAGGGTGACGATCTCGAAGGCGCCCCCGCGGTGCCGGGCGCCCCACTTGCGCGCGAGCTTGATGGCCCCCTCGTTGGCCTCCGCCCCGCTGTTGCAGAGGAACACGTGGGCGAGCCCCGTCGCCTCGGCCAGCCGGGTGGCCAGGCGCGCCATGGGCTCGTTGTGGAACGCGGGGCTCGGGTTGACGAGGCGGCGGGCCTGGGCGGCGAGGGCCTCCACCACCACCGGGGGGCAGTGGCCGAGGCAGTTGACCGCCCAGCCCTGCACGAAGTCCAGGTACCGCTTGCCCTCGCGGTCCCACACCCAGGAGCCGCGCCCCTCCACCATGACCACCGGCGGGCGCTCGGTGATCGGCATGACGCGGGCGAGGTCGTAGCTCATGCCGTCGCCCCCGCGCCCCCGGCATCGCCCACCGGGTCGAGCCGCTCCATGAGGCGCTCCGGGTAGCGCGCGGCCCCGAAGCCGTACTGCCGGTAGAGCTCGTGGGCGTCGCGGGTGAAGAGCGTCCAGCGCCGGAGGCCCTGGAGCTCCGGATGCGCGACCATCGCCGCCATCAGGCGCTTGCCCACGCCCCGGCCCCGGTCCGACGGCAGCACGAAGACGTCGGCCACGTAGGCGTAGGTGGCGCGGTCGGAGATCACGCGGGCGAAGCCGACCTGGCGGCCGTCCCGGTAGGCGCCGAAGCACAGCGAGTGGGCGATGGAGCGCTCCACGACCCGGCGCGGGATGCCGCGCGCCCAGTAGGACTGGGACAGGAACCCGTGGATCACGTCCAAGTCGAGGCGGGCGGGGTCCGTGCTGACGAGGAGGTCGCCGTGCTGGATCTCGTGGACGGGGCTCGTGGTGGTCGTCATGCGGTGTCGTCTCCTTGCCGCGGGACGTGGAGGATCGCGACCCGGCGCGCGGGCGCGCCCGGCCAGCTGGCTCAGTCGCGGGGGCGTCGGGCGCGTCGGAGGGGGCCGAGGGGGGCCCGCAGGCGCCGCTCGATCCGCCGGGCGGCGGCCGGGCCCCGGGTGGCGAGAAAGATCGTGTCGTCGCCGGCGATGCTCCCCACCACCCCGGGCAGCGCCGCCTCGTCCAGGGCGCGGGCCACCGTGGGCGCCGCCGCCGACGGGGTGCGCACGACCACCAGCGACCCCGCCGCCTCGACGGCGAGCGCGAAGTCCCGGAGGGCCCGCTCCGCCGGCGGGGCCGCGCCCCCCTCCCGCGCGGCGCCGGGCGCGGCGTACCCGGTGGGCGTCCGCGCGAGCCCGAGGGCCCGCACGTCCCGCGACAAGGTCGGCTGGGCCACGCTGATGCCCTGGGCGGCCAGCCGCTGCTGGAGGTCCTCCTGGGAGCGCGGCCGGCCGTCCCGCACCAGCGCGAGGATGGCCTCGCGCCGCCGGAGCGCCCCGCCGCCCCCTGGAGAATATTTATTCATATATCGAGATATTTATACAGCCGGGCGGCTCGCCGTGTCAAGCCGGATCTCGGCGGCTTGACGGGCCGGGCGGTTTTGTCTAGCTTCGGACCCACGTCCCGGCGCCGACGCCGGCGATCCCCCCCACCCCCCACCCGCGAGGAGACCGAGCATGGGCGAGCGGCTGACGCTGACGGCCGAGGACGGACACCGCTTCTCCGCGTACCGGGCGACCCCCGCCGGTCCGCCCCGCGGCGCGCTGGTCGTGGTCCAGGAGATCTTCGGCGTGAACCAGCACATCCGGAACGTGACGGACGCCTTCGCCGCCGACGGCTACGTCGCGCTGGCCCCGGCGCTGTTCGATCGCGTGGAGCCCGGGTTCGAGACGGGCTACACGCAGGCCGACATCGAGCGCGGGCGGGCGGTGCGGCAGAAGCTCGGCTGGGACCCCATGGTCATGGACGTGCGGGCGACCGTGACGGAGCTGGCGAAGACCGGGAAGAAGGTCGGCGTGGTCGGGTACTGCATGGGCGGGACCATGGCCTGGCTCGCCGCCACCCGCATCGCGGGCGTCGCCGCCGCCGTGGGCTACTACGGCGGGGGCATCGCCGACACCGCCCGCGAGACGCCGCGATGCCCGGTCATGCTCCACTTCGGCGAGACCGACGCCTCGATCCCGCCCGAGCACTGGGCCGCGGTGCGCGCGACCCACCCCGCGCTCCCCGTCCACGTCTACGCGGGGGCCGGGCACGGCTTCAGCTGTGACGAGCGCGCGAGCTTCCACCAGCCGAGCCACGTCCAGGCGCGGGAGCGCACGATCGCCTTCTTCCGCCAGCACCTGGGCTAGGCGGGGGCGGCGGACGGGCCGCGCCTAGAACGTCACGGTTAGCGCGCCCAGCCCCCTGAGCGTCAGGCTCTGACGGAACTCCGGCCGGTCCGTGGCCAGGGCGAGCCGCGGCAGCCGCCGGAGCAGCGTGTTGATGGCGATCTGGCCCTCGAGCCGCGCCAGCGGGGCGCCCAGGCAGAAGTGGATGCCCCAGCCGAAGGCGATGTGCCGGTTCTCGGTCCGGCCGATGTCCAGCCGGTCCGGGTCCGGGAACTGGGCGGGATCGCGGTCGGCGGCGCCGATGAACGGCATGACCATCTCGCCCTTGGCGATGGTCCGGCCTCCGATGGTGACGTCCTCGCTCGGGATGCGGGCCGTGCGCTGCACCGGCCCGTCGTAGCGGAGCAGCTCCTCGACCGCCGTCCCGATCAGCCCCGGGTTCTCCCGGAGCCGGCGCAGCTCGGCCGGGTGGCGGAGCAGGGCCAGGGTGCCGTTGCCGATCAGGTTGACGGTCGTCTCGTGCCCGGCGATGAGCAGCAGGATGCACGTGGCCAGGAGCTCCTGCTCGCTGAGCGTGTCACCGGCCTCCTCGGCGGCGATGAGACCCGAGAGCAGGTCCGGGCGCGGCGCGGCCCGGCGCTCGGCGAGGAGGTCGCGGAAGTACTGGACGAGCGCCTCGCGGGCGACGGCGCTGCGATGCCCCACGTCCGAGTCGGGCGGCAGGAGCAGGGCGTCGAGCCCCCGGGCGATGGCGAGGCTCCAGTCCTTGAACCGCTCGCGGTCCTCCACCGGCACGCCCAGCATCTCGCAGATGACCCGGACGGGCAGCGGGTAGGCGAAGTCCTCGATGAGGTCCATGGCGCCCCGGCCCTCGGCGGCGTCGAGGAGCCCGTCGACGATCTCCTGCACGTGGGGGCGGAGGCCCTCCACCACCCGCGGGGTGAAGGCCTTGCTGACGAGGCCGCGCAGCCGCGTGTGGTCCGGGGGATCGCGGTCGAGCATGGACAGGCCGATGCCGGTGGGGGCGATGCCGAACCGCGCGGCCACGTAGGCGGCGATGGCCTCCTTGGCGAAGCGCGGATCGCGCAGGGCCGCCACCACGTCCTCGTAGCGGGTGAGCACCCAGAAGCCCAGCGGGCTCCGGTGCACGGGGTCGTCGGCCCGCAGGCGGTGGTACGTGGGGTACGGGTCCGCCACGAAGTCCGGATCCATCAGGTTCACGTGGAGCTCGCCCATGCCGTCGTCTCCTCCTCTCGCGCTCAGCAGCATCCGCGGCCGGCCGCCGCCGGAAGCGCCCGGTCGGGCTCCCAGCCCCACGGCCGCGGCCCCCAGTCGGGCGTGAACACGCGCCCCCGCTTCAGCGTCAGGAACGGCACGACGGCGCGGTCGACCCGGAGGCTCGCGCCGAGCACGTCGCGGACCACCCAGTCGCCCTCGCGCAGCTCCAGCACCGACACGTCGGCCTGGCGGCCCACGGCGAGGCTCCCCAGGCGGTGCGCCTCGCCGACGGCCCGGGCCGGGTTGGCCGTGCACATCGTGATCACCTGCGGCAGCGTGAACCCGAGGCCGAGAAAGCGCGTCATCATCTCGGTCATGCTGTGCACGGCGTGCAGCCGGCCCGGCACGGTCAGGTCGGTGCTGATGCAGTGGGGGAGCAGGCCCTGCTCGATCACCCGGCGCCCCACCTCGAAGCTGAAGTTCATGCGGCCGTGGGCGGTGTCGAGCCACACGCCCCGATCGGCCGCCTCGCGGGCCTCGGGGACGAGCTTGCCGTTGGCGTCCAGCACGCCGCCCGGGTTGGCCGTGAAGTAGTGGGTGAGGATGTCCCCCTCGTCGAGCAGCGGCAGGAGCTGGCGGATCACCGTGGGGTCGTACCGCTTCTCGGTGTCGCCGATGTGCACCATGAGCTTGAGGCCGCTCTCGCGGGCCGCGCGCCGGGCCAGGCGCGGCATCTCCATGCCCAGGATCTCCAGCGCGGGGGAGACCATGCGGGCCTTGATCCCGCGGATCAGCCCCTTGTGCTCCCCGGCCACGCGCAGGGTGTCGTCGAGGTTGATGCTTCGCTCCGAGACGATGTCCGGCATGGTCGCCAGCCCCGTCTGGCAGATGTGCAGGAACGGGATCACCTCGGTGTGGCACCCGGGGAGGACGTGGCGCGGGAAGGCCCCGAAGGTGGCCGACCCGGCGCTGCCCGCGTCGACGAGGGTGGTGACCCCGGCGTACACGCCGCCCAGGTCGGGGTGGACGCCCATGCGGGTCACGCCGTCGAGCACGTGGGCGTGCAGGTCGATGAGGCCGGGGGCGACGATCTTGCCGCCGACGGCGATGCTCCGCGCCGCCTCGGCGGCCGGGATGTTCGGGGCGATCCGCGCGATCACCCCGTTCTCGACGGCCAGGTCGCGCGGGCCGTCGAGGCCGGTCGACGGGTCCAGCACGGTGCCACCCTTGAGCACGAGATCGTACATGCGACACCTCCTGGGGTCGGGGCCGAGGCCCGGCTAGGGCACGCGGAGCGCCTGCTCGGGCCCGAGGGTCCGCGTCCACGCGGCCCCCTCGCCCGGGGGCGCGACGCGGACCGTGATCCGCTCCGGGCGGGGCGCCAGGTTCAGCACCTGGACGGTCCAGCCGGCGCCCGCCGCCTTGAAGGATACCTCGCGGCGGCGGGTCTCGGCGGGCTGAGCTCCGTCGACCCGGATCTCGAAGGGGCCGGCGACGTAGACGAGCCGGTCCGGCCGCTCGAGCCGCGGGTGGTTGCTGACCACGCGCACGGCGGCCGGGCCATCGGACGGCCAGCGCCAGACCTCCCGCACGTGGCCGGGCCCGCCGGCCGCCGCCAGGGGTTCGGCCTCGCGGGTCGCCACGAACACCGCCACGTCCCCGCGCAGGAGCTCGGTCGCGCGGGCCGGCGTCGCGCCGCCCCGGACCTGGCCGAGGTAGAACCGGAAGGCGAAGGGCGCGTCCACGTGCGTCAGCGGGAAGCCGGGGCCCACCTGCTCCTGGAAGGCCCGCGCCGCCGCGCGCATCGCCACCGTCACCGTCACGTCGGCGGTGCCGGGGCGGATCAGGTGGAAGAAGACGCCGCTGCCGCCCACCCAGAGCACGACGGCGACGGCCACCACCCGCGCCCGGAGGCCGGGAGCGAGCCGGCCGAGCCCATGGGCCAGCTCGCGCCCGGCCAGGAGGGCGGCCGCCGGCACCAGCGGGAGGACGAGCCGCTGCCGGTCGTGCGCGCCCAGGACGAAGACGAGCAGCCCGACCCAGAGCCAGCAGAACACGAACCGCTCGAAGCGCCGCGCGCTGGGCTCGGCCGCCGGCCGCGCCACCACCCGCCAGGAGCCGACGGCGGTGAGGAGGCTCCACGGCAGGAGCAGCGCCAGCACGTACCCCAGGGGCCGGTGGACGCCGAACCCGGGGGTCGCCGGCCCGACGGCGTGACCGACCAGCTCCTCGACCAGCAGGAGATCCACCAGCTCCCGCCCGTGGGCGAGCCAGGCCAGAGTGAGCCAGCCCCCGATGACGGCGGCGAGGAGGGCGATGCCCGCGCGGTGGGAGCCGCGGAGCCCGACCGGCGCGCCCGTCGCGCGCTCCCAGGCCGCGGCCAGCAGGCCGAGGGCGCCCAGCAGGATCCCGAGCGGGCCCTTGGTCATGGTGGCGCCGGCGGCGGCGAGCCAGAACCAGGTCCAGCCGCGCCCGGCGCTCCAGGCGCGCCAGGCCGCGAGGGCGGCCAGCGCGACGAAGGCGGCGAACAGGCCGTCGTAGCGGCTCATGACGAGCTGCTTGTCCGCGGCGCCCGACAGGAGGTAGGCCAGCGCCGCGTACAGCCCCGCGTCGCCGCCGAACCCCTGCCGTCCCGCCCCGAACACCGCCCACGCGCAGCCGAGCGTGCCGAGCGCGGACGGCAGGTAGAGCGCGCCGCGGCTCAGGCCGCCGAGCGCGAGGGTGCCGAGCGCGGCGAGCCAGGCGTAGAGCGGCGGCTTGGACATGAGGCGCCCGATGTCGTCGCGGGGCGCCGTCCAGTTCCCGCCCTCGATGGCGTCGAGGACGTAGGCGGCCATCCGCTCCTCGTTGTTGTTGACCAGCTCGGGCGGCGCCGCGAGGACGAGGGCGAACTTGACGAGGGTCACCAGCGCGAGGACGCCGAGGGCGAGCGGGACGGGGACGCCGGCCGGCCTCGCCCCGGAGACGGTGGCGGTGGCCGCGCCGGCCGACCGGCGCCCGAGCGCCCCCGTCACCGGCCCGGACCGGGGCGCGGCCCCACCCGTCAGTCCTTCGGCAGGCCCAGCACCCGCTCCCCGATGATGTTGCGCTGGATCTCGCTGGTCCCGCCCGCGATCGTGTACTGGCGGGCGCTCACCACGCGGTTGTACCAGCGGGGGGCGTCGGGCACCTCGTCCGTCGGCCGGTTCACCAGGGCGTGGGGGCCGAGGAGCTCGCCGGCGAAGTCCGCGACGCGCACGCCCAGCTCGGACCCGAAGAGCTTCAGGATCGACCCCTCGGGCCCGGGCGGCTCGCCGCGGAGCTGACGGGTGAGGTTCCGGAGGCGCGTGTAGCGGAGCAGGGCGGTGTCGATGACGAGCTGGGCGAAGCGCTGGCGCACCAGCGGGCTGTCCCAGGCCGGCGCGCCGTCACGCCGCACCCGGCGGGCGAGGGCGCCGAGCCGCGCCACCTGGGCCTCGTGGCCCCGCCCGCCGCCCGCCTTGCGCTCGTACATGAGCGTGGTCATCGCGACCTTCCAGCCCTGGTGCAGCGGCCCCACCAGGTTCGCCTTCGGCACCGCCACGTCCACGAAGAAGACCTCGTTGAAGTGCTGGTGGCCGTTCATGAGGACGAGGGGGCGGACGGTGATGCCGGGCGTCTTCATGTCCACCAGGAGGAAGCTGATGCCGCGGTGGCGCGGCGCCGCCGGGTCCGTGCGCACCAGGAGGTAGATCCAGTCGGCGTACTGGGCGCCCGAGGTCCACACCTTCTGGCCGTTCACCACGAGGTGATCGCCGGCGTCCACGGCCCGCGTCGCGAGGCCGGCCAGGTCGGAGCCGGCGCCGGGCTCGGAGAAGCCCTGGCACCAGATGTCGTCGGCGGCCAGGATGCGCGGCAGGAAGCGCCGCTTCTGCGCCTCCGTCCCCCACTCGATGAGCGTCGGTCCGGCCATCCCGATCCCCGAGTACCCGGGCAGCACCGGGGCGCGGGCGCGGAAGCACTCCTCGTCGTAGATGACCTGCTCCATGAGGGTGGCGCCGCGCCCGCCGTACTCCTTCGGCCAGGCGACGCCGACCCAGCCGGCCTTGCACAGGGTCCGCTGCCACTCGACCCGCCGCTCGAAGGTGGCCCGGTCCGCCGCCACGCGCTCGTCCGTCGGGTCGTCCACGCACAGGGCGGGCGGCAGGTGGGCGGCCAGCCACTGCCGGAGCTCCTGCCGGAAGGCCGCCTGCTCGGGGGTGTAGTGAAAGTCCACGGTCTCTCCCTCACGCGTCCGGGGTGGCGGGCAGCGTAGCACGGGCGCGGGGCCGCCGGGAACCCGGGGTGGGCGGCGGGCCCGGGCTCACGCCCGGGCCAGCGGGCACACGCGCGCCCCCGACAGCCGGATCAGCTCGGCGGCGCCAATGACGATGGACACCGAGTTGCTGCCCGCGTTGAACGCGACCTCCTTCCGCCGGCCCAGCTCCTCGTCGGCCAGCACGGGCAGGCCGAACAGGTTGCCGAAGGGCGGCACCGCCCCGGGCACGCAGCCGGTGAGCTTCAAGAGCTCCTCGGCGGTGGCGAAGCGCAGGGTGCGGGTGCCGAGCACGGCCCGGGCCCGGGCGTTGTCCACGCGGCGGTGGGCGGGCAGGACCACGTGCACGGGGTCGTCGGCGGCCAGGAGCACGAGGGCCTTGGCCCCCGCCTCGATGGGGGTGCCGCGCGCCTCGGCCGCCTGCTCGCTCGTGAACACGGGAGCATGCTCGAGCAGGCGAAACGCCACGGCCTCGCCCTCGAGCCAGCGCACGAGGCGCTCGGTCACGGGGGTCCAGCCCGGGCGCGCTCCCTCCGCCACGCTCACGGGGCGGGGCGGCCGCCGGGTCCCCGGCTCACGCCCGGACCAGGTCCGGCGCGCAGACGAGCGCGGTGCGCACGGCCTTGCCCTCTGCGGCGTGCGCGAAGGCCTCGTTGATCTGCTCGAGCGGGAAGCGGTGGGAGAGGATCGCCCGGTAGGGATAGCGCGCGTGCGTGCGCTCGAGCAGCTCGAGCCCGCGCCGGAGCGCCCACGCCTGGTAGCCGCCGACGCCGATCATGCGGCGGTTGAGATGCACGAGCCAGGCGGGGTTGAACGGCAGCGTCTGGTCGGGGGCGATGTTGCCGATGACCACGTAGCGACCCTCGGCCCGGGTCATGGCCAGGCCCTCGGGGATGGCCGCGGGGTGGCCCACCAGCTCGAGCGTCACGTGGCCGCCGCCCCCGGTCAGGTCGCGCACCGCCTTGGCCCGCGCGTCGGGGGTGTCGAGGGCGCCGACGTCCAGGACGTGGTCGGCGCCGAACGCGCGCGCCAGCTCCAGCCGCTCGGGGATGCGGTCGAGGACCACGACGCGGCCGGCGCCGCGCTCGCGGGCGACGGCGGTGGCGAACAGGCCGAGGCCCCCCGCCCCCTGGACCACCACGTGCTCGCCCGGCTGGAAGCCGGCCTGGGCCAGCCCGTAGACGACCTGGGCCAGCGCGCAGTTGAGCGCGGCCACGGTGAAGTCGTCGAGCGCGTCGGGCACGCGGAGCGCGTAGTGGCCGGGGCCGAGGTAGTAGTAGTCGGCGTAGGCGCCCGTGAAGTGCGGCGGGGCGTCGCTCCGGCTGCGCCCGGCCCCGATGCGGCGGGCGGTGCAGTGGTGCGGGTCGCCGGCGCGGCAGGCGTCGCAGCGGCGGCACGGGTAGAAGTACGAGTAGACGATGCGGTCGCCCTCGCCGAGGGGGGTCCCGGCGGCGTCGGTCGTCACCCGCGCCCCCAGCCGGGCCACGCGCCCGGTCATCTCGTGGCCCATCACGGTGGGCCCGCTGCGCGGGGTGCGGCCGTGCCAGCCGTGCAGGTCCGACCCGCAGACGTTGGCGACGGTGAGGCGCACGAGGATGGCGTCGGGCTCGACCTCGGGCAGCGGGAACTCGCGCGCCTGGAAGGGCTCCCCGACCCCCGTGAACACGAAGGCGCGGGCGCTCGGGCTCATGGGCTCATGGGCTGCGCAGCCCCCAGAGGCCCTTGGCCACGCGGGCCTCGAAGACGTGCCCGTAGACGTGGAGCAAGGGCGTCTGGCTGAGCAGCCAGCCGCGGGTCCGGTGGCCGGCCCAGAACTCGGCGAGCCACTCAGCGCCGGGCGCGACCGCCCCCTCCTCGAAGGCCACGCGCTTGACGCGCTCCGGGGGCACGGGGGCGGAGAGGTCGGCCCCGCGGAGCCCCTCGACCACCTCGAGGGTGGCGCGGGTCACGGCGTCCCAGTAGCCTCGCAGCGCCCCGAGGTCCACGCGCGCGCTCAGCTCGTCCACCTCGGCGTCCGACATCCCCGTGCCCACGTCGCGCCGGGCGAGCCCGAGGCGCCGGAGCCACGCGGCGTCCAGCACCTGCGGGCGGTCGGCCACGAAGCGGTTCACCCCCACGTCCTCGATGCGCGCCATGTGCCAGAGGAGCCAGGCGACGGTGTTGACGCCGGGCTGCGGCCGCCCGCGCACCTGAGCGTCCGTCAGCCCGCGCAGGAGGTCGTCGACGAGGACGCCGTGGAGGTCCTTGTAGCGCAAGAGGAAGAAGTCGATGGCGTCCATCGCCGCCTCCGTCACACCTGGCCGGTCCACGGGGCCCGCGCCACCGCGCGCCAGCGGGCGCGGATCGCCTCGTACGCCGGCCCGGGCAGCGGGCCGGCGGCCAGCGCGGCGGCGTTCTCCGGCCAGCGCTCGGGCCGGGTGGTGCCGACGATGGCCGTGTGCACCCCGGGCACGGCGAGGGTGAAGCGGAGCGCGGTGGCGGCCGCCGCCCGGGCGCCGTCCCGGCAGAAGGGATAGTCGAGCGTCCGCAGCCGGGACCAGTAGGGCTGGTAGTAGGATTCCCCCGGCTTCTTCGCGTAGCGCCACACCGCGTTCGCGAGCGGGCGCTTGGCGATGACGCCGAGCCCCTGCCGGGCGGCCAGCGGCAGCGTGAGGTCGATGGCCTCCTGGTCGGCGATGCTCACCGAGGTCTGCAAGGTGTCGAAGCGGCCGCACTCCACCGCGAAGCGGGCGGCCGCCCCGTCGCCGCTGTAGCCGATGTAGCGGGTGAGCCCGCGCTGGCGCGCCGCCTCCAGGGCCTCGATGGCGTCCCCCCGCCGGAGCACCTCGAGCGAGCAGGAGTGGAGCTGGACGAGGTCGAGGCGGTCGGTGCGGAGCCGCGCCAGGCTGCGCTCGATGCTCTTCGCGAGCGCGGCCGGGCGCCAGTCGGCCCGCCCCCAGCCGCCCGCGTGCCCGCACTTGGTGAACAGCGCCACCTCGTCCCGCCGGCCGCCGAGGGCCTGGCCGACGAGGGTCTCGCTCTCGCCGTAGCACTCGGCCGTGTCGATCACGGCCAGACCCGCGTCCAGGGCCGCCCCGAGGAGCCGGGCGACGGTGCGCGCGGGCACCGCCTGGTAGCCGATCTCCGAGCCACCGAAGCCGAGCGCGCTCACCACGAGGTCGGTCCGGCCGAGGCGCCGCCGCTCGATCCGTTCACCCATCGGACCCTCCGTGGCCTCCGAGTATCCCACGAGCCACCCGCCGGCGGCAGCCGGCCCCCGGCGGGCGCGATGCGCTATGCTGGCGGCCGGAGGCAGCGCGATGATCGAGCGACGGCCCTTCGGCCGCACCGGGCACCTGAGCACCGTGACGCTCTTCGGCGGCGTGGCCCTCGCCCACGCCAGCCGGGGCGAGGCCGACCGCACCCTCGAGCTGCTGCTGCGCCACGGCGTCAACCACATCGACACGGCGGCGGCCTACGGTGACTCGGAGCTCCGGATCGGGCGCTGGATGGCGCAGCACCGGAAGGCCTTCTTCCTGGCCACCAAGACCCGCGGCCGGAGCGCCCAGGCCGCGCGGGAGGACCTGCATCGCTCGCTCGACCGCCTCCGGGTCGACCAGGTCGACCTGATCCAGATGCACGCCCTCGGCCATCCCGATGACTGGGACGAGGCCATGGGGCCGGGGGGCGCGCTGGAGGCCCTGATCGAGGCGCGGCAGCAGGGCCTCGTGCGCTTCATCGGCGTGACCGGCCACGGGTGGACGATCGCGGCGCTGCACCGCCGCGCGCTGGAGCGCTTCGCCTTCGACTCGGTGCTCCTGCCGTACAACTTCCTCCTGGCCCGGAACGACCGCTATCGGCAGGCCGTCGAGGAGGTGCTGGCCGTCTGCCGCCAGCGCCAGGTGGCGGTCCAGCTCATCAAGACCGTCGCGCGCGGGCCGTGGGCCACCGCCGACCGGACCCACCGGACCTGGTACCAGCCGCTGGAGACGCCCGCCGACGTCGACCGGGCCGTGCACTGGGCGCTCGGCATCCCCGACGTCTTCGTCAACACCGCCGGCGACCTCGAGCTCCTGGCCCTGATGCTGGACGCCGCCCGCCGCTTCGAGGGGCGGCCGTCGGACCGGGAGATGGCGGCGATGCTGCAGGCGTCCCGGATGACCTCGCTGTTCGGGCTGCCCGCCTGAGCGCGGCCGGCCAAGGGACGGATGGAGCCCACCGGTCCCCTCGGCCTCCGGGTCGGCCAGCGCGCCCGCCGGACCAAGACCGTCACCGCGCGCGACGTGGACCTCTACGCCGAGATCACCGGCGACCGGAACCCGCTGCACTTCGACCCGGCGTTCGCGGCGCGGACGCGGTTCGGCCGGCTCGTCGCCCAGGGCGGCATCGCCGCCGGCATGCTCAACACGCTGGTGGCGATGGACCTGCCGGGGCCCGGCACCGTCTTCATGAGCCAGGCGCTCCGCTACCTGGCCCCGACCTACCTCGGCGACACGCTCACGGCCGAGGTCGAGGTGCTCGCGCTCAAGGCCGACAAGCCCGTCTGCCAGCTCCGGGCCGCCATCACCAACCAGGAGGGCACCGTGGTCCTCGAGGGCGAGTGCTGGACCTACACCATGCGCCCCGCTGACCCCGCCCCCCCGCCGGAGTAGAATGCCCCCATGGCCGCCCCGGGCACCGGCACCGCCGCCGCCCCGCCGCTCGCCGCCTACCTCGAGCCGTCGGAGTTCGTCGACAGCGGGGCGCCCGCGGTCGTGGCCTTCGCCCGCCGGGTCACCGGCGGCGAGACGGACGAGGTGCGGCGGGCCGTGCGCCTCTACCACGCGGTGCGGGACGAGATCGCCTACACTCCGTACTGCGACTTCCGGTCCCCCGACACGTACCGGGCCAGCGCCACGCTGGCGCGCGGGAGCGGCTTCTGCGTGGCCAAGGCCGGCCTCCTGGCGGCGGCCGCGCGCGCGGCCGGCATCCCCGCGCGGGTCGGCTTCGCCGACGTGCGGAACCACCTGGCCACCCCGCGCCTGCGGCGGCTGATGGGCACGGACGTGTTCTACTACCACGGCTACACCGAGCTCCACCTCGGGGGCCGGTGGGTCAAGGCCACGCCGGCCTTCGACCGGGGGCTCTGTGAGCGCTTCGGCGTCCCGGCGCTGGACTTCGACGGGCTCCGCGACTCCCTGTTCCAGCCCTACGACGCGGCGGGGCGGCGGGCCGTGGAGGAGTCGAACGCGGCTCTCGACGCGCAGCAGCCGGCGAAGGCGCTCGCGGTCCTCGACGCCGCGCGGCCCACGGGCGCGGACGTCTCCTCGGTCCGAATCGAGTTCGGGCGCGGCCTCGCCCTCAGGGCGCTCTAGGCCGCCGAG
>Ga0187892_10005691_pt1 | contig 19310 bp, 17 predicted proteins | sample MA1701073metaG_FD_139345 | JGI IMG/M metagenome (GOLD analysis project Ga0187892, IMG submission 139345) | Bio-ooze microbial communities from a basaltic lava cave in the Kipuka Kanohina Cave System on the Island of Hawaii, USA - MA170107-3 metaG ...
AGCGAAGCCAACGTCACGACCTGTATCGAGGCGGGTATGGAGCCGCTGTTGGCGGCAGGGCGCGAGTCCCATCACCTGCCGTGGCAGGAACGTTTTACCGAGCCGGCGCCGTTGGCCGATGACACCAACGCCGTGCAGCGGATGAAGCACGAACTGAAGACCCGCGCCGGGCGCGCGCGCTATGGGCTGCGCAAACAGACGGTGGAACCGGTGTTCGGCATCATCAAGGCGGTGATGCGGTTCAGGCAATTTCTGCTGCGTGGGTTGGATGCGGTGCGCGGGGAGTGGTCGTTGGTGACGATGGCGTGGAATATCCGCCGGATGGCGGTATTGCGGGACTGAAAAGGAGGAACGGGACTTTCCCACCGTCAATTGCGGCCGTTTATACCGCTCAATGAACATTCGATCCGTGATCCCGCCGTTCAGCACGCCCGCTACTACTTCAATTGGAAACCTAAGTCCGACAGGCTGCTAGGCCGCGAGCGCCTTTGTTCCCTCGCCTTGGTTATTAATCACCCAGGGTTCTTTTGGATTTGAGCCGATGATTATATACGTTATCTATGGTATTCTGCATTGACAGTATATGTCATATCGCTATTCATCGGGATCATAACTCAACGCTCGCTAGTCCTTATGGCCATCGGAGAAACGAGACGGGCTAACTTACGCTGGTTAATCGATACGGACTTCGGTGGTATCGATGCGAAGCTCGCGCGGCAGGCGGGTCTCCACCCCTCGCAGATTTGCCGGGTGCTAGGCGCGAGCAGTCGGACGGCGCTCGGAAATAGGCTCGCCCGCCGCATCGAAGAGAAGACCGGGAAACCCGAGGGGTGGATGGATGAAATCCATCTTTTTTCGGAGGGGTTTAGCCAGAAGCTAAGCGCGACAAAGGGTAAGGCTATCGTGGTGTCACCGTTCGGCCATACGATGGCGGCGGTAGTGAGCTACGAATTGGCCGCCGAGTGGATCGGCTCACGGCGTCCTTATCCGATCACCGATAGAACACAAGTCGAATGGGTCCGGCTCGAGCGTGCAAGCGATCGCGTGATCGGTGTGGTCGTGGAAGAAGAGGACATGATGGATGCCATCGGACCCGGCGATCACGTGTTCCTTGACCCCGAGGTCGATCCCCAGCCTGGGGATTTGGTCTTCGCACGGCTTGATGGCGAAAAGAAAGTGGTCTTACGGAAATACCGGCCGCGGCAGCGTGACGGTGCGGGGGTGCTGGTCGTGGAGCTTGCGCCGCTCAACGAAGACTACCCCATCTACGTGATCGATGCCAAACACCCTGGCCGTATTCTCGCTGTGATGGTAGAACACCGCAAGTACCGCCGCAGAACGGTTGCGAACTCATCCGTCCCGGCGCTGAAGACACGCCGCGGCTTGCGGGGCTAGTCGCTTAGCATTCCGTTGGCGAAGCGCTTTGTTACGCCAGGAAATGCGTGGCGTTGGGCAACTTCTGCGTTTCCATTGCGATCACCGTGGTGGATGAGAACACCGAAACGTTTGCTCAAGCATCTCGGGGTGCTCGGCGTGTCCGAAGACGGTCAGGGCGAATCCGTGGCATCACACGGATCGCCTTACTCCTCGTTGCCTATTTTTGCGTTCCGCTCACGGCACGCGGGGTAACCGGACCACCGCCTCAGGTCTGTATCCTGTATCCGGAGGTCGGTGAACCCTACGCCAGGATCACGAACGAGATCTTAGCGGGGATCGAGGAACGGTTAGACGCATCCAAGCCCTGCACCTTCGCGTTACCCGACAAAGTGGGTACGGAGGTTGTGCGAGGCTGGTTATCCCGTCACTCTGCCGACCTTGTGATCACGCTCGGCAGGCTCGCCACGCAGGTGTTTGAAATGTCCGGATCGAGACTACCCCATGTGATCGGGGCGCTTGATATCTCCCCCGAAACACGGCCGAACGCTTCCGGGATCAGTCTCGCCGTGGATCCCCGCGTGATGTTTGAACACCTTAAAAAAATAGCCCCTCGGGTAAAACGCGTGTTCTTGGTATCCGAACCCGGTCATGACCGCTGGTTGGTCGAACATGCAATGTATGAAGCTCCTGCCTACGAATTGGAATTGCGGGTGGAACCCGCGGCCAATGCGATGGAGGGCGCCGAACGCTATGGGCAGTTTGTGCGGACGGCGGAGCCCCACAGCGATGCGATCTGGGTGACGTTGAACAACGCGATCATCGATGATCAGAGTCTCCTGCCGTATTTGATCGAGCAGGCCTGGTACCGAAAGATCATCGTCGTCTCGAATACGCTCGAGCATGCGCGGTGGGGGGTACTGTTCGCGACCTATCCGAACAACCGCGCGCTTGGACTCCGACTTGCGGAGATGGCGTTGCGGCTCGCTGAGCATCCCGGAAAGGCGCTCGGGATCCGGCCCCTTGAAGACATTAAAGTCGCGCCGAATCACCGCATCATGAACCATCTCGGCCTACCGGTAGGCAAGGTAGGCATGTTCGAGATCCTGTACGACTAGCCGATCTGGGACAGCGCTGCTTCGTATGCTCGGACACCTACGGTTTCAATTGCCACGCATTCGGGCGCTATTGCCGGAAGCGCGAGTAAGCGGGATCACCGCTGTCTCGCTCGCCGCCTTTCTCTCGCTGTCATGGTTCATGTACGGGGAATTCCGTCACCTGCTCATCGATCAAGGCTTGCAACTCGCCGAGCAATTCGCCTATACGAGCCGCAACGTTTTCGTGGTCAATGATCCGGCGGCCATTAAACAAACTGCCTCCGTGTTCAGACGCTTTCCGGGCGTACGGTATATTGCGGTCGTAGATAAAGATTTTCGGGTTCGTTACGAGGATGGCGCACCGAGCGCTCGCCCCCAGCAGAGATTTGGGGGCCAGTGGCCAGCCCACGCAACACTCGCCGCCGAGGGCGAACAACGTTGGTACTTCATCGCCCCGATCCGCATAAGTGGCACCGATTCCGGCTCGCCGTACCGCGACAGGATCCGTCCCCAAGCGGTAGTGGGCCATGTGCTCCTCGATGTCGACAAAAAGAGGCTCCGTCGACTCGCGCTGGTGCTTGTTCCAATCAATGTGGTCATTGGCATAGCGCTGTCTTTTTTACTCATCACCTGGGCAAAGAAAGAGACACTGAGAGCCCATGCGAATGCGCTCGAATCGGAGGTACGGATCCGGACGCAGGAGGCACTGGCGGCACGGGATGCGGCGCTGACTGCCGATCGGCACAAATCGGAGTTTCTAGGGACTGTCACCCACGAGATGCGGACCCCGCTTCATGGCATCATCGGATACACCCAATTAGCCCTCGAAAACCTGCCGTACAAGGACGACAAACTGAACGAGACCAAACTAAAGATTGTACTCAAGAATGCCGTGCAGTTGCTTGGGTTGATCAATAATATTCTGGATACGACGGCGCTAGAAGCGGGGAAGATGGACGTGAGTCCCGAGCCCGTTAATCTTCAAGAACTTGTCGAGAGCGCGATCGAAACCGTTCGTCCCCTGATCCTGAAAAACGGCAATCAGCTCGATTATAAGTTCGCCGGCAACGAAGTAGCGGTCGTCGATAGAACCAAGCTGCAGCAGATACTGCTCAACCTGTTGACCAATGCTGCGAAGTTCACAAACGGGGGTCGGATCTCATTGCAAGCTGAAAGCGCGGCAACGCAGCTGTGCATCGAGGTGAGCGACAGCGGTATCGGGATCCCCGATGAGCAGCAGGTGCTCATATTTCAACCCTTCCGCAAAGTCGAAATAGATAACGCGCATCACTACCAAGGCACGGGCTTGGGGCTCGCCATCAGTCAAGCGTTTTGTCACCTGATGGGAGGGAAGATCACCGTGCGAAGCCGCGTGAACGCAGGATCTACCTTTATCGTCACGATTCCGCTGCCGGTTCGCGCCGAGGGATATCGTCACGCAGAGGGTGGCGCTCACGCATCAAAGCCGACTACTGATTGATCGTAACAACTCTACCGCCGTAGAAAGAGTTCGGCTATACGCACCGGATTTGATGCTTCTATTATAAACACCTGCAATGCCGCAGAGCCACTCGCCTGATAACATTGCGATCAGGTCGGCTGGCACGTAGTGGGAGGGTATAACGAATGCTCAATGAAACCTTGGATACGATAGCCGATTCGGTTAATCCGGGGCTCGTATGCCTTGCGCTCATCAGCCCGTGGCTCAACAGAGAGGCGCTTCGCAATCAAGGTTCAGCGTGGTATTTCTGGGCACGCACTCTGGCAAGCGTTGTAGTCGTCTATGCCATTATGTACATCGATAACCGCCTTGGTCTATGGCCCCTGCTCGGTCTCGACTACAGCACACATACCGCCTTCGCGGTTGCCATCATTACGTCGCTTGCGGTCGTCAGTTTTCGGTGGCTATTTTTCCTCATCCCCTTTTTGATCGGATATGCAGGTCTCATGCTGTATCTCGGGTACCACACCATGGCAGATATCCTGACGACGGCACTCGTCATCGCACCAATTACGTGGCGTATGCACCGGATCGGTAGGGCAGACAAACCGGCAGGTGTGAACGGATCTCAGAACCGGTAGCGCAGCTCGCCGTAGAAGCTTCGTCCCGGCAAGGGGATGTCGAAGGGGATCGAGGCTGGGGAATCGCTCGGCTCGCGCGCGTCCTCATCGAGCAGATTCCGCGCCGAGAACGCTAGGTCGAGCTGCTTCACGATGTTCTGGCGCCGCAACGTGAGGTTCACGATGGAATAGTTCTCGACCGGCGGTCGAGGATCGGTTTCAGGCCGATCACGGTCGAGAATCGACTTGACGTTCACATTAAGATTCCACTGGGGTGCAAACCGCCAGTTCGCCTCCCCATAGACCTGATGGGTGGCGGCAAAGCGTATGTTCACATTTTCGTCGTCCACGGAGGCGTTTTGGTAGGCATAGTTCCATCGGAGCCCGACGTTCGGTGTGATATCCACGCCGAACTCCCATTCGAGCCCGTAACCTCGTTGGTCGCCGCCGTTGATGAACGCGAGCCCGTTTCGCGATGCGGGATTCGCGACGAGCTCAATGAGATCGTGGATTGTGTACCAGAAGAAATTCAGGTCTGTGCGGTAACGGATGGCTCGATAGCCGAAAGCGAGCTCGACCATGTCGATTGTGCTCGGTTCGAGATCACTGTTCCCGAGCCCAAGATAGAGCCCATTAGAATGCTGTTCGGCAAATGATGGGGGCCTGAAGGCGTGACCGTAGAGCAGCTTAGTTGTGAGCCGAGGATCCATGTTCCAGACAAGCCCAACGCGTGGGTTAACGGTCGCGCCAAAATCGGAGTACTCGTCAAGGCGAACGCCAGTCGTAAGGCTCCAGTCGGGCACAATCGACCACTCGTCCTGCAGGTAGGCAAAGAATATGGTGCGATCGCTATCCGGGAAGAGTGGATCATCCCCAATTCCGCCACGCTCGGCGAACACCCCCGTTGGTATGACCACACCGCCCGCTACCGTGTAATTTCTCGCGTCTTCGGTGTTGTCCAGCGATTCGAAAACCCCACCTAATCCAATTCTAACCCAGTGCCGCTCCCATCCGGACCAGAGGGCCGTCAACTCAGCGCGCACGCGGTCTTCATCGATCCCGAGGTCTTGCCGGACGCCCTCAGGGAAGGCACCGCCGAAGGCCCCCGGCGGAAACCCCGTCAACTCGAAGCGCGAGTTGACGTTGACGTAGCTCATCTGTGCTGTGATATCGAGGGCATCCAAATAACGATCATGGTAGGTGAGATCGGTATTGACGACTTCACGGTTAATTTCACCCTCCGGATCCAGGCTGCCAGTAATGCCCACGCCGGTGCCCATATTCAACTGCCCGAAGTAACCGGCGCGGAAAGTCCATGGTCCCCGCGAGGCGTCGAGCCGAGCATCAACCAGATCCTTGTCAACGTTGATGGACGATGGTGCGAGCGAAGCATGCGTACCGAAGAGCTTATCGAAGCGCGTCTGAGCATCGGCCTCGATGGTCTCACCAAAACCGTTTGTCGATCGTCCCGATGCGCTCAATGCGATATCGAAACCCCCGTACTTGCCGCCGTGCAGGAACCATCCGTCATAGGTATCGAAAGAGCCCGCCCGTGCCCCGAATTCGGTGCCGTCAATGTCCCCGGCTGTTTTGGTAACGATGTTGATCACCCCGGCGAAGGCGTCCGCGCCATAGACCGCAGACCCCGGCCCGCGAATGATCTCGATGCGCTCGACGTTGTTGATCTGAACGTTATTCAGCTGCCCGAATGCATTAACGAACAGGCCTTGTGCCACCGGCACGTTATTCAAAAGAATAAGCACACGCGAGGTGATTCCGCGAACAGTTGAGATCGTATTGGTGGCGTCCGTCGTCGATAAATGAATCCCAGCCACGGTCTCGATGACTTCATCGAGCGAAGTGGCCCCGATAGCCCTGATCTCTTCTTCCTCAACCACGGTAGCGACGGCGGGAGCACGCACGATGGGTTCGTCATAACCGGTCGCGATACTTATCGCTTGCTCGCTGCCGTAGACGTCGAGCATGTCTGCACGTTCACCCGCGATGACGCTAGGCGTTGCGAATCCAACGAGTAGGCAAGCGGCGCATCGAGCGCAGCAGAACGGATTACAGTGCGATCGCCGGGTTACTGTATAAACAGCGTTGCCGAGCATGTGCTAAAACTCGTCCAGTAGGGATCGCCATTCCTCGTCGGTGAGGCCTGTCGCGGGGGAGTTTTCGATGGCACTTTTCAAATGGCATGCGGCGGATCCTGCTTTCCCGATCGAAAGCGCATGGTCGGCGGCATGCACTCGGCCGCTTAACTCTCTCACCACGGCGTCCATCTCCCTCCGTTCTGCTATGGTTTCAACGCAATCGCGCTGTCGTAATACGCTCTCGCAGATTTGGCGAAGGTGGGCAATGTCAAACGGTTTAGGTAGGAAATCGGTAGCCCCGTCGAGCATGAGTGAGGCGTGCGCATCGAGCGATGCGTGCGCGGTGATAACAACGACCGGTTGTCTTTGGTCAATCCCGCGGATCTGCCGCAGTACTTCTTCGCCAGGCAAACCAGGTAAGCGTAAATCGAGCAGTATGAGGTCGTGGCGGCGCTTACGGTAAGCGTCGAGCCCTATCGCGCCATCGGGGGCAAGCTCCACGTCGAAGAGGTGCTGTAGGCAGTCTCTTGCGAGATTGGCAGAGGTCTCATCGTCCTCGATGACGAGAACAGCGGGTCGTGGATCGCACGCCATACAGTCATCGACTGCCTCCAGAAGGCTGTGCACTTGGTCCGTAGAAAGCAAACGCACTTGGTGTTCGTGCACCATGGCCCGTAGGGTTTGGCTGGTATTCCCTTCGAACAAAACCAGGATTGGCAAAGACTTGCGGCAAAACCGCCCGGAGCGAACGATTCGTGCTAACGTCCACGCGTCGCCGTCCGGAAGCAAATAACTCGTGATCAGCAGGTTATACGGGCCGTGCTGCAGTTCGTTGGCAACAGCGCGTGCCGTATCAACGGCAACAACTCGGCGATAGCCCGCGCGTACGAGCACATGCCGTAGGCTCTCTTGAGATTTGGAGTCCTGATGTACGAGCAAAATGAGCTCGCCGCGCTGCGTGTCGCTAGAGAGCCCCCCGTTCGTACTCATAACACCTCCTCCCGTTCCTCCTTTACGGGCGTATTACTCTTGTGAGCGAAGCACCCGCGTCTATGTATGACTAGTAGTGCGAAGTTTAGTAAGGCACAATTGATATTTAATGTCAATATTTTAACATTGTTTCTTTGGCAAATCAGTGACACGGATCACATAGGGAGGAGATCGCTCGAGAGGCCAAGCGGCGCCATCTCATTGTGAGAGCACGCGCGAGGCTCGCCCACAGCGCGAGAATGCGCACGACCGTTGCGGAGAAAGGGGCCGACACGGAATCGGCGTATCGGTAAAGGCAGCGATGTTGGACGACTGGATTATTCTGTTTTGAGGCCGAGGCGGCGGGCTGTTGCGATGAGCGTGGCGGCAAATACACCAATGCCGTGACATGTCACCCGCGGTGCCGGTTGGCAAATCCAAAGTGAGCCATTACGATGGACGGCGTAACCGCGTGCGCCCAGAATTATAGAGTCACTATAAATGCCCTCACGACTGCAAACGCCAACGGCGCTGGCGCGAGAAGCACTAACCCAAAGCTCAAGAGCGCGCCTCGCGTTGAGGGTATCCCGCGATCGCGAGCTGCTCGAATGGCTGTGCAGTGCTACGGCCGGGATGTGGATCGCATCCTCGACGGCGATACGGCATTTGCTGCGCAGTGAAAAATCCCGATGGGACAGCGTTACGGCTAGGCTAAGCCCGTAACGGACGTGCGAGGCGAGGGGGGGTATGGTAGAAGGGGAGAAGGCGACAGGAGCTGGCTTCGTGAAGGGTCAAGGTTAATCCCGTTTCGCTAATGGACGAATTCATTCTCTGGCACCAAGCGCGTCGGGAACAAGGTTCGCCGGTAGTCACGGCGCTTCGTGGAGCGATGGACGACGCCAGCCGCGCATGGATCGACTGCTGGCGACGCCAGGGCCGCCCGGTTGTCAGTATTACCCAATGCGATCCAGAGCCGCTCGCCCTGGCATGGATTGGCAGCTTGGTGGAGAAACCCGATTTTTTGCCTCTCTGTCTGGCAACCATCGCGCGGGCAAATGGTGAAGCGCCGGGCAGGATATTCTCCACGCTGATCGAGAAACCCGAGATCGAGTTGGAGTTGTTCCTGGATCGAGTGGTGACGACGCACTTTGGCGAGCCAGTGCGCAGACTTTGCCGGGCTATTTTTCGCGGCGGCAGCAGCGATCGGGCGCCTGGGGACCTCGCGCAAGACATTCTGGAAGCGACCGGTGGTCTCGGGGTGGCGGTAAGAGCCTTTCGTCGTCTTGTGCCTGGCAACGCGCTGCCGGCGTTGCTGCTGTGTCCGGAGACCGATGCCGCCGAGGTCCCATCTGCCGATATGGAGCATCTTTGCAGACTCGCAGAAGCAGAGCCGCTTCTTCCTGTCGGAGTGGTTCTGAGTGCGTTGCAGGAATCGGTGCTTTTCAAAAAGGTTGCGAATTCGCGTTGGGAAGTGTTACTTCGCGAAGGCCTCGTCAGGGTTGATCCTCCATCAAAGCCCAAGGACGAAATGGTTGCGGCTTCGGGCGCTGGGCTGGCGCGCTCGCTGGCCTTCCTCACACGGGAGGGAGGAGAGGACCTGCCACTTGCCGAGATCAAACGGCTCCGCACGCTGGGGCAAGAAGCCGCTGCGATTCTGGATGCATCCACCCCAAAGGTTATGGAGCAGGCGCGCAGCGCCGCGGAAGCCTTTCTGTTCGCGGTGCTGGAGCGGCTGCCAGCTACCCGCGGCAGATTTCGCCTTAACCAAGGTCTGGGTATCAGCTTTGGAGCCAAACGCGCGGAAGTGGACCTGCTGGCCACTGAACAGGGCATCGCCATCGAGATCGACGGCTTTCACCACTTCACCGATCCAGACGCCTATCGGCGCGACCGGCGCAAAGATGTGCTGCTTCAGCAGTATGGGCTTCTCGTGCTCCGCTTCCTCGCATCGGATGTCGTCACGCGACTTGAGGAGATTTTGGATGCGATTCTGAGTGCTCTCCGATATAGGGGGAAGTGTGAGCCTACCGACCTCTGACATCATCTCGAACCTCGTTCTAGCGCGGTTGGCTTTGGCCGACAGAGACAAGGGTGACACTCAGAGCGCGGCGAGCAAGGATCTCTGGCCGTTGTTCGAAAGAATGACGAAGGCTGAGTGGGGTCGCGTATTTGAGGAGAAAGCAAGCGGCCTAGTTAAGAATGGCCTCGCGGCTCGATTCGGGCGAGCGCGCTACGGCGTGACGGATGCTGGCGAATCCGCGGCCCTGAAGTTCCTCGAAGTTACCGAGCTTCCAGTGCGAACCAAATGGGAGCATGTCAAAAACCGGCTTCTCATGGCTCAAGCACTTGCCCTGAAACCCTCGTCAACGAAAGTGCAAGCGCATCTCAAGAAATCTTATGGGTTGCGCGCTTGCATCCTCAAGCAGCGGCACAAGTTGCCGACCGGCGAGCTGCCTACGGCCACGCAGGTCATGGACCTTCTGGCTGGCCAAGCAGTGGGAGCACGAAGGAGTGGCGCCGCCGAGTTGCGCCAGGCGCTACTGAGACAGTGGATTGACGGCTTAGCTCATTCAACGCCGGAACAGAAGCCAGCCACAGTTAAGACGCCAACCGACGAAACGCAAGCCTTTTCCAGTGAAGTGCTGGCAGTTGCGCGGGCCTGCGACACAGGCCGGTTTGGCGATAACAAGGTCTTCATTGCCCACGTGTGGCGGAAGCTGCATGCGAGCGGCTCCGCCTATGCGGTGGACGAGCAGCGGTTCAAGCAGCGGCTTGTGGAGGCCAATCGTGCCGGCCACCTCCGGCTCAGCCGAGCCGACCTGGTCGAGGCAATGAACCCTGACGATGTAGCGGCTTCGGCGACGCATTATCTCGGGGAAACTTTTCATTTTGTTCGAACTGACCAGCCACCCGCATGAATGCCCAAGATGCACGCCTCACCGCGTTTTGTTCGGGTGCTTGCCCGGAGCTCTTTCACGCCATTGTCCACCGGCACGAGATCTTCCAGCACGACCCTCTAGATGTACCCAGCGTCCACCAAGAAGCACGGCAGGCTTTTGCTAGTCTTCTGAACAAGGCCGGCGCGGGTCTTCCTTACGGAAAGATCCTGCTGCTTCTGGGCGAAGCGGGCTCGGGCAAGACCCACTTGATGCGCGCCTTCCGCAGCGAGGTCACTTCGACCGCCAGCGGGTATTTCGCCTACATGCAGATGACGTCGAGCGAAACGAATTACGCGCAATACGTGCTCACCAACGTCATTGATTCGCTCCATCAGCCCTACGACGAAGTTTCCGAGAGCTCGGGTTTGATGCGCTTGTCCAACGGGCTGGTGGAGGATCCTGATCTCTTTGAGCCACCGGCACTGGAATATCTTCGCGACGGCGAACTAGACCTGCCGCGGGTTTTCGATTGCTCCGACCACCTCATTGGCACGCTGGGGCTGCAGAATCTCAACCCTGATTTATTGCGGGTCCTGCTCCTGTTGCAGCGAAGCGAGCCGCACTTGAAGAACCTTGTGCTGCAATACTTGCGCTGCCACGACCTGTCGCACCACGACCAGCAGAAACTCGGCGGCATCAGGCCCCTGCGCGACGCAAGCGGCCCCCGCGAAGTCATCAAGTCACTGGCCGGACTCGCCTGGGCCCTGGAGAAGACCCCATTTGTCCTGTGCCTGGATCAACTCGAGGACATCTACGAGCTGAATGCCCCCACGCAGGAGCGATTCCTCGCCGCCATGCGTGTGGTCCGCGAAGTGGCCGATGCGGTGCCGTCGCTCATCGTGGTGATTGCATGTCTAGAAGACTTCTACCAGAAGCTGAAGACTTCCCTAACGTCGCCCTTGCTTGATCGCATCGAAAAAGATCCCGAGCCCGTGAAGCTCACCAACCTGCGCTCCGCGGCTGAAGTGGAGCAACTGATCATACGGCGTCTGCAATTCCTTTTCGCCGAGTGCGAGGCTCCCTTCACCGATGAGGAACCACTGTTCCCGTTCGCGGCCGACGTGCCACAGAAATTGGCCGGTTTTCGAGCGCGCGCCGTGCTGGAGCTTTGCCGGCAAGCGCGCGAGCAAAGCCTGGCTTCGGGCCAACGACCGGAAATCCAGGATGGCCAGGAAGCGCCTGTGCCGCCCATCGTTGATCCCACGGTCCCGCTCGAACAGCGCTGGAACGACTTTTACACCGCCTTCAAACCCGAGGCGCCGGAGTCTGAAACAGCAATGACAGAGTTGTTGGCAGGGGCGCTCGAGGAATGCGTCCGCGAGCTTCCGGATGGCTGCACCGTGACGGCCTCCGCAAATGAAAAGCAGGTTTACGCAGAAACCAAGGCACACGGCGAAGTTCAATGTCGCCTCCTGGTAACCATCTGCAATGAAAAGCCACAAGGCGGCAGCCTCGGTCGTGTCGTGGATGCTGCGCGAGAGCGCGCGCAGAATCAAAATCGCAGATGCATTATCGCGCGCTCCACGGTCTTCCCGGACAATCCGCGCACGCAGATCGCAAAAAAACTGGGTGAGCTGATTGCCGAAGGCGGCCGGCGCACTGTGATCGAGGACTCTGACTGGCGTGCGATGCAGGCGATGCAAACTTTCGCCACGCAGCACGGAGCAGATGCTCAGTTTGCAGCGTGGCTCAGGGCTGAAAAGCCGCTGACCAGGCTCAAGCCGGTGAGCCTTATCCTTGACCTCGACACACTGACCACTGTCGCATGCGCGCATTTACATCGATCGCCACCGGTCATCGTTGATACCCTGCCTAAGAAAACGGCAGTGCCATCCGCTACTGCAAAAGCTGACAAGCCTGTCGTGCAGACAAACGGCATTGGGCTGGGTGATACGAGGGAGATTGCAAGTACGCCTGTCACGATCAATCCGTCTGAACTGACCCGACATGCGGCGTTCCTCGGCGGCTCCGGCAGCGGCAAGACCACACTGGCGCTGCACCTCATCGAGAACTTGATGTTGGCTGAGGTTCCCGCCGTCTTGATTGATCGCAAGGGTGATCTATGCAGCTACGCCAGCGACGTCGCGTGGAACCAGCCCTTGTCCTCACCGGAACTCGAGGCGCGCCGAGCTGAGTTACGCGACACTATTGACATCGCGCTCTATACACCGGGACGCGAGGACGGCCGTCCCCTGTGCTTGCCCGTGATTCCAGAGGGATTGGCGGAAATGAAGCCGAGCGAGCGCGAGCTTGCCGCAAAACACACCGCGGGCGCGCTAGCGGGCATGATGGGTTATAAGGCTAATAGCAACGATCTGGCGAAAACCGCCGTTCTCCAAAAAGCACTGATCGTCCTCGCTCAAATCCACCCCGCGATGAACCTCGACGATCTTCTCCGCATTGTTCACGATGAGGATCCCAGCCTCATTAATGCCGTAGGCTACCTCGACACCAAGCATTTCAAGAAACTCGTGCAGGATCTGGAAACGCTTCGGCTTGGCAACGCGGACCTGGTCGAAGTGCGCGGTGAGAAGCTGAGCGCCGAATCGCTGTTCCACGCACCGGCAGGGAAAACACGGTTGACGATCATCAGCACGAAATTCTTCGATTCGCCAGTGAAGCTATTGTTCTGGATCTCGCAGTTCCTCCAGGAGATGAACCGTTATGCGGGCAGGCATCCGTCGGACCAACTGCAAGCCGTGCTGCTGTTTGATGAGGCCGATCTTTATCTGCCGGCGACCAGCAAGCCGTCAACAAAGGAACCGATGGAAAACGCTCTCAAACGCTTCCGCTCCGCCGGCCTTGGGTTACTCCTCGCCACCCAGAGCCCCGGCGATTTTGATTACAAAGCCAAGGACAACATCCGCAACTGGTTCGTTGGCAGGGTGAAAGAACCCACCGCTCTCGCCAAAATGAAACCGATGCTCAGCGAGGCCCGCACCGATGTCGCCTCGAAGCTGCCAGCGCAGGGATCGGGACAATTCTTCGTCATTCGCGATGGTGAAGTGACCAGCTTGCAAGGCACGCTATCGCTCATCAGCCCCAAGCAATTGCCTGATGATGAAATTCTCGCGCTCGCGAAATTGAGACGGTCACTGGGCAGATGAAATGAGGGCAATTCGGCGATCAAGTTTCGGAAACGATCACCGCCTGTCAGGAAATCCATTCAGCGAAGTCATCTCCTCGGTCGTGTGAAGTTCAATGGAAAGCACGTTCCCTGGGTGGACACTCTCCCAAAAACGTTTCTCACGCACCCCTCCAGAATAGGCGTGCAAGTTCAGTATAGCTCTTTGGAGTTGACCACTGAAAATAAAGGGTTTCTCCTCGCAACATGTCTCGGTTGCGAAAGCATGCCGCCAAAAGGAGATTAGAATGGACAAGGGAAATGGATCTCTCTTGACGCGTCGTAACTCATGCGCCTAAAGGGTAGCCTGGGTGGCCCTACATAGCATCTGATCCCCCCGATACCCGATACAATGCGGTTCGGCCCCTGAGCCGACCATCCCCCCTTCGCCTTCACTTGCCCGAGGCGCCAACTGGTCCCGAAACTTGGCGCCTCGGCCCGATGAAGGGCTCGGAAAGTCCCGATCCTAGTCCTAGGACCCGCGTGTTTGACAGCTCACAGGTCCAGTCGTATCTTCCCCTTGAAGAAAAGGGCTTTTGAAATCCCTAATCCTGACCAGCGAAGCAATCCCATCGTCACAAACCATCCATCCGGGAGGACACAGCAATGGCAGAGAATCGTGGAGTCGTTTATTTAGGGCCGGGCCAGGTCGAGGTGCAGGAAATCAAGTACCCCAAACTGGCCAATCCCAAGGGCAAAAGGATTGACCACGCGGCGATCCTGAAGGTCGTCTCGACCAACATCTGCGGGAGCGATCAGCATATGGTGCGCGGCCGCACGACCGCGCCGCGCGGCCTGGTGTTGGGGCACGAGATCACCGGCGAGATCATAGAGGCCGGCAAGGGCGTTGAATTTCTGAAGGTCGGCGATCTGTGCTCAGTACCGTTCAACGTGGCTTGCGGGCGCTGCCGCAGTTGCAAGGAACAGAAGACCGGCGTCTGTCTGACCGTCAATCCGGCGCGCGCAGGCGGTGCATACGGCTATGTAGACATGGGCGGCTGGGTCGGCGGGCAGGCCGAATACGTGCTGGTGCCGTACGCCGATTTCAACCTGTTGAAGTTTCCCGACAAAGATCAGGCGATGGCGAAGATCAAGGACCTGACCTGTCTGTCGGACATTTTACCGACGGGTTATCACGGATGCGTGTCGGCGGGCGTGGGGCCGGGCACGATCGTGTACATCGCGGGCGCGGGGCCGGTGGGCTTGGCTGCTGCTGCTGCGGCGCAGTTGCTAGGCGCGGCCTGCGTGATCGTGGGCGATATGATTCCGGCGCGTTTGAAGCAGGCCAAATCGTTCGGCTGCGAGGTGGTGGATTTGTCGAAGAGCGCGCCGCTGGCCGAGCAGATCGCGCAGATTATCGGCGAGCCGCAGGTGGATTGCGCGGTGGACGCGGTCGGTTTCGAGGCCCGCGGGCACGGGGCGGAATCGCGCGTCGAGCATCCGGCGACGGTGCTCAATTCGATTATGGAAATCACGCGGGCGGGCGGCGCGCTGGGTATCCCCGGCCTCTACGTGACCGACGATCCGGGCGCGGTGGACGACAATGCCAAGCGCGGCAGCTTGAGCATCCGGCTGGGCCTGGGCTGGGCCAAGAGCCATTCGTTTATGACCGGGCAGACGCCGGTGTTGAAATACAACCGGCAACTGATGAACGCGATCTTGTACGACAAGATCAAGGTCGCCAAAGCCGTCAACGTCACGGTCATCACGCTGGACGACGCGCCGAAGGGCTACGCCGATTTCGACAAGGGCGCGGCGCGGAAGTTTGTGCTTGATCCGCACGGGATGTTGAAGGCCGCTTGAATGCGGATTGCGGATTTCGATTCGCAATCCGCGATTCGTGCAATAGGAGTTGTATGAAAGCGATTTGGAAAGACGTGGTGATTGCGGAGAGCGACGCGACTGTCATCGCGGAAGGGAATCACTCTTTCCCGCCCGCGGCGATCAGGGCGGAGCACTTTCAACCGAGCGACACGCACACGGTTTGTCCGTGGAAGGGCACGGCGAGTTATTACGACGTCGTCGTGAACGGCGAAGTGAACAAGGACGCCGCGTGGTTTTACCCGGAGACAAAAGACGATTGACGAACTGCGCGAGTGGGCGAAGCGCTGCGAGAAGCTGGCCGAGGGGCGCGCAGGTAACGGCTATCAGCTTTGACACGGCTCAACGCTTTGCTAAAGTGGGTATAGCAAGCATTGTCCATATTTTGGACGATATTCACGTTTATGCTTTACCTCGAGGCCTATGCACGTGGGAACCAAAAGCATCGATGTCTCCCTCCCGGAAGCGCTCAAGGAGTATGCCAATAAGCGGGTGGGCGAGGGGCCTCGTATGGCACCTTAAGCGACTATATCCGCTCCCTCATTCGAGAAGACCAAAAGCAGCAGGGGGAAGAACGGTTAAAGCAACTCCTGTTGGAGCGGATGCATTCCGGACCACCTATAGAAATGACCCGGAAAGAATGGAGCTAAGCTCTGGGTAGAAGGCGGCCGCGAGAGTCCAAGGGAGAAGAAAGCAGAAGCCAGAACTTCAAGTGGATGAAGCCCTGTACCATCACCTTCCGGCCCCAAGCCAGGGAGGATGTGATCGAGATTGCAGCCTATTTTCGATCCGAAAACCCGAGCATCGCAGACACGTTTCAGGAGGCTGCCGAGACCGCGTGTAGGCTTTTATCCAGGCTTCCGGGGATCAGAAGCGCAAGAGAGTTCGGTGATCCAGCGCTCTTCTGCCTGCGGATGTGGCCCGTCAAGCATTTTGAGCGCTACCTCATCTTCTACCTCCTGGTTGACAAAAAGCGGATCGATATTGTGAGGGTTCTCCACAGCGCCCGGGACATCGCGGCCATCTTCGAGGAAGACAATGACAACTAACAATTCACCGCGTGAAAGGGGAGCGAGTGCAAATTCTGCGCGTCCACCACGCGGCCCAGTAGTGGTTGGATGACGCTGCGTGGCTAAGCATCTTTTTAGTACGCCGCAATCCTTGATCGACCAAATTCCAGCGAGTCTCGTCTCTGGCCGCATTTGCGAACTCGTGCCCCGCCCACGTCAGTGAGGATCGGACGGCGGGGGTAGTGGCGAGGCTCTAATGGAACTAATTGTGTGTCTTAGTATGTAGTAACGTACAATATCTTGTATTATAGGCTCTTGAACGAGGGTGCACAAATGGCCAAGAAACCAGCGAATCATGGACAGCCTTGGACGCCACCGCAGGTGAAGGAACTTAAAAGATTAGCGAAGGAAAATACGCCGACACGGGTGATTGGAATAAAACTAGGACGAACGCCGAAAGCCGTGCTCCAAAAGGCGCACGAGCAAGACGTCTCTCTCAAACCGACCAATCAGTCACCCTATAACCGACTAGGCAGTAAACCTTAATCCGGCACGGTTTGAAAGGGCGGCTATGGGATGGCCGATACGCTCTCCCCCGCCGAACGCAGCGAACCCATGGGACGTGTCCGCAGCAAGGATACCAAGCCCGAACCAGCGTTACAGGTAACGGTTGCCTCTGTATACCCGACGCCTTTTCATTACGCTCGGGTAGAAACACAGCAACCAATCAACCTGTCCCAAGCTCTCCTATATTCATAACCTCTTGACATATATATAATATTCGCTATATTTAAATATCTATCATTAATTAGTTAATCATCCTGGGGCAAGCATGCCAAAGAAAACCAGACAGCCTATGACCAAAAATGTGTCGGCTTTAATCGCCCGGACCCAGTTTGGACAAATTCTCGAGCGCGTCTCTCACAATCGTGAGCGCTTCCTAGTAACCAAAAATGGGGAAGCGAAAGCGGTGATTTTGGGGATAGAAGATTTTCTGGGAGCTATCACACACACCCCGAAAGAGCTCGCGGAATTACAAGATCAGGCACACCGGGCTGGTTCCGACAAGCTGACACTTGAGGATATTGAGCGGGAGGTCCGAGAGGTACGCAGCGCTAAAATAACCAAGAAATATGCTGCTCAAGGTAGTCTATGACACGAATGTTATTGTCTCGGCTATCTTGAAGCCTGGCAGTTTGCCAGCCTCGGTCGTGACTTTGGGGATAGAAAGACACGTTCGCCTGTGCCTCTCGCCTGAGTTACTCGAAGAGTACACCCTGGTTCTACACAGGCCGAAGTTTGGATTGCAGCCACGTTCCGTTGAAACGTTTTTGGATGCCATTACTCGCGGTGCTTTCATGGTGCACCCAAAGGTGCGCGTCACTGCGGCTTTGGATGCAGGGGATAACCATGTTTTGGAATGCGCTGTAGCAGCTGTGGCCGACTATCTGGTGACGGGTAATACCAAACATTTCCCCGTGCATTTCCAACACACGACCATAGTAACGCCCGCGGCATTCGCGCTTCGTCTGCTGCAATAGTCAGTTTTGGTGGGAAGGGGTACGGTCCGAACACATAGGTAACAGTTTAGTCCAGGGACATGGGTGACAAAACATGCCATCCCGCTTGGGGGGAAAGAAACTGTTGTCGATCCTGCAAAAGCGTCAACCCAATTGGCCCTGGCCTGCACGTTCCACCGTCTGCGATATCCTCAGCCGTAACGGGCTGGTCCCCAAGCAACGACAACGCCGGCGTATCGGTCATCGCGGTAAACCCACTACCTCGATCCTGTGTGCTCCGCAAGTATTCTCGGCCTTTCAATTTCGTTGGACCCTGGCGATGAGTCATGCCCGCGGCGGGGCACCTGGGGTTCCCAAAGCGGAGTCGTGCAACTGCGCCGTTACTCACCGACGGGATGCCTCCCCGCAGGGATTATTTTTTTGATTAATATAAGCGCTGCGGCACCGACGTCCTGGTGCCTAAAGCGCACGCCGATCGTTCACCGGTACGGTGCTGCGGACATCGCCATGATATCGATGCGCATAGAGTCTATCGCTGGGACGCCGGAGGGATTCACAGACCTCAAGAACGCGATGATCGAAATGCCCGAAAGCAAGGACGCTTACGTCTTGGTCCTTTCGGTTAAGGAGACTCAGCGGCTCGTCATCGGCCAGTTGGGGAGGTTCACGTTTATCCCGGGATTTTACGGGTACCTCGGAAGCGCCTGCGGCCATGGCGGCATTCGAGCTCGCGTCAGCCATCACCTTGCATCCCTTGGCGAGCCCCACTGGCACATCGACTATTTGCTCGATTTCGCCTAATACAGACGGCAACCAGGGGCAGTGCGTTCGACCGCCTCGACCAGCTTCTCGGTGAATGCCTCTCGGCCGCAGAAGAAGGTGGCGTCCTCCTCACGGAAGGGCGCAAGCCGCGGTAGGGGCAGATTTCCGCTCTGACGGCGGTATCTTGCCAATGTGACATCTCGACGACCCGTAAGGTGGCCATGTGTGCATACCATGTGATGGGAGCCATTGTAGCGGCGCTCCTCGATGGGTCGCCTCTCGCAAATTCGCAAGGCAATCAACAACGCCGTCGCCTTTCTTGCAAGCAACGCCCGCCGTGCCCACCCTCAACGCGATACGCGATTCGGACGCCTGGACCTGCATTTGGAACCAGTTTTCAGCCAGGGCTTAAGTACTGTGTATTCCGCGCCATTGTGATCACTGATTCCAATCGATTGTGATCACCATTTCCGATGATTGCGATCGCTGATTCCGAGCATTGTGATCACGGATTACGATGATTGTGATCACAGGGAG
>Ga0187892_10005692_pt1 | contig 19310 bp, 17 predicted proteins | sample MA1701073metaG_FD_139345 | JGI IMG/M metagenome (GOLD analysis project Ga0187892, IMG submission 139345) | Bio-ooze microbial communities from a basaltic lava cave in the Kipuka Kanohina Cave System on the Island of Hawaii, USA - MA170107-3 metaG ...
GTCGTCGTGTTGTCAGCCCCAACGCTGGTAATCCTGGGCGCGTCTTTCACGGCGGGTAACATCATCGATTTTCCGCCCGTTGGATTTTCCTTCAAGTGGTACGTGTCGATAGCTCAGGCCACAGATCTTCGTGAAGCGTTTCTCCGCTCTCTCTATGTCGCCTTCATTAGCACTCTGTTTGCAATTCCGGCTGGGACCTTCGCAGGCCTCGCCCTTTCAAAATATAACATAAAATTTGAGAAGGCCATTCAAGTCTATCTCTTACTACCGTTCACAATCCCCCTTATCGGTTCCGGCATCGGACTGATGCTGATTTTTGGAAAAGCTGGGGTGATTGGCCAATTGTGGCCTGTAGGTATTGCTAGCTGCGTGATCAATCTGCCTTTCATGATTTGGGCGGTAACTGCAAGTGCGAATGCTCTTGATCCCGACCTCGAATTCGCAGCGTCCAGCTGCGGAGCGCCTCCGGTTCAAATTTTTCTGCTTGTTACGCTTCCTTCGGTTCTGCCAGGCGTCATTACCGGCTCGCTGCTGATGTTTATTCTGGCCTTGAACGAATTCCTTGTCAGCTTGCTGCTGGTCGATGCGCGTATCGTGACGCTACCGGTGCAAATTTACAATTCCATACGTTCCATCATCACACCTGACCTGGCAGCAATATCGGTCGTCTTTATCGGCTGTGCGGTGCTCGCTATTGCTGCGCTGGACCGTTTGGTCGGTCTCGATATTTTTCTCAAATCCAAATGAATATCAGTCAGAGAGGGGCAAATGCCTGACATCTGCAGCTACCACGAATTGGGAAAACTCGACCACGGTGCAAGAGCCAGCCTGTTGAAGCGCGCAGAGACAGACAATTCGATCTTTGTTGAAAAAGTGCGACCAATCATTCAGGCCGTGAGGGAGGAAGGCGATGCCGCCCTGCTCCGTCTCGCGCGCGAGCTTGACAAAGTGGATGTTAAGCCAGGCACACTCAAAGTTAGCGAAGAGGAATTCGAAAGGGCATTCAAGTCCGTCAATCGCGAGGTTATCGCGTCGGTCAAATTCGCTATCGAAAACATTCGGAACTTTCACGAAGAACAACGGCCAGATCCAATGTGGCTCAAGGAAATAAGGCCCGGTGCATTCGCCGGGGATCGCTGGACTTCGATTTCTTCGGTGGCATTATATGTTCCGCGAGGTAAAGGCTCATTTCCCTCGGTGACCATGATGGCTTCTGTTCCAGCTGTGGTGGCCGGAGTGAAACAAGTCGCCATCGTGACGCCGCCAACGCCGGATGGTTCCGTCGATGCCGCGACACTGGTTGCGGCCCGTCTCGCTGGTGTAGAGACCGTCTACAAGTGTGGCGGTGCCCAAGCTGTTGCGGCAGTCGCCTTTGGAACAGAAACAGTTCGCTCAGCCATCAAGATTGTAGGCCCTGGAAGTCCGTGGGTCGTTGCTGCAAAGCGGCTACTTTCTGACATCATTGATACGGGTTTGCCTGCCGGACCTTCGGAAGCGTTGATTTTTGCAGACGAAACGATTGATGGCCGTCTTGCGGCTTTGGATCTGCTGATTGAAGCCGAACACGGCCCCGATTCTTCCGCCTATCTTGTAACACACAGCCGTAAAGTCGCTGAGGCCGCGCGCTTAGTCTTGCCCGATCTTTGGTCGCGCATGACGCCACAACGTGTTGATTTCTCCCGCTCGGTTCTGACTGGCGGGCGCGGCGGCATCATCCTGACGCGATCGGTCGAGGAAAGCTACGAGTTCATCAACGACTATGCTCCCGAGCATCTGGAGATATTGTCCACTGAACCATTTGGGCATTTAGGTTCGATAACGGATGCTTCCGAAATACTGATGGGCCCTCTAACGCCCACGACCTTGGCAAACTTTGTCCTTGGGCCCAATGCCGTGCTGCCGACCAGCCGATGGGCCCGTACCTACGGACCGCTTTCGGTCACGGACTTTCTCAAACGCTCATCAATTGGTTATGTGACCTCGAAAGCATATCCCGAACTTGCAACCCACGCACGCCGATTGGCTCAATACGAGGGCTTCAGCTCACATGAAAACGCTATCTCCGAAATCCGCAATCAGTTTCTGTAATCCCTAAAACGAGACAGACTTTGGTAGAACGCCAAATGGCCCAAGGCAGACCATTATTCACAAAATTGCGGCGTCACGACAATAATCTGCCCCATTCAGCAAGCCCGCTCTATGAGAAGATCAAGGATCACATCCTGCAAAACATCAATTCCGGTGAGTGGTCGCAGGACCAGCGGATGCCATCGGAGAACGACCTCGTATCCACCTTCGGCGTCTCACGAATGACCATAAACCGCGCCCTGAGAGAACTGACGGAATCGGGCATTCTTGTTCGGGTCCACGGCGTTGGCACCTTCGTTGCGCCTCCAAAACCGCAATCGGCCCTCCTGGAAATCAGGAATATCGCAGCCGAGATCAGATCGCGAGGCAGCAGGCATCGTGCTGAAATGATAAGGTTGGAGAGCTTGAAGTCGAACTCCGAGTTCACTCGCGCCTTTGAATTGCAAACGCCTCGCCGAATATTCCATTCCATTGTCATTCATTTTGAGAATGATATTCCCGTTCAGGTCGAGGAACGTTATGTCAATCGCGATCTGGCCCCGGACTATGAAAAACAAAATTTCAACGAGAGAACAACATTCGATTATCTTCAGAAGAAAATTCCGTTGACCGAAGTTGAGCATGTGATCTCCTCGATCGGAGCAGATGCAGAAACGGCGACACGTTTAAGCATCGCAAGAGGCGATCCGTGCCTGTTTCTCTTTCGCCGCACGTGGTCGGGCACTGTTGTTGCGACTGTAAACAATCTGACCTATGCGGGCAGATTCTCCCTTGGCAGCCGATATCGGCCGATAGCCAACCAATGATGCCCCGGCAACGGAGCCGCACTGCCGAAATCCGGGATTTGGCGGGAACTAATCCACAAAAAGCTCTAGTCAAATTGGAAAAATTGCTGGCGGAATTATTCCAACTTGGGGCAAAGAATATAACGATCAACGACGATCAGTATAGCCTCAACTCTCTCAACGGGTTTTTTACGGCTGAACGCGAAAACTTCTTCTTCAAGTTCCACCAGGAAGAAGGAGAAGATGCGATGAGAGGAGAATATTACCGTGCTGACATACTCGCAAAAGCTGGTTTGCCGGTCGATCAGCCAGTTTTTGTATCCTCGCTGCCCGGTGAGCAGATTCTGATCTATAAACGGCGAAACGATCCGCGCTTTTTCGATATGCTACGGGCCATCGAATTCGACGGCGATCCAAATTCAATGGAAATGGCCTTGCAGGCGGAGCGCGATCTTTCTGCTTCTCTCCTGCAAAACTATTTTCGCACACTTCATCCGATCAATCCTGAGGAGGCAGAAGCCGAACCGATCCACAGGCTTTTCCACGAGCGAATGATTGATCCGGTCTCGCAAAGGGCGCCCGGCGGGAGATATGCCGACTACTATATCGGGAAGACCTTTGAATTTCCGGGAGTGACACTTGACTGGCAAGATTTCTCAAAATTGATATTTGTGATAAATGGCCAGCGTTATCTGAAGTGCATTGGTGAACTGTTCGGCGAGGCAGCTGATAGACTGCTGCCGCGGCGTCTTTCCGGCAGCGGCGGCGTGGTCGCGCATGGCGACGCCCACAATGCCAATGTTTGGTATGGAACGGAAAATGGAAAGCCGAAACTCTCCCTTTTCGATCCGGCCTTCGCAGGGTCGAACGTTCCTACACTGTTGGCTGAAATCAAAGCGACTTTCCACAATATTTTTGCTCATCCCCTATGGCTGTACGAACCGGAAGAGGCTGCGAAGCGCTTCCAAGCAACAGCCAGGCAAACTGGTAATTATCTTGAAGTCCAAACGGACTGGTCGTTGAGCGCAATCCGAAGCGGTCTTCTCGAAGTTAAGGCAGCGCGACTCTGGCGTCCTCTTCTTTCGGAGCTCTCTCGTCGCAACATGCTTCCGGCGGACTGGAGAACGATTCTCCGCCTTGGCCTCTTCCTCTGTCCAACGCTTGTCATGAATCTGAGAGCGGGTGCCAAAACGCACAATCCGGTATCGTCCCTGATCGCGTTTTCGGTTGCCGTGACGGTGGGAAGCCCACCTGCCAATGGATCGGACGTGGTTACAGCGTTTTTGGACAAGATCGATCCAGTTACCACCCCCACATGAGCGGTTTCACAAAAACGCCTTTTGCAGAGGAACTGACATTGTGAAAGCCCAAGCTCTTGGCGCATCAGGCGTCATGCTTGGAGAACCTTTGCGTTCGGCATAGGTGGAGCAATGGTGCGGGCACGAGAGGTTGCTTGTTACGGACTATGCGCTCAATGCGCTGGCAGCTTTGGATATCTCTTTGTAACCACCACGGGCCTTTCTTGTGCGGGCGGAGGTTTCCAAGTGTACACCCTTCCTAAAAAACCCCTTGAAAACGAGGGGGATTTTTAGGCAAAAGAAAGGCTTGGCGCTCCCTGCGGGAGTGCAGAAACTCAGCAAAACTGGGCCTAAATCAATCAAAAAATGTACACCCTGATCCGTTAGGTTTCAGAGCGTTACACAGGGAGTGTACACCCTGTTTATCGACGGCTCCGCACCATGTTTCACGACTTCGATCCTGGGGGTTCAAGTCGCAGGTCCGCTACCGCTAATCCCTCCGCCAGATGAGGTCTTGTTTACTCTCGCGCTAACAGTTTAGTGGATCCCTATGATGTCAAGGTCGAAAAACAGAGCTCGAACTGATGCATTTAGATGATCAGCGGCGGAGGCGGGAATGGCGCAGATGTACGAAATTCGTTCCCAGGGATTCAGTTAAGAGGGCTACACCGTAGCCGGCCTCTAATGATCGGACTCCGCTGCTTTCGCTTGAATTCTCACCTTAATTGTGCGTGAGTGCCCCCAAGATTTTCGGGAGAAGGATCGGTGGAAGAACGTCACCGCGCGCCCGCGGACCCGATCGAGCGTAGACGGCTATCCGACGAAATAAGGATGCGCTTCGAGAAAATGATCGTTGCCGGGGAATACGCGCCGGGCGACTCGCTTCCCTCTGAACGGGATCTGATGGAGCGCTTTGGTGTCGGCCGCCCGGCAATCAGAGAAGCGCTGTTTGCGCTGCAAAAAATGGGCCTCGTCACTCTGACGAGCGGTGCCAGAGCGCGGGTCACTGCTCCCTCTGCGGACAGAATAATTTTGGAGTTATCGGGTGCTGCGAAATATTTTCTCAGCATCGAGAGCGGCGAGCGCGCGTTTCAGGATGCGCGACTGTTCTTCGAGGTGGGCTTGGCGCGCCATGCGGCTCTCCACGCGAGCGAGGAGGAGATCGCGAACGTCGAGCGCGCGCTTGCGGCGAACGCCAAGGCCATGAACAACGTCGAAGAGTTTCAGCGCACCGATGTCGCCTTTCATTTGCAATTGGCGCTGATTTCCAAGAACCCGATTTTCAAAGCCATCCACGACGCGATTGAGGCCTGGCTCGTTCAGCAGCGGAAGTTCTCCCTGCTCGTTCCCGGGGTATTGGCCGTGGCACATGAGTTCCACCAGAAAATCTACGAAGCCATCCGTGCCCATGACCCAGAAGCAGCCGAGAAAGCGATGCGCGATCATTTGCTTTCCGTCTCGGACTTTTACTGGCGATCCAAGAAAGGTGATGATCTCCCCAGGTAGGCCTGAAAGCCCGTTGACACCCTGCCGCCACCGAAGCTAGGGTAACTGGTATAATAGGTATGCCGGGCTTATGAAGGCGGAGGTCATGGGGATTTTCGGGATTGTTGTGGAGCTCATCGTCAAGGACAAGAGTCGCGAGCAATTTCAAGACCTTATCGCAGAGAACGCCCGACGGTCGGTGGCTAGCGAGCCGGGTTGTCTGCAATTCGACGTCCTGAGCTGCCTGGATCTGCCGGGAATCATGGTGCTTTACGAGATTTATCGCGACGAGGCGGCCTTTCTCGCCCATTTAAAGGCGCCTCATTACCTTGTTTTTGAAGAAGAAAGTGAAAACCTGATCACATCGAAGACCGTGCGCAGGCTTCGCCTTCAAGAGTCCAATGTCCACCCGCTTATGGAAGGGGCGCGCTCTGGTGCCGGATAAGTTGAAAGTCGCAATGTCAGGGGATTTCCTCAACCCCGACGGATCGCCGGCTTATCCCGAATTCGATGTCGGGCTGATCCGGAGCCATCCTGACATCGCGCTTCGCTACTTGGACAATGGACCCGAAATTCTCTCCCGGCAGATCGAGGACACGGATGCCCTCATACTCTCCGACCCGAGCGTGAACGCCGACAGCTTCTCTTCGGATGGTCGTCTTGCGCTGATCGCCCGGTTCGGCGTGGGCTACGAGAAAGTCGATGTCGAGGCGTGCACAAGGAACGGAGTGGCGTTGGTGATCACGCCGGATGGCGTGCGCCGCCCGGTCGCCGTGTCGATCCTGACCCTGATTCTCGCCTTGACCGGGCGGCTCCTGGATAAGGTGCGCATCTGCCGCGAGGGCCCCACGGGCTGGGCGCGCGCTGCGGAGTTCCATGGCGTCGGGCTTGTCGGGAAAACCCTAGGCTCGATCGGTCTCGGTAATATCGGCGCGGAAATGTTTCGCCTTGCAGCGCCGCTCGGGATGAAGGCGATCGCTCACGACCCCGTCACCAATCCCGCGCTGGCGAAGGACCTGGGTGTCAAGCTCGTCGATCTCGAAACCGTCATCGCCGAGTCCGACATTCTGGCGATCAACTGCCCGCTAAACCCGGCAACAAGACATTTGCTGAACCGGGAACGGCTGGCCCTGATGAAGAACACAGCCTTCCTGATCAATACGGCGCGGGGCGCCATCGTCGACCAAAAGGCGCTCACGGAGGCTCTTAAGGCAAGAAGGATCGCCGGCGCGGGCCTCGACGTGCTGGAGGTGGAGCCGGCCGGCCAGAGCGATCCTATCTTCGCCCTCGACAACGTAGTGATCACACCGCACGCGCTGTGCTGGACGGACCAGCTCTCCTCCGGCTGCGCCGAGGCTGCGGTGAAGGCCGTCCTCCATGTGCTGTCGGGCAAGGAGCCGCGTGGGCTCGTAAACACGGAAATCCTGGGCAATGCGGCGTGGCGCCGGAAACTCGACGCCTTCGCATCGCGCGCGGGAGGCTAACGGAAATAAACAACGAAGGAGGGAGAAATGGAACAGTGCCTGAAGACACCAATCCAACCGCTTTTAACGCGCCGGGCGCTCCTGCGTCAGTCGGCTGCGGTCGCAGTGGCCGCAGGCCTGTGGCCCTCGTTCCGGACATCGGCGCTGGCTGCCGACAAGGTCATTCAACTCATGTCGTGGGAAGGTTATGATTTCCCCGCTCCGATGGCGGAGTGGAAGAAGGCCAATGGCGTCGAGGTGCAGGCGACCTATATGGGCTCGCATGATGACATCCAGGCGAAAATCCTGGGCGGCGGTGGTGCTGGCCTCGATCTCATCACCTATGGGTCGTCCTACAAGCAGCTCTACAGCGCGCTCAAGATCCTGAAGCCCATCGACGAGTCGAAGCTGCCCAATCTCAAAAATCTGCTGCCATTCTTCGCGTCGAACGTGCAGAACATCTGGATCGATCCCGATGGCACGCGAACCGGTGTCCCTTGCGATTGGGGCGCGGTCGGGATCAGTTATGATTCGAGCGTGCTTAAGGAAGCGCCGGCCTCCTACGACATTCTCTTCGATCCTCAGTACAAGGGAAAAGTGGGTATGCCCGACGATCCGCTCGGCGCTTATGGTCAAGCGGCCCGGGTGCTGGGGCTCAGTTCGTCGAAGATGACGGAGGACGATTTCAAGAAGGTGACGAACTGGCTGAAAGACCTGGCCAAGCAGACCAAGGGCGTCTCGGCCTCCTATGGCGACGTCTCCAGCCGTTTTATCGCCGGCGACATCGTGCTCTCGTTCCTGGGCTGGGCCGCCTACAAATCCTTTGCCGCGCAGGCCGGAAAGACCACGATCAACACCGTCTGGCCGCAGAATGGCGGCGGTCTCGCCTTCTCGAATGCCTATGCCATCCCGCCGGGCGCTGACAACGAGGACACCGCCTATGCATGGATTAATGAGACACTGCGCCCAGAAGTCCAGGCAGAAATGGCCAAGGCGCTGGTGGGTGGTGTCGTGGTCAGCGGCGCGAAGCTCGATCCTTCGATCGCCAACCTCTACCCCTATGACAAACTCGAGGAGTTTTTCGTGCTTGCACCCTTGCAGGAGGACCCGCCGCTCGAGTCCGACAAATTTGTCACGCGACAGCGCGTGCTCGAAGCCTGGCAAGAAGTGAAGTCGGCCGACTGACTGTCATGACTGCGGCAGAAACCGGGATAAGCCTTCCTCGCGCCAGCGCGGAAAGGCTTGCCCCAACTCTGCTGCTCATGCCGCTAACGCTGGTGGCGATCGTGTTCTTTCTCGTCCCGCTCGCCGTGTTCTTCGCTTACAGCTTTCTTACTGCGGGGCTTTTTTCTGTCTCAGCCCCGCTCACGCTCGCCGCCTATCGCGCGGCGGTGGCGTCGTCGCTCAACCTTACCCTCGCCCTCAACTCGATCACCATTGGATTGATGACGGCCGCGGTTTGCACCGCGGCAGGCTACGCCATCGCTTACTGGCTGCGCTACCGTGCCCGCCGCCTGCAGCTGCCCGTTCTCTTTCTGATCACCGCCTCGATGTTGGCCAGCTATCTCGTCCGCATCTATGCCTGGCGGACCATTCTAGGCACCAATGGCTTGGTCAACCGCAGCCTGATGGAGCTCGGCCTGATCGAGCAGCCGCTCGGCTTTCTTCTCTACAACTGGTTCTCAGTCGTGGTGGCGCTCGTCCATATCTTCCTGCCCTATGTGGTGCTCGTAATGTTCGCGGCGTTCCGGCCCTTGACCCCTGCCTATCTCGAAGCGGCCCAGGATCTCGGTGCCGATGCCTGGACGCGGTGGCGCCGCGTGATCTTGCCGCTCACCGCAAGCCCTGCTGCCAGCACTTTCCTCTTCGTCTTCATTCTCTCGGCCGCCGACTATGTGACGCCGCAGCTGATCGGTGGAACCGGCGGACAATTGCTCGGCGTGCAGATACAGGCAAACTTCAAGGCGATCGGCAACTGGCCCCTGGGTGCCGCGACATCGCTCTTGATGCTGGCAAGCTTTCTTGCCTGTTTCGGCGTGATTCAGGTGGCTTTAAAATTGCTGAGGCTCGACCGCATCAGGTGGAGCAGCTGATGGACAGCACCCAACGGAGCCCTGTCACCGCCGCGATCACCGCATGCGCGCTCTTCTTCCTGTTCGCGCCGCTCGCCATCGTCGTCCTGTTCAGCTTCCACGAAACACCTTCGCTCTCCTTCCCTTTCACCGGCTTCTCGCTGCGCTGGTATCGGCAGGTTTTCTCGTCACGCGAGTTTGTGAACGCGGTGTGGAATTCGCTGGTTGTCGCGCTTGCGTCGGCCGGCGCCACGCTCGTTCTCGGCGCAATGGCGGCCTATGGTTTGACCCGCGTTTCGTCTCGGGTGCAGAAGCCGCTTGCTGTACTGTTCTTCCTGCCCATCACCCTTCCTGGCCTTTTTCTTGGCCTGGCGCTGCTTGTCTTCTTCGCGCAAGTTCGCGTTCCTCTGTCTCTCGCGACCGTGGTAATCGGTCATCTCATCTACGTCTTTCCGTATTTCCTCCTCATCGCCAAGGCCGCTCTCGACCGGCTCGATCCTGCGCTCGATGAAGCGGCCGCCGATCTCGGCGCCAATCCCTGGGCGGTTTTCTGGAAAGTAACCATTCCGCAGCTCTGGCCCGTGCTTGCAGGCGCTACAACGCTTGCCTTCGCCTTGTCCTTCGACGAGTTCGTCATCACTTTCTTCGTCATCGGCGCGGAGTCGACACTGCCCATGTACATCTGGTCGGGGCTGCGCCGGACAATAGATCCCGCCGTCAATACTGTGTCATCGATCCTGATGCTCGTCACCCTTGCGCTTTTCGTTGTGGCGTTCTTGCTTGCCTTCGAGCGCAAAGAACTCGGACAAAAAGGATGACCGCCATGCAGGCCGCAGGCGCACTTCATGTCAAGGATCTGACTCACCACTATGGTGCGGTCGCCGCGCTCAGCGAGGTGAATCTCGAAACGAAGCCGGGCGAGTTCGTAACCCTGTTGGGGCCATCAGGATGCGGAAAGACGACACTCTTGCGCATCATCGGCGGCTTCATCCGCCCCAGCAGCGGCCGTGTCTTGCTGCACGGCGAAGACGTCACTGCCGTGCCACCGCATCGCCGCCGGGTGAATACCGTCTTCCAGCGCTCGACGCTCTTTCCTCATCTCGATGTGTTCGAGAATGTGGCTTTCGGGCTTCGCATAAGTAAAGTCCCGGAGAAAGAAGTTGCCCGTCGTGTTCTCGATGCCCTTGAACTGGTCCGCTTAAGCGGTTTCGAGAAGCGCCTGAGCCACGAGCTTTCGGGTGGCCAGGTGCAAAGGGTGGCCCTGGCGCGCGCCTTGGTGGGAAAGCCGCCCGTCCTGTTGCTCGACGAGCCGCTGTCCGCACTCGACCTTGCGATCCGGCTTGAGATGGAGGAAGAGCTTCGTCGCCTCCATCGCGAGGTCGGCGCGACTTTCGTTTACGTGACACACGATCAGCGTGAAGCGCTCGCTCTTTCCGACCGTATTGCAGTGTTTAACAAGGGCCGCATCGAGCAATTGGCGACACCTGCGGAGATCTACCGTCATCCCGCATCACCTTTCACGGCGCGCTTCGTCGGCGACGCCAACGTAATTCCGGTCGAAGTCGCAGCAGCGGGGCACGATGGAATGGTTCTCATCGGAGAACATCGGGTGATGATGCCGGTCCCTTCCGGCATCGCACGAGGCCCGGCCTGGCTGGTCCTGCGCCCCGAAACTCTCCGCATTTTGAATGCGCCCGTTTCAACTGGGCTCCAAGGCATTGTCCGCGACTTCGCCTATCGCGGCTCGGGCCACGCCTATCGGGTCGCCATTTGCGGCATCGCCGAGCCGATCAAGGCCGAGATCGCCGCGGAGGGCGTCACTCCGGTGGCGGTAGGCAGCGCTGTTACCGTGACCTGGGACGCAGCCTCGGGACTGGTGTTGCCGAAAGGGACCTAAATGAGGGAGGTCAGGGATTCACAAGCCGAGGGCAGCCTTACGCTTCAGGCTCCAGCCTTGGGTTATGCGGTCGGCGATGATGGCGATGATGGCGACGCTGAGTCCAAAAACGATGCCTTTGCCCACATCCATCCAGGTGAGCGCCACCATGATGTTCTGGCCAAGCCCCTGAGCCCCGACCAGCGCCGCGACCACCACCATGGCGAGCGCCATCATGATTGTCTGGTTAAGCCCGAGCATGATCTCGGGCAGTGCCAGGGGTAGCCGGACCTGCCAGAATAATTGAAATGGCGTGGGGCCGAAGGCATCGGCTGCTTCGACGATCTCGGCGGGCACGTTTCTAAGCCCGTGTTCCGCATAACGGATCGACGGCACGATCGCGTAAAGCACGATGGCGATAAGGGCGGTGAATTCGCCGACCAGAAATACCATGATCGCCGGGATCAGGAAAACAAAGCTCGGCAGGGTTTGCAATGTGTCGTTGACCGGTCGGAATGCCGCCGACACGCGGTCATCGAGCGCCGCCCAGATGCCAAGGGCGCTACCGAGAACAAAGGCAAAGATTACTCCGGCCAGCGTGAGCGCGACTGACATCATGGCTTGCTCCCAGGCGCCATTAACCGCGATAAAGAGGAGACCGGCCAAAGAGAAAAGACTCAGGCGCCAACCGCCGGTCGTATAGCCCGTGACGCAGACCATGCCGATGATGACAAGCCAGGGGAGGCCGAGAAGACCGAAGAAATAGACGGCAGTCACAACCAGAATTCCGGCCGCCGCTGGCCAGCTCCATCTCCAGCTTGCGGCAGCCGCCGCGATAGCTGCCAGCGCCCAATAGACGGCGCCTGCCCCCAGCCCCATCTCGAAGCCCCAAACACGCGGCGTAGCAGTTTGCAGAAGGCCGAACTTCAGCGGCAAGAGCAAATAGAAAACAGTGCCGTTCTTGATCGCCTGGGTGATTGGGAAAAAGGTGCGGGTAAACCAATCGAGAGCGGCATTGAGCTCGAGTGCTGGATAGAAACGCCAGGCTTGCGGATAGTCCCAGAGCGATGGAATGATCCAGGCCGTCAACAGCGTCAGCGCCAGGAGGCATCCCGCGAAGATCAAGCTTCGTACCCTGCTTACACCACGGGCCGCCGCAGGCCGATGGGCGAAACCTTGACTCACGCGGTCGAGAACCATGGCGATGAGCGCGATCACCAGGCCTGACAGGATGCTCTGACCGAACTGGGCCTTCTTCATGGTGCTGTACACTTCCCACCCGATGTCCTGGAGCCCACCCAGAATCGAGGCGATGACGACCATGCTGAGCACCGCCATGATGGTTTGGTTCACGCCGAGCAGAATGGTGGGAAGTGCCGTCGGTATCTTCACCCACCAAAGTTCCTGGCGCGGCGATGCGCCCGCCATTTGCGCCGGCTCGAGGATGGAGGGAGGCACGCGATCAAGACCCAGCATCACATTGCGCACCATGGGCGGGATTGCATAGATAGCGCTCGCGAGCATTCCGACGACGGGCCCGACACCGAAGAGAACGAGTATCGGGATGAGATAAGCAAAGGTCGGTACCGTCTGCATGAGGTCTAGCATCGGTTCGACGACCCTGCGCACCGGCCGCCGCCGATGTGCCGCGATGCCGATGAGAAGCCCGCTTAAGGTCGATACGGGAACCGCGACGGCGACGAGCGCCAGCGTCATCATGGTTTCGGTCCAGTAGCCGATGACGACGACATAGAGAAAGGCGGCGGAGGTAAAGATGGCAAGCCGTTTTCCGCCTGCGGTACGGGCGAGGAGAGCCGCCGCTGCGATGAAGGTCAACCATGGGAGGCCAGTGAGTGCCACGCGCAGGCCTGCGATTGGCCATTCGAAGAGCCAGGATATGAACCTGAACATAGGTTGCGCACGCTCCGCGGCGGCCCTGATGGTAAGATTGAGAAAGCCTTCAATATTAATGAGCGTCCAGCCCGGCGGCCGTTGCAGCCATGGCGCGGATTCGCGAAAGAAGAAGACGGCTGCGATCGCGAGCAAGAGAGTAACCGCCACCATGAACCGGCGATCCGGGACGAGATCGGAACGCGTCATGGCGAATCTTCCGATGGACCTGCACTCAGCGCCGTGAGCAGCATCGCATGGGTGATCTCACCTACAATCCTGTCCGTGTCGTCGATCACCGCCAGTGCTTGATCGCTGCCCGCAAGGATCGGAATCAAATCGCGCAGCAGAGCCGTTCCTCGTACGCGCCCGCCTGCAGTCGATTTCTTCACAGGCTTCGCGATATCGGCAGCGGTCAGCACCCGATCGCGTGGCGCATCGCGGGTGAATTGTGCGACATACTCATCGGCTGGCCGGAGCACGAGATCGGCCGGCGTTCCAATTTGCACGATCACACCACCGCGCATGATCGCCACGCGGTCCGCGATGCGCAGGGCTTCCAGGAAATCATGCGTCACGAAGACAATCGTTTTGCGCATCAGCCGTTGCAGGCGCAGGAATTCATCCTGCATCTGACGGCGGATGAGCGGATCAAGCGCGCTGAAGGGTTCGTCGAGCAGCCATATATCGGGCTCAACCGCCAAGCTCCTGGCGATACCGACCCGCTGCTGCTGCCCGCCCGAAAGCTCGCGCGGAAAGCTCAGCTCACGCCCTTTTAGACCGACGAGGTCGATGACTTCTTGTGCTCTGCGCAAACGGACATCGGGTGGAATGCCTTGAATGCGCAGCGGAAAGGCGACATTTTCCGCCACAGTGAGGTGGGGAAGCAATCCGAAATGCTGAAACACCATGCCGATCTTGTGGCGGCGCAACTTGATGAGTTCCGCCGGGGTCAGCGCAATTACGTCGGTGCCATCGATCAGAACCGAGCCTGCGGTGGGATTGACCAGACGCGACAGGCAGCGCAGGACCGTGGACTTGCCTGACCCCGACAGTCCCATGATGACAAATATTTCGCCGGAACGAACATCGAATCTGACATCGCGCACGGCCGCGAGATGGTTCGGTAGCGACGCCAATCTTTCCAGCTGTGCGGGATCGCGAAGTCCGACCTTATTCCGGCCGTCAACGTCTTTCCCGTAGATTTTCCAGAGTCCGCGACAAATGAGTTTGGCGGGTTCCGGGGAACCCGCCTGCTGCGATCGTTCAGTACTGCTGATATCGCGAGCCATCAGGCCGAGCGGGCGAACCGGCGCGTGCATTGGCTGGCGATCGTCTTACTTGGTGGCCGCATCCACCCAAGGTTGCCACTTCGCGGTGTTGTTATCCACCCACTCCTTGGCAACGGCGTCAAGTTTCTGGCCGTCAACGTCCACTTTCTTGATCAGCGGTGCCTGCTCCTCATTGGTAAAGGTGATCTGTTCGATCACCTTGGCAGCGGCCGGCCATTTGTCCGCAAAGCCGGACCAAGACACCTTGATGATCTCTGGCGCAGCCTCGTAGCAGTCGTTGGTTTTGTCTTTGTTGATGCCCCACGCGGGATCCTTCACGCAGGCGGGATCGTAAGCGGGAAGCTCGACAGCCTTGAAGCCATACTCGCCCACCGCCCAATGGGGCTCGTAGAACATCACAAGCAGTGGCTCTTTCCTGGTCGTGGCCGATTTCATTTCGGCGATCGCCGCACCTTCGCCACCGGCGGGAATGGCCGCAAGATTGAACCCGAAAGCTTCAATCCACTTTGGGCTTTCCGGTGTCCATTCGGCCGGGAAGTCGAGAAGCCGCCCCTTCGGTGCCGTTTCGGCTGTGACAAAGAGATCGGTGCATTTCTTGAGCGCCTCCCAATCCGGCAACTCTGGGCATTTTTCCGCGATATAGGCGGGGTAATACCAAGCCTCGCGCCCGACAAGTCCGAGCTCGCCAAGGCTTCCGACTTTTCCTTTGGCCTTGAGGTCTTCAAAGACGGGCTTCTGCGACACCAGCCATTGTTCGGCGTTTACATGCAACGTGCCGTCGGAAAGGCCCTGCCAAGCGGCGGCCTGAGCGGTCGTCGCGTAATCGACTTTGTAGCCCACGCGGGTCAGTATCTCTCCCGCGATGTGATTGGTCAGGTGGTTTCCGGTCCAGTCGAGTAGCGCGAACTTGATCGTATCGGGGGACTCGGGAACAGTGGCTCCATCAACGGGCACCGCGAACACACAAAAACATGCGCTGGCAAATATAAACTTCGAGATTCGGTAAGCCATGTGCACCTCCCTATAGACGGCTTGGAAGCAGCATGGCATAACAGGTATACCACTGCAAGCCCAGATCGAGGAGAACTGGCCTGCCAAAGTATGAAAAATCCACTCCCCTCGTCGGGTGCTGGCTCGAAACGCCCAATCCCTGGGTTTGTGAGATTTTGGCATCGATCGGATACGGCGCGGTGTTCATCGATGGTGAACACGGTACGTTCACCTTGGAAACCACGGACCGTCTCATTGCCCTGGCAAGGGCGCTTGGTCTCAAGGTCTACTGCCGGGTAGCGACGCCGACCCGCCCGCACATTCAGCAGGCCCTCGACGCGGGCGCCGACGCGTTGGTGCTGCCGCAAATCCGCGATCTCACCGATGCGCGGGAAGCTGCCGCGTTCTCGAAATATCCGCCACTCGGATCGCGTGGCATGGGAACTCCGCGCTCCCTCAACTACGGAGATACACCGGGAGATTTCGTCCTGGGTGAGAACCGCCGCACCAAATGTTTCGTCATGATCGAAACGCCTGGGGCTCTTTCTGATGTAGCAGAGATCGCGGCTCTACCTACTGTCGATGGTTTCTTCATGGGCCCCTACGACTTGTCGCTCACGCGGGGGCGAGGACAGTACGCTGCCACCGATGCCGACCGAGTAGATGCGGACACCATCGCGAGGGAGGCGGCCGTGGCTGGCAAATTGCTTGGCATGCCAGCCTTCAGCGAGCAGGATATCGCGCGAGCGGTTGCCTATGGAGCGCATGTCATCACCATCGGCGATGACCTCGCCGCACTCACCGAAAGTCTCGGCAGCAATTATCGGCGAGTGCGCGCCTTGATCGACAAGCGTTGAGGTTATCGATGGTCCTCATATCGAAATGGGACTTCCGCGATTCCGCTTACCCCAATATTCACAGCGAAAAGTCCACCGGCCAGCGGCTCTCTCGCATGTGCTTCGGCACTGAGCCCGATTGCCGCAGTGGCGATGTAAAGCGTATTGAGATCGGGCCCGCCGAAGGCCGGACAGGCGGGCTGCGAAACCGGCAGCCTCAGAACGCGATCAATCCTGCCTTTCGGATCGTAGCGCACCACGCGCCAGCCGCCCCATTGAGCAATCCAGATGTAACCTTCGGAATCGACGGTCGCTCCATCGGGCGCGCCCTCCTCAACTGGAACCGATACGAATACCCGGCGGTTGAAAATCGCACCGGAACCGGGCTCGAAATTCCAGGCCCAAACCGTCTGTCGGGAAGAATCGCCAAAATACATGATGCGTCCATCTGGACTCCAGCAAAGGGCGTTGGAGCAGATGATGCCATCCACGAGTCGCCGGCAGTGGAGACCGCGATCAAGGCAATAAAGCGCACCCGTGGGAGCCTTTTCCGCTTCATCGGTCGAGCCGCACCAAAAACGGCCCTGGCGGTCGGTCTTGCCGTCGTTGAAGCGATTGGTGACGGGCTCGGCATCCGTTTTGAAAAGTGGCGAAAGCGTTTCGCGAACCGGGTCGAATCGAAAAAAGCCCTTCCTCAGCGCAATGACGAGGGTGTTATCGGCGCAGTTCGCGACGCATCCCACCTCCTCGGACATCAACCATGCTTTATCGCTACCACTGACCGGGTCATAACGGTGAATTTTTCGGGCTGGAATATCGACCCAGTAGAGAACCCCGCTTCTCGCGTCCCAGCAGGGCGACTCGCCAATGAGCGCTTTCGCATCGAGCACACATGTCGCGGGAGAAACTTCCATATTAGAAACCTAGCACCATCCGGCGACACAAACGACAGGGGCAATGCCGCCTTAAGGCGATGGGCGGAAACGATCGCGTAGATATGCTGCTCGGCGTGATCGCAGACGATTTTACCGGAGCTGGCGACGTCGCCAATACTCTCTCGAAGGGATTGCCAGGCGAGAACGGCCTGAAAACAACGTTGTTCCTCGGTATCCCACGGCATTCCGCCGCGCCCGATTGCGAGGCTGGCGTTGTGGCGCTCAAGACGCGCTCGGTTGCCGCGAAGGATGCGGTCGATCAATCACTGCGTGCACTCGCTTGGCTGCGTCAGCAAGGTTGCCGCCAGTTTCTCTTCAAATATGGTTCGACTTTCGATTCAACCGTCGCCGGAAATATCGGCCCGGTCGGCGAAGCGCTCGCCGAGGCATTGCAAGTCCGCGGCGTCGTCGTCTGCCCGGCGTTTCCAGCCCTCGGCAGGACGATTTACGAAGGCCATCTATTCGTGTCCGGTCGGCTGCTGAATGAGTCGGGCCTCCAGCACCATCCGCTCAATCCTATGACCGATGCCGATATCCGACGCTGGCTCGGGCACCAGACTCGTCAGCCGGTGGGTCACATCGACTGGCACATCGTCAAAAGCGGCGCTGCTGTAATCCATCGGACTTTGGAGGATTCGGCCCAGCGCGGTGAATGCCTCGTCGTCGTGGACGCTATTGCCGATGTTGATCTTCTTTCGATCTGCGCAGCCTGCCGCAACGCCCTCCTACTCACCGGAGGGTCGGGAATCGCAATGGGACTGCCCTACAATTTCATCGAGGCCGGCCTGGCAACAGGCCGCAAGGCCAGCTTCAGCGGAATTTCCGGACCTGCCGTCATCCTGGCGGGAAGCTGCTCAAAGTCCACCATAGAGCAAATCGAATTCTACACCCGGTCGCACCCCGCCTTCCGGCTTGAACTCGATCAGGTCATGAGCAACACGGTCCACTCGTCCGATATTCTCGCCTTCACCACACGCCATTTTTCTGTGGCACCGCTGATCTATTCCTCGCAGGGGCCGGAGGACATGTCGCGCTGCCAGACGAAATACGGCCGTGACAATATCGCGAACGCGCTCGATCGGTTGTTCCAGGACGCGGCGATTGCGCTCGCCGCCGCCGGAGTCCGCCGATTCATCGTAGCCGGCGGTGAAACTTCCGGTGCCGTTGCTTCCGCATTAGGACTTGGCGCTCTCCAGATTGGACCCGAGATCGACCCGGGGGTTCCGGCTCTCTTCACCGAAGGACCCCATCCCATCGCTCTCGCATTGAAGTCCGGAAATTTTGGTTCCCCTCAATTCTTTGCCAAGGCAATTACCGCGCTGGGAGGAAGATAATGAACGAAGCCAGGGTCCGCGATCGCATGTGTCGGTTGGCACGCTCCCTTTACGAGCGGGGCTATTCGGTTGGCACAGCTGGAAACATCAGCGCAAAACTCGATGACGGGCTCCTTATCACCCCGACAAATTCCTGCCTGGGCTTCCTCGAGCCGCAGCGACTCTCAAAGCTCGATGTAACGGGCACCCACATCGCCGGCGACCCGCCGTTGAAAGAGATATTTCTGCACCAAGCATTCTACGAAACCCGAACCGAAACTAGATCGGTGGTGCACCTCCACTCGACCTATGCGACGGCGCTGTCTTGTCTTGCCGATCTCGATCGGGATGACTGCCTGCTGACGCTTACGCCTTATATCGTAATGCGCGTCGGTCGCGTGAAGCTTGTGGACTATGTCCGGCCCGGGGATCCGAGGATGGGTGAACTCATCCGTGCGCTTCAAGGCCAATACGCCGCCGTGCTCCTGTCCAATCATGGCCTCGTGATCGCTGGCACCAATCTTGGCAATGCCGTGTTCGCTGCCGAAGAGATGGAAGAGAGCGCCAAGCTCCAACTCATTCTGCGTGATAAAATCACCAGAACACTGTCATCCACACAAATCGAAGAGTTGATTAGCGTATTTCGGTGAACTCGTCTTTGAGGCTTTCCGGGCAAAAGTGAAGCTGGGGGGTGTGTTATCGCGCCAGCTCCACAGCAGATACTTGGCTCAGGTCGGTTTTTGGTGCCAAGCAAGCCGAGGCGCTGAGCGAAATTCTGATTGGCTTCCTGCCGGAGCCGCGAGACGTTTCGCTGCTCCATGCCCTCTTCTATCTCCATTCGAACGGTGGCTTCGCCGGAATCCTCGGCATCGATGGGCCGGCACACGATTCTGAAATCTTCGTGGAGGGCGCGCATTCGATAACCGAACGGCTGGCGGAAAGTCTTCAAGGCGCTGTTCATTTGGGTGCGCCGGTACGGGAGGTTCA
>Ga0187892_10005694_pt1 | contig 19308 bp, 18 predicted proteins | sample MA1701073metaG_FD_139345 | JGI IMG/M metagenome (GOLD analysis project Ga0187892, IMG submission 139345) | Bio-ooze microbial communities from a basaltic lava cave in the Kipuka Kanohina Cave System on the Island of Hawaii, USA - MA170107-3 metaG ...
GCCAGTGTGGGTCGCTAGTCCTTCACTGTATGACTCTTTCATTCACAACACCTCGCCGGTTTAACCCGGCGCACAAGGAGAGCCACATGAACCGTCTCGATTTATTGCGCCGGGATATCGCCGGTATCCGCGCCTTTCTGGAGGAATTCGGCGGCTGCGCCAGCGGCGAACCGCGCAGCGCAGGCGTGAACGGCACTGCGGAGACTGTGCTGTTGCGCAACTTTCCCCTGCCCGACAGCTTCCGGCCCGACTACATCGACATGTTGCTGGTCGTCGCCGACTACCCGGGTACACCGCCCATCGGCTTGTACGTACTTAACCGCAACAATGCGGCACTCCTGCAGCGGCTGGAGCGCGTGTTCTCGATGTACCGCGACCGCGCCTACTATAAGGCCCCGTCGATCACCGGCTACACCTGGATCTGCTACCACTACGCGGGCGATGTATGGCGCTACAACGCCGCACGCCCCGAAGCGGGCGACAACCTGCGCAAGTTCCTGATGAGCTTCTTCAGCATCTGCGAGCGCGACGGCAAATAACGAGGCCCGGTCATGAACACCACCTTACGCATCTGTGCGGCGCTGTTCGAAACCCTGAAGCGGTACCATCTCGATAAGGACCTACCCGTGGAAAAGCTTTCCTACGTCTTCGGCCGTCGCGTGCAAGCCGGGGACCGCACGATCCTCCTCATTCCCAACCAGGCACCCGTCCTCTTCGCACCGGACTGCTTCGTGCACCAGTCGGGTGGACACGTGAGCCTCGATCCCGCGGTCTTCAACGCCGTGCTGGTGGAGTTCGCCGCCTCCGACTGGGACGTGATCGTCAACGTGCATGATCACTGGTTCAGCCACGGCGGCACCCGTTTCTCGGCGGTGGATGACGCCGATGATGTCGCCTTCGGCCGCTATCTGCGCGAGCGCTTCGAGCCCATGCTAGCACACCATCCCGAGATCGGCGCCGCCCGGGCGGTGACGTTGGCGGCGCTGGTGCTCGATCAAACCGGCCTCGATGGCCGCATCGTCAGTGCCGAGGGCGCGACCTCGTTCCTGCCGATCGATACCGTACAGGTGATCGGCGAGCATGCCAGGCGGATGGTGCCCAACGGCAGCCGCACCGAGCACGGCGCCCCCGCCGCGCCGGACGAAGTTCACGCGCGGCACGCCGACTTCATCGCGCCCGAGACCGTGCGGGCGCTGGCACACACCCGCATCGCGCTGGTCGGATGCGGCGGACTGGGCTCCATCATCGGCGAGGGACTCGTGCGCCTCGGTGCCCGGTGCCTGGTGCTTGTGGATGACGATCGCGTCGATGTGACGAATCTGAACCGCTGGCAGGGCGGCCGAATGCAGGACGTCGGCCGCCACAAGGCACAATTGCTGGCAGAACGGCTTACAGACTTCATTACCGGCGCGGAGGTAGAGGTCGTTGCCGGCTCGCTCCATAGCGAGCAAGCACGCCTTGCGCTCCGGCGCTGCGATCTCCTGATCGGCGGTCTCGACAACGACGTGGCCCGCGTGACGCTGAACCGTTACGCTGCGCAGTATCTGGTGCCCTACTTCGATGCCGGCGTGCGTGTGCAGGCTGGACCCTGCGTGGATTTCCAGTCGCGTTACTTCAGCGTCCTGCCTGGCACCACCGGCTGCCTGGAGTGCACACGCACGAACCTAATTGACCGGGAAGCGGTAACGTTGGCACTGCATGATCCCCTCACCCGCACGGCGCGCAAGGCCGCCGGCTACGTCGCTGACGCGCCCGAGCTCAGCGCCCCCAGCGTGTATGCGCTCAACCTGCGGATCTCGTCTCTCCTGCTCACCGAGTTGCTGAACTATTTCGCCGGCTACCGGCGCACGGCCACGACCTATTACGATTCGTGGCGGAACGACCTGGCGCGGCGCTTCGACGGCGACTCGTTTGAGGATCGGCCGGCCGAAGACTGCCCCGTATGCAGCTACTATCACGGCCGCGGCGACAGCGAGCCGTTGCCAGCGCCGGGCGGTGATGCCGAGCGGATCGATCGGGTGCTCGCGCAGGCCGATGCGTTCGCCCGCGATAATAATAATGCGCCGACGGCGCCCGCACATGATTGTGCACTGTGCGCAACGCCACCACAGTGTCTATGATCGCCATCAACGTTCGAGTATTCCATACGCTAAGCGCACCGAAACATTAGCCACCACCTGACCTACGGAGGATCCCATGGCCAAACGCGAAAAAACAGTTGTGATTGACGGCTACGCTACCCCAGTGAGCGAAAGCGCCCGGATCGCCGACATGGTGCCGGTCGAAGCCAGTCAGGTCATCACCCGGGAGGGCGAGATCATTCCCCGCTCGCGCTTCGCCACCGTACCCGTGCCCGAAGCCTTCGACGTCTATCTCTCCCAGATCAATAAGGGCGGCTGAGCACTTTCACGCATCCCCGGCCCGCGTTTAGTCGCGGCCGGCGTTGTTCCGCGACGCCGTTAAGAACAGAGCGTCGGGCTTCGATGACCGCTCATGCAGCGTCGTTTCGCCAGCGAGCTTGAGGACGGCGGTACGGGTATGAGCGGCTACGCGAAAGCCCAAGGCTTGCAGTTCATCCAAAACCGGCCCCACGCGAGCAATGAGTCCCTTTCGCTTTGCATCTAAAAGCAGGCCCAGTGTTCCTGTCAATCGGAGTTTCAACAATTCGGCGACTTGCCTGGCCAGGGCATCATCGAGGATCGCGATGGGCGCCTCCGCTTCGAGCGCCAAGGCCAGAACTTCGGTTTCTCCTGGCCCCAAATCTGTCACCAGGCGAAGCACCGGAATGCTATTTGGAGATCTCACCGTCACCCAAGGAAAGGCTTCAATCTCCGGCAGGCCGATCCCCAATCTGCGCCCCACCTCCAACTCGTGCACGACCGCGGTCGGAACCGTTATCTGTCCCGCCAGCCCTTCGAGGAGGTGCAGCAGGCCAAGCTGATGCAGGTACTGGATAGGAGAGGTGTTACAGATAATCTCAGACAAGCCGGGTCTCCCGCTCGATTTGCTCCTGGGTCAAATGGAAGGTGTCCACGCCGTAGTCAGCGATCTTCATGAGAAAAACCACGCGAGGTACACCCGCCAGTTTCGCCGCGGCCCCGGAGGAAAGCCGTCCTAATTCGTACAGCTTGATTGCTGCGGCTAACAACAGATCTCTGCTGAACTGATCGGGCGTTAGCTTCAGTGCGAGTAGAGTTTCGTCGGGAATGGACAGGGTGATCTGGCTCATGGACTTCTCCTTCACAGGGCGAACCGTTTATTGGTGATCTCATTCTACACGCCAGCGGCGGAAGCAAGTAGTGGACTTCCTCCCGGTCCTAACGCCGCGCGCAGCATGCCCAGTTCGGGCGCAGTACCAGGTACCGTAAGACATGAGCATAGAGTCCTAACGCCGCGCGCAGCATGCCCAGTTCGGGCGTAGCTATGGTCATCATTCTCAACTTCGGCAGGTCCTAACGCCGCGCGCAGCATGCCCAGTTCGGGCGCGAAAATCGTTGGTGACTGGCAGATCAGGATGGGTCCTAACGCCGCGCGCAGCATGCCCAGTTCGGGCGAGTATTACGGACCTTGTAGAATTCCTAGATCAGTCCTAACGCCGCGCGCAGCATGCCCAGTTCGGGCGAGCGGGACTTGCAACTGATTGTCCCAGTTGGGTTTCCGAGCACGAAATTCGGACCCCCGCGCTATTCTACGCTTATCCATAGCCCTCGCATACAGGTTCCGAATGGCTTTTTCGCAGAAACGCTGCACAAGGTTGTGCCCGAAGCCAATATCCCACAGGTCCGTCATACTGCTATTCAAACCTATACGAATTTCCAATACAGCCCAGCTACTACTCTCTGAACCTGCGATGCCCTCCGCCTCCAACTACACGATCGCGTACGACCTGAGCGACGACCGCGAGCGCCGCCGCATCGACAAGCTGCTCAAGGGTTGGGGTTTTCGTGTCCAGAAGAGCGTCTTCGAGTGCCGACTCACGCGCAATGAGAAACGCCGCCTCACCGCCGCGCTCCAGGCCCTCAAGCTGGAAACCGGCTCGGCGCGCCTGTACCGGCTGGCCGGGGACTTGCCCGTTTGTTTTGGAAACGATAAGGGGGAGGATCTCGTGCGCGCTGTCGCCTTCGTGATCTGACATTGATCCGTTATCCAGAATTTCCAGCAGCGGAATTCGAAGAAACAACTTCCGCCTTCGTCCGCTCCAACTCCGCCCGTAGCGATTTGATCTCGTCCATCAGCCTCTCCGCCTCGTCGGCCCTGCTCTTCAGAAGTGCCTTGTCTGCCCGGTTAACCTCTTTCTGATCAGTTAGCTGCGCTTTCAATTGCTCATTTGCGGTGTTCGCACGCACGAGGGCTTCGTCACGCTCAGCAACTTGTTTCCTGACTTCGGCAACCTGCATTTCAGAGCGATTAAGCTGAGCCTGTAGAAGCTGTTCCGTACGCAGCTGCGCCAGATCTTCAGGAGCTTGATCGAGATCGGACGACGGCTCAGCTTCGTTGGAGGCGTAGGCTAGCTCTTCGACAAGTCTGACCCGGCCGAACGCCTCCGTAGCGCGTTGCCGTGCGGTCTTCCACTGTTCCTCGTTTTCAGCGGTGGTGTAAAGGAGAAACAAAGGCCTCAGAGATCTGTCGCTTGATCGCAGCCTAAGCCGAACAATCCTTGCGCTTTGATCGTCGGCTCGCGGCATCAAAACCCCCGGGTCCCCGTGACCCTGCCACCAGTACAGGCGCACCATTGTGACGAACGGAAGGCGTTCCGCTATCTGCTTCGCGAGAGCTGCTGCATCATGTGGTTGATGGCCCTTCTCGACGCTCGACGCCTCGAAAGTCCATGCGCCGTTCCTGTCCGGAGGGGATTCCGATGATCCTTCAGTGCTCGACTCTACCACCATCTGCCCGAGAGCGCTGAGACCCCAGAGTTCATCCTCTCCGTCTTCCAAACGCTCAATAAACGGCCAGAGAATCGGATGTGATCCAATGCCCAAATCACGGGCGCTATCCCGTGACACCGCTTCCCCGACTTGACGCAGCGTTCTAATTTCATGGTCTTGCAGGCCCCACTGGAGTGGAATCGCTGGTACCACTATGACGTCCTGCATATCTTCGTGAAGGTATACCGTCTCGGCACCCAAGAGCGCGCCAAGCAGCGTTAGGAGCGCGGCCTCCGCCTTAAAACCGGGCGTCGCGTTTACCACGGGTACAGCGCCGCGACTGTGTGCCGCCTTTATGGCGTGCGCAGACACACGAATAAACTCAACCAGGCCCTCTCGCATATCCTCGGTTCGCAAGCGACGAACCGTGTAAGATTCGACAGAGACTGCGTTATCAACGAGTGTTGGCATCAGACTCTGAAGCGCCGAGGCCACCCACTGCGCTGCAGGTGTATCGCTTACAAGCAGCGTGATACGAGACACCTGAACCTGACAACGCTTCGCGATCCATCGTCGCGTGGAATCGAGTTCCGCGCTCGTTCGTCCATCCCCTCTCAATCCTGCCTGAAACTTTGGGATCCACGTACGCTGATCGGGCGGAGCAGCATCTATGCCCGCGTTCGCCGTTGCCCCGAGCCAGCTCTGGGGGACGCGGACCTCTGGATCTATCCTCGGCATCCAGTTCTTCAGCATGCTAGTTCCAACCGGAATGATTAACTCCCGTAACATGGCCTAATCCCCCAATGCGTTGTTTGCGCCGTTCCTACTCTACTCGATCGAGGAGGCCCCACTCATACCCGATCCGCTCGACTTCTTCCAGCGAGAGTTCGCCAGGGGTCGCCGGCCGCTCGCGTAGACGAAACACTAAGGCGCGCTCGCCCACCTGTTGCTTGACCCCGATGCGCGCGGTCGGGCAGCCGATGGAGAGCAGCCGCGCTACCAGTTTGGCGGTGTCTGCATGGCCGATCGCGCTGCGGATTTCCTCACCGGCCACCAAAGCGCGCGCCTCTTCGAGACTGATGCGGCGATAGCGGAATAGGCCCTCGGCGGTGATGACCGGGGAATTGAGCAGTGTGATCACTCGCAGCTCTCCAGCGGTTGGCTTGGTGCGGGGCTTTCGAAACGGCCGTAATCGACATTGACCCGGCCGCCCAATCCGCGGCTCGCAAGGCCGCGGGTTAGGATCGCCAGTGCCAGATGAGCGGCGAAATGGTCTCCGGCGATCGATACGCAGAACCGGCCTTGGACGGCGAGATGGGGTACCGGATTCGGGTCCTCGCGATCGAGGGATGCCAGGGGGTGTTGCGTATCCGTGCCGAGCGACGCGCCGCGGCTCGCGTGGTAGCTCATGTGATGCGGCGTGTCGACTTCCAGGCACAGCGGATTCAGCGGTTCCCCTTGGGGGACCCACCAGCCGTCCTGAAAATCGAGATGGCCCGCGGCATCGAGCGCACCGAACAGCCATTTCCTCTGTTCGCAGTTGAGAAAATCGTTGCCTTGGTCCTTTAAGTCTTCGGCATAATGTTTGATTAGGCCCTTAAGGCTGGAACCCGGCAAATAAGGCACGCCGTAGACGCGGTGCAGCGCGACGTGTGTTTCGAGCACGCTCGCCTCCCCGAGGCCGATGAATAGGCGGTGGACCAGCTTAACCTCAGTCGAAGCCCACCCGCGATCCCGGACGAAAGCCTTCCACTCGTCAAAGGCCGCTTTGTAGACATTCGAAGTCGTGATCCCGATTGCTGCGTCCAGCAACGCCCGTTTGCTCGCTTGATCGCTATCATGCCGGCGCAGCAGGAATGCGAGGTGTTGACCGGTGTTCTCCACCGGGAAGCCCTCGTCCAGCCGTTTGGCCAGGCGCTCTCTCATGGCTGAACACCCCGCTGGCCGCGATCCGCGTCGAGCACGCTCTCGGCGAAGCGCTTGAAGTAGTCGCTCGCTTCCAGCGCTCGCTTGGTCGCGACGAGATAGTCGAAGGTGTCATCGAGAGGCAGGGAGCCGAGCACGCTGCAGAAGTCGGCCCGCAGGGACCGCGCCCCCTCAGCGCGGGCGGTCTCGTCGGACGCCTTGTGTTCGAGAAAGGCCAGCGTCTGGGCCAGCCCGCTGTTCCGGATCAAAGATGGAAGCTCAACCGCGTAACCAGCATAAGCCGCGACGCATGCTTTTGCTTTTTCCCCCTTATCCAGGGCATTCTTAATCGACTTGACGCGATCGAAAACGATGCGGGCGAATCCCTGGCGACGCGTAGGAATTGTCACGTTCGACTCGAGTATCTCGTCATATCGCTCCTTCCTCTTTGCAGGAGGAAGGCGGGGATGAGCAGGGGGAGGTGATTTGTTTTCGCCAGTTCAACTTCGAGATGTGGGGGTACGAATGCATGACTTGGCCTCACACCAGAAAATCGATCCAGCCGCGACCCACGGTCGCCTTGCCGCCGAGTTGCAGCACCTGAGACCGGACCAGTCCAAGCGCATCAGTCGGCTGCTTGACGGTTGTTGCCTTGCGCACCTTTTGAGCGCCCCATTCGCCGAAGAGCAGCGAGTCGGCGGGCAGGTTCTCCTCATACCAAAGCGCTTGATTCGCCACGACCCGATTCTCCCCTAGCCGGATGCGTGCGCGAGTATCGGTGGCGACCTCGGCGAAGAAGGCGAAGACCTCGTCGGCCACGATGGCCAAGCGCTCGCGAAACCCGCGGCGGAAGTCGTCTCCGGCCCCGCGCGCCGCATTGCCCTGCTGCCGTGGGGGCAAGAACGCGTCCGCCAAATGCTCGGCCCACGCCTCGCGCAATCGGCACTGAGCAACGTCACCGTTTGCTTGCAGGTCCAGTTCTTCGAGAATGGCGACGTTTTGATGAAGCAATGCGTTTGTGGCCACGATTTGGGTCGCCTGCAGGGCCGGAAGGCCCAACGCCGCTTCGCTGAGCGCCTCCACATAGCGGCCGAGCACGAATGGGCAGGTGATCCAGGCGCAGGCGCCTTTTAGTGAGCGCACCGGCATCGCCAGCAGGCGGGCGTCATCGAAGCTCAGCATGCCCTGCCGATCGACGTCCTCCGAATAGGCTGGGCCGAAGAGGTCGGTCCATTCAGCCGCCGACCTGGATTTGCACGGGCCGTTGCCGTTAGGGTCCATGCCGTCGCGCAGCACGCCCTTGACCGCCGAGCCCGGCGCTATCGGCAGGCCCGTAGATTTCTCCCGGGCAATGGGGAGATCGATCTCGCCCGCGCCCGTGCCGACGCCGATATGCAGCGGTGTGATGGCCCGCAGCCGGTAGATCCGAGACAACATGCTTGCTTCTCTCCTTTCCTTCAACCTAAACCGATCAATGCCAAACCGAACCCGTCGCGCCGATCCTGCGGGTCGTCGCTCACGGGCGCGAGCCATAGCTTGCCGAGGTCGGCCGGCGGGTCGTTTACCAGCTCGAACCAGTAGACCGATCCCGCCGGTGCCAGCCGCCGCACCGCCCGGGGCCTGCCGAACATAGTCCGCGACCCACGCGGTTGCGGTTCCATGTCCCAGCCGGAATAAGCCACCCAGCGGCCGACGGCGGCGGCGAGCAGTTTAATATCCACGCTGTCGAGCCCTGGAAGAGTGCCACGGAAGATCGTCTTATGGTTCTCGGTCGTTTCTATGAGCCCACCGGGCCGCCAGCCCCCGGAGAATATTGCCGGTGTGGCCAGCACCAGACAGAACCGATCACCAGGCCCTAGGTTCTTCAAAGCCGTGTCGACTTCCTTTGGGATCTCAGGCCAGATTCCCGACCGCGCCGCCATACGCACCGAACGCCCGTCGGCGCCGAGCCGCCGGCCGCGCTGGTTGAGATGCTTGCGGAGATCGGTGCTGTCGTCGCTGTCCTGTAGCCTGGCCAGCAATCCCCAGCGCTCCGGGGCGAAATAATGTCCCGCGTCCCTGTATTGTTTTTCGCGGCATTTATCGTTGAGATGCTCCACCTGCCGCGGCTCGAAATCTAGCCCCGTGCTTTGGAACAAACGGCCCTCGTCGTGGGCCAGGCTTTCCGGATCGATGGCCACGTGGGTGCGCGTGTCCTCGGGCGGCGGGAGCACGGTCTCTTCGAATCCCGGTCCGAGACCGCCGGTAAGCCACGCCGTCATACCCGTCGTCGACCAAAATACGGGTTTCTCTTCCCGCTTGTCATTCTCGTCCGCCTGCAGAAGCACGGGCAATAATTTACCGGGTAGATCGCAACCTTCGCTGGCCTCCTGTATGTCTGTCGGTTTGGCGCGCACCAGCCGTTTGGTGCCGTCGGGCGCTACCAGATAAACCGCGTCCGCCGGGCATGGAAAAAAGACATCGACACGTCCACCCGTTTCCCTGGCCAGCAGCGGGCCGCGGCACTCCAGGCGCGTCCTGAGCGATGCGTGATCGGCTGGCGCATCGAGTGCGAGATCGAACGCGTCGGCGAGCTCGGCGCGCAACGCGCCGGCTATGGTCCCCGGCGGCGGAAAGCCGAAGCCATCCCCGCCACCGGTGGTTCCGAAGGGCTTGCCGCTCCTAAATATCAAAGGCGAGCGCGGCCGCAAAAAGAAATCCGCGGGTCTAGCGCTCAAGACGTGACCTCCGATCGGTGCTTCGCGAGCCAGCGGGCCGCGATCCACTCTTCGCTCAGTGCTTTGGCGTCCCGTTCCGCAAGGTAATCCTTGATGCGCGCAAGCGTTTTCTTCCCAACGTTATCTTTGCGAGCTACCAATCGCTGTGCCTCGTTGTAAAGCCTCGGGTACCAGCGCGAGCTCGTGCGCCAGCTCGCGCAACTGGTAGGCGGCGCGGTCGGGAAGCACTGGTTTTTTCGTAGGTTCGTTCCCTTCGCTGTTTTCCGTAGAAGGATCGGTGCTAGGTTCGCGGGACACGTCCGCGGCGAACTGCTCGGCCCAGTAATCGAGCCGGGCGGCGAGCCCGCGGCGATCCTCAAACACCTGTCCGACCGTGTCATCCCAACGCCCGCGCAATGCCAGAGGCGCGCCGCTGCGCGGAGCAATCACCACACCGAGCGCGTTGCGCGGTTGAAGGTGAGGCGCGTCTTTCTTGCCTTCGCCCTTCTCCTTGGCGGCTCGCTCGGCGTCTTTGGCCCTCGCGCGGAGAGTGCTGAGCGGCGTCATGATATGGCCGAAGGCAAGCCCCACGGAGAAGGTAGGACGTTGGGCAGCGGCGACCTCCGGCGCCACGGCAGCCATCATCTTTTCGAATATCCTCGCCAGCTCCTCGGCGCAGCCGAGCGCTCGCGCGGCGGGCAGAAAGGCCAGGACATCGTCACCGCCGGCATAGACACATTGACCCGAATGTTTTTTCACGCTTTGCGGCGCCATAGTCGCAAAGTCGGCGAGCTTGCTGGAAACGTTCTTATGGAAGTCTTGGTGCTGCCCAAGGGTGGGTTTGTGTGACAGGAACCGCCCCATCCGGTCGCCATCGGCGAGCAGCAGCGCGACGTAGGGTTCGGGCTTCGGAATTTTCCGGTCTTTGATAGCCTGAAGTACTGCTTCAAGTCGTTCCAGTAGCTTGCGCTCCCTGAGGAAAAGGTAGGTATCGGGCTTGCGTTGGACCTCAACTAGACGGAAGTCATAGACCAGTTGTCCGTCATACGGGAACACCGTGTATTCTCTGGAGCGGCTGACCAGGCCGCTGCGAACCAGGCGATCGTGGCAATCGCACAGTTGTCCGAACAGATCTGAGGCTTTGTCTGTTACCAGTTGGATCCACGGATCGCAAGCGACTCGTGCCAAGGCAGCGAACGGCCTCGATTGTCCGAGCACGCGCTTGACTAGGCCCGGTGTATCCAAATGCTCCAAGCGCTCCCCAGCGCCTATCCCAAAGCGCTTGCGCACGTGGTCGAAGCGCTTGCGCATGTCGTCTCGGATCTCACTTTTGAGGACCGATTCCCGGGCGCCGTCCAAAGAGGACTTCCAGAGACCGTAGCCGCGTGCCTCACCTTTCACGGCCGCTGGCCGGAAATTTCGGGTCGCCTTGCGTGCGTTCAATAGAACGTTAAGGCGTTCAAGCGACTCTCCATATTCCTGCCCCAGTTCCACCCAGGCGCCGTAACATTCCACCATGTCCGTGACTTGGTCTTTCCAGACGTCGATATCGATATACGTTTGATAGCTTTTGCCGAACTTAGCAAGACAGTCGCTGGCCATCTGTTCCCAACGCTTCGTCGCCGCATCTTTCGCGGCGGCGACACAGTCGGCGGGGTTATCGGTCACGACGCGCGCCACGATCTTGTTCGCCACCGACAGTTCGCTCTTCGGATCGAGCTTCGAGGGATCTGTCACAGCCGGGAAGATCAACTCAACCTCAGCCTTGCCTTCGGACGCCAGATCGACCAGCCCTTTCGCGCCGGCCTTGGAGGCTTCGGAGAGCAACCAAGAGCCGAACCACAAATCACGCGTGCGCCGGGCCGCCGCGATGAAGCCCTGCACCGGCCCGAACATCATGGTTACCAGGTAGGTCTTGCCGCTCATTTGCTGAAGAACTCCATGAAGGCGGAGAGCGGATCGGGATCGGACCTCCCTGCCGGTGCATTGATGGGTTGGATCGCTGCCGCCGCGGCTACGCGGGCAGCGAAGCCGTCCGGCCAGACCAGGTAACCGGTGGCTGGCGCTCCGGGCCCGTCAGGGTCCGCCGCAAGCGGAATGCGCAGTGCGTCGCGCCACCACGGCAGCAACAGTGCGCAAGGTGCGAACTTACCGTTTCGGCGGGCTACGGCACGGAGAATGAGGGGGCTGGCCATTCTATTGGAGCCGTTTTCCGGGAGAAACTTGGTCTCGGGCGGCTCGGCATGACCCGAGACTAAGGTCGCATACTCGATTATTTTCTGCTCGGCATGCCTTGATGGGCGCGTATTGTTAGGGATCGAACCTATCTGCCTCTTGAGAGCCGTCACCGCTTCCCCGTTAACTAACTCGTTCTCTCTTTTTTCAAGGACTCTTTGTCCCTGGCGGTCGAAGATACGAATATGCAGGCTAGTATCGACAAGGGCAACGATCACCAAATTGCGGCCCTTTTCTGCGAGCGTCAACTGGAGACGATATGGGGGTGAGGGAAACTTTGGGGGAAACTTGATGGCCAATGGCAAACCGAGAGCCCCCCGAGCAACATAAGCGGCGGCACCTCCGTTAACGAACTGGGCCTCAATGTCGTGTGCCCACTGCACATCGGGACCATGGTGGTACCGGGCTAAATGTGGCTCAGGCCAGTAACTTTGGCCGTAGTCCCTGGCTTTCAGTTCGCCGCGGCGCCCTATACCGGGCTTGGGGTCCTGACGAAAAGCTCTGAGGCGCCAGACGGCTTGCGCCCATGCATCCTTGGCGACACTGCAATCCGGCCGCGTGCGCAGTTGCATGCCGTAGATCCAAGCTGGACGAGCAGGGCCATTAGTTGGGTAGTCATCGATAACGCAGAGAAGATTGCCGTGCTCATCGTGCACCCGCACCGACCCGGCACCGCGCCTCCAGCGGGCGCCGATGCCTCCAAACGTGGCCCACCAAGACACGGTGCGGCGCAATTCCTGTGCGATCTGACTCTCTTTCGGTGCGTCGCCAGCATGAATCGAGATTTCGAGAGTGAAACTCACGTCCTCGCTTTGCGCTGCCCCTGGCCACTCCTTAGGCAACATAAGCTTTTTCGGGTCGCTACCATCCTGCTCGCCGTGCTTCGCCGGGAACAATGCATAATCAATAGCTCTGGTCGGTTCCCGGAACTGAGGGGCAGTACCGTATTTACCTGTGTTAACGTCTCGCTGCTCGAATTTCACAGGATTATCAAAACCATGTGGATTCAGCGCTCTCAAGCCGATGCGGCCCGGTATGGGCTTCCCGTTTTCGCCAGCGCCACCCCAGCGGGCGGTTTCCTCGGCATAAAGGGCGAGTCCGTCGGCAGGCGGACCGAACCCGTAGTCCTTTAGGCCCCCGTAAGCCGCCAGTAGCCGCCACCAGAAGCGAAGCTGGCCTCGCAGCGCTTTCATCCGCACGGGGAGTACAGGATCATTCTCGCCCGGCTTTACACCACCGCCGAAGAGTGGCGTGATAAGTTCGACCTCGTACTTGAGGGTTTCGGCTGCGGCTGCTGGGCGAGGCGGTTTATTGGGGTCGTTCAGGCCGTTCCGCAATGCGGTGGCGTCACCCGGAAACGCCGTCCTCGCTTTGCGTGCACTAACCCGTATCTCGTTAGCCATTGTCATATCACCCGGCGGTTACGCTCGTCGATAAGTTCTACCTTAAGGTCTTCCGGCAAAAGATACTGCCTCGCCCCTTTCGGACCCACGCTCATGACGCGGTAACGCGGCGCCAGGTATGGGCCGAGTGTCGCGTTAATCGAATCGTTGCAGCGGGAAACCATCTCGCCGAGATCCGTCTGCCGTTTGTCGAACAGTTTCTTACGCTGGCGCTCATCCGTTGTTCGCTCTATCGGAAGCCGACCCGAAGGGCCAAACTCGAACCATCGCAGTTCTTTTTCCCGGACGTTTGGATGTGGTCTGGCGGGATTCTGTCGTGCTATCTCCTTCCCTTCTGGGAGAACATGGGTATAGCAATCGAGATAGAGACCGATGGCATCATCCGCATTTGCGCGCGGGGTGATCCCTTCTTCACGGCTCTTGGTAAGCGCGTAATAAAAAGCGAAATTTTCTTCCGGTAGCTGAACGGCGACGCCTCCACAAGTCATTCGGAGTTTATGGGTATCGATTTGAACGTTCGGCCGATCCAGGCTGCGCTGGGCGCGGTCTACGAGCTCGCTGAAGGACAGGGCCTTCGCCTGTTCGAGCAGCGGTGGCGGCAGGACCTCCCGCATGCGTAAGAACGGCACATTGGCCAGCTTCACCTCGGCCCGGCTCAAGTCGACTAGCTCCTCGGTGCCGTCGTCATGCCGAACGGCTTTATTGCGTGGAGTCGGCGGCGGATAGAAGAACTCCGGGATGCGATCGTACGGGGGATTTACCAGTACGTGGGACAGCCTGTCCTGCGGACGGCCGAGCAGGCTCAACGCGTGGCCGGCGAGGTATCCCATGGTCTTGCGTCCCCCGGCGAGGCTCAAGTGAACCGCACACTCCGGATCTTCGGTCCACTCGGCGAGGTGGGCAGTGAGCAAGTCGCCCAGGCGGAGAAAGGCCGCGTCGTCATGCGCATCTTCGAGCGGTTTGCCGCGCTCGTCGGTCAGGCGAGTACGTGCGAATCCCGGAACACCGGGACCGCAAAGCCGTAGTCCTCACACAGCAGGCGCACCTGATTCTCTCCAAGCTCCATCAGGGAGCGCTCGACCTCGCGCCGGCCGGCGCTGGTCGTGGCGATCCACAGCTCGGTCGGGTGAAACGAGGGCTTCCCTTGAGTCGACGCGCCTCGAGTCAACGCATAGAGGGTCTCCGTGACCACCTGGGGCGTGAGGCCGGCAATGACAAGGAGGATGCGACGAGCATGGTCATGCGGCTCGCGGCGGCTTGCGACCGGTCGGGTATCCCCATCCGTCCCCATACCAGCCATTGTTGTATTGGTCCCTAGGGTATTGGCTGCCTCCGGTAATGGTACCCGTGCTGTACTTTTAGTCAACATAGTTCTTTGCCCCCTGGCACTGTGCAATGTCGATGAGAATCGGCTGTCCTTTTTACGCTGCGTCACAGTCCGACCGGACATGGACTGGCCCGCCCCGTTCGTGTAGCCTGCCAACCTCGTTGCACATAGTCTGACACCTTTCCGGGCGGCGCGACCGGGACACAAGATTGTCCGACTGACCCGGGGGCCGGCGGCGGGCGAGTGGGTTCAGGTTGTGTTCCGAGTGCCGGTGGAGATTTCATGTCTGTGCATTCCGAACGATCGACTGATTTCGACGCGCTGCGCTGGCACCGTATTCGGCTGGTATTGGAATGCGTCGAGCCGCCGCCGGTTACCCGGCCGAGTCATGCGATGGAAGTGGCCAACGCGTTGTTCAAAGGCGTCCATCGCGACCAGGGACAGCGGATTGCCTACCACGCGATCGCGGTGCCGCTGTCGCGGCAGGCTCTCCATCCGGGTACTCGCATCCCGCTGGAAGTCGCTTTGGTCGGCTTTAGCGACCCATCGGCGTCCGCGTGGCTAGCCGCCTTTGTCGAGCACGTGAACGGACGGCCCGAGAGCCACTTCCAGGTGCGGCAGGTCGAAGACATCGAGACCTCGCGCTTCGCGGACCTGCAGATCCCACGGCCCTCCGAGGAATGGCGACTGGAGTTCCTGACGCCGTTACCCTTCGCTCGCGGAAAGGACGATGTGCGCACGGGAATTCGCGCGACCACGTTTGTCGGGATGCTGCGCAGGCGGATGGAAAGTCTGTTCGATGCGCGGTTGCCCGGGATCGATAGCGCCGACGCAATCGACCTCTTGCCGTTCTATTGGCACTACGAGGAACTGCGACGGCCTTCGCGTTCCCAGAATGGCCCGGATCGCCCCGACGGAAATAAACGCGCTCCGGGTGGTGCCCCGCACCTCCAGTATTACAACGGTTGCGTGGGTCCTCTTTTCTTGCGTGGAGATTTGGCGATCCTTGCACCCTGGCTTGCGCTCGCCCAGGAGTTGCACGCGGGAGGTATGCTGGAACTGAACCCTCTAGGGCATTTTCGGCTGGTGGATCGGCCGGAACCCTTCCTCGACAATTTCCTTTCCGACGAAACAGCGCTCGCCCAGGCCGCGGAGACGGTCTTAAACCGGAACGACGCAGCGCTCGTCCATGCCCGGAGCCACGGCGGTATGGTCGAGCCCAAAGCCGTCGCCACCGATCTCGTCGGTCAACTCAGGGACGGGCGATACCGGCCAGAGCCGTATGAGGTTGCCGAGATCCCCAAGACCTCCGGCGGCCTCCGCGCGGTGGAACGGCTGGTACCACGGGACCTGATCGCGCAGCAGCGCCTGAACAAGCTCCTTGCCCCGCATTTCGACTTATCGCTTTCGTCAGGATCCATGGCCTTTCGCCGCGGCGTTACTCGAGAGGACGTCTGTCGGCGCATCCGTGGGCTGATCGCCGCGGGATATCGTTACGCCGTGCGCGGGGACATCGAAGATTTCTTTCCCTCCATCGAACACAACCGTCTGTTCGCATCGCTCGAGCGCCGGCTGCCACGGGGAGACCTCAACATCCGCCGCTTGCTGGCCAACATCATTGCGGCGCCATTTGTCCGAGATGGAAAAGAGCAGCCACGCGACAAAGGTCTCGCACAGGGCAGCCCCTTATCGCCATTGCTTGCAAATGTCTTCCTTGACACATTCGACCGAGACCTCGCCAATGCAGGAGTGGAATTCGTTCGCTACGCGGACGATTTTGTGTTGTTGGCTTACTCAAGGGAAACCGCTCGGGTCGCCCTCGAACATGCGGGAAGCGCGCTCGGCGCTTTGGGCCTCAGGCTATCGGCGGACAAGACACACATCGGACCAGTCGCGGAAGGCTTCGATTTCCTCGGCGAGCATTTCAATGACCAAGAATTGGAAGAACCCGTTGCGCGCTTGTTGTCGCCGCGCCGACCGGTAGTGATCACCGAACCGTACCTCATGCTCGCGGTAAATGGCGATGCGCTCGATGTTCGGCGTTCCGGTCAGCTCGTTCAAACGATACCACTTCGACGCATCAGCGAGATCGTCGTGCTCGGCAAGGCGGCATTTTCCACAGCGCTCATCCAACGTTGCGCGCAGTACCGCATTCCGTTGAGCCTAGCCCTTGAGACTGGCTACCAGATCGGGACATTTACGCCGGATTCGAGAGCCTTCCATGATCGTGCGTGGCGTCAGGGACAGCGCTACCACGGCATGAACGAGAGAGAACGCACAGCGATCGCGGCCGACTTCGCAGCCGCCAAGATCCTAAACTACGTACCCCTTGTTCGGGGCCGATACCGCGCCGGCGACGCCCTGTTGGTTCGCCGGCTCGAAGATCATGCGAAGGCAACGCTGAGCGCGGCCTCCACAGATCGAATCCGTGGCCACGAGGGACAAGCGGCGCGGGACTTATTCGCGTGGCTTAACCGTTCCATCGTGTCGAAGAAGCAACCCGCTTTCTCGAGTTCGCGCCGTGAGCGAGGCGCACCGGATCGATTGAATTCAATGCTTAATCTTGGTTACTACTTGTTGTATACGCGTATCAACGGGTTGCTCCGAACGTCTGGACTCAATCCCTACTGGGGATTTCTTCACGAATCAAAGGAGGATTACGAAACGCTCGTGGCCGACGTGCAGGAGCTTTTCCGAGTACATGTGGACCGTTTGGTGCTTCGGCTGATCAACCGCGAAGAAATTCAAGCTGACGATTTCGACAAACGGGATAAATCATTCCGACTAGCACGCCAGGGGGTTCGCAAGTACGTTGAGGGTTTCGAAACCTTATTCTCCGAGATCCATGGTGGGATCACGATCAATGATTCCGTAGCCCTGCAGGTGCATAACCTCCGCGAGTTTCTTTCCGAGGGAAAGCCGCTTAGACTTTATCGCTGGTCCACGAAAATGAAGGAGACCACGAAACCGGATGATCCCTTTCCAGCGGCCCAGGGAGGTTTGGACGAAGAGCTCACGAAAAGTTTACCGAGATGATAGAGCGTCGTTTGGACCATCGCAACCTATCTCAAGCTAGATAACAAGGTCGTCTCTTTTGATTATCGGCTCTGACATCATTACCGCCATTGAAACCATGTTCGTTACGATCCTATAGCTCCTCCACCCTAAAGGTTTTGCCGTCTTCGAGCGCCTTCAATTCCAGCCCCTCGATCTCCTGCAACGACTTGCCCGCGATCCCCTGCAGGTCTCCGTGCATGCCAACCGTCGCCTGCATCACGCGGTCGATCTGCTCTTCCCGCTTGGCCCACTGCTTCGTGATAGCCTTCTTCTCGCGATCGAGATCCTCCTGCATGGAGGAGAACGCCTCGACGATGGCCTGGACCCGGTGGCGAAAGCGCGGACCGGTGAGGTACTGATAGACCATCTCCATCTTGGTCTGCTGGCCTTCGGCTGCTTGGCGCGCCATCGCGAGATCCACAAGGGATTGACGAAGCGTCGCCGCGACTGGCATGGCAACGCGCGGATGCGCCACCCATACGTGATCGATCCAATCGAACGATTCAACATCCTTCGGTAGAACCTGACTGATGATGATGGCGATTTCGGCTTTCGCGGCCCTTTGGTCTTCGCGAAGTTTCCCGAGCCAGCCGTCGCTCCAGTTCTTGGTACGCTTGCATTCCCACAGGATTGTGCCGCATACCCGACCGAGCGGGCCGACGACTCGATGCAGTACATCGCCGCCATGTTCCCCCTTGGGCACGGGCTCGATCGTGTCGCGCGGAAACTTTGCGGACAGTAAAGATTCAAGCTCGAGCTCCTGCACCTCGCCCTGAAGCTGCTGTGACCCTTGCTCGGCCTTGCGCTTAAGCTCCTCGATTCTCTTCTGCATCGAGGCGATGGTTTGTTCCTTTTCCATCACCTTAAACTTAAGTTGCTCCTCGGCCTCCTTGCGCGCCTCTGCACGAGTGGCGCTAAGCCCCTCTTGAACACGCTTCTCGACTGTCAAGTCGAGCTCGCGCTTTGCGTCGTCCAGCTCGCGTTGCTTGCGGATAAGCTCGGCTTGGGCTTTCTGGGCCTCGGCAAGCTTCGCTTCTCGTTGATTCAGGATTTCTTGAAGCTCAGTGATCTCCTTGGTCTTCTGATCAAGGTCGGCCGCCAAGGCAATTTTTGCCTTCTTAGCTTCATCTACCGCGATCTTCGCACGTTCCTGTTGCAATTTCTCGGCGACTTGGTCGTCTATCGTTTCCGTCGCCTTGGCGACGGCCTCCTCACGTTCACGCAGCGATGTCTCGCGATTGGCAATGTCAACGTCCTTCTTGGCCAGGCGTTGCTCGTAGTCGCGGCGGGTCGCCTCGATAAGCGGAGCCGCAAGCGACTCTGTCAGCTTGATCTCGGTCTTGCAGTTCGGACAGGTGATCGTGGGTTCTGTCATGGGCAAACCTTTTTCGCCTTTGGTCTTGTCATTGGCGCCACTTGTACGACGTAGTGTCCGACAACGGTAGGAGGTAATCGCCGGCACCGGATGAGGTAATTGTTGACTTGACCTGTTACCGGCAGCCTGATTGCATCGCCTAGCATAAAGGAATTCAATCACTTTTTTCACGTATTTCTTGCGCCGCCGGGGCACCGGATCTATTGATGTGCCCAATGAGATGGAATTGTGCCGAAAGCGCGGGATAATGCGAATAAGTTCCTAGCGTCGATACTCCATCGCGATTGAGGTCGCCCGATGTCCAGTCAAGCGATTCCGCCTTTTAATGGGAAGGAGTTCGTAATGCGAAGCAGGCGCCCCCCGAAGCCGGTTTCAGCGAGCATCCGGAGCGATCCTACTTCGCATTACTGCAGGGTCACAGGGAGTCGAGCCAGTTCAGCAA
>Ga0187892_10005696_pt1 | contig 19298 bp, 15 predicted proteins | sample MA1701073metaG_FD_139345 | JGI IMG/M metagenome (GOLD analysis project Ga0187892, IMG submission 139345) | Bio-ooze microbial communities from a basaltic lava cave in the Kipuka Kanohina Cave System on the Island of Hawaii, USA - MA170107-3 metaG ...
CAGCTCTTCCACTTCGAAGGGCTTTACCAGATAGTCATCCGCCCCCGCCTCCAATCCCGCTACTTTATCCTGCCAGCGGGCGCGTGCGGTTAAGATAAGCACGGGGAACTTGCGGCCCGCGGCCCGCCACTCTTTAATAATCTCGATCCCAGAACGGTCGGGAAGTCCGATGTCAACAATGGCCACATCGATCGCGTATTCCAACCCCAAGAAGGCGCCTTCTAGGGCGTTGGGAGCTACATCGACCGCGTAGCCTTCTTTGCGCAGCTTTGCCGCCAAACCCTCGCGCAGAGCGGTTTCATCTTCGATCAACAGCACGCGCATGTTGGAACGGTCATTGAATCTGGCCGGTTTCCCCATCCACCGCGATGATGCGCACCCGTCCGTCCGGCATCAATACCTTCACCAAGTAGACCAGCCTACCGCCCATGTCTTGGGTTTGCACATCCAAAACCCTGCCGCCTGTAGCCTGACGGGCAAAGGCTACGGCTTGACCCTGGCCGATCCTGGCCTGAGCAAGCGTGATAAGGGTTCCTCTGCGCTGCAATCCGATTTCAAGCGCTTGCGGCTCTAGTCCCCCTAAACAAAGGAACAGCAGCGGCAGGGACATACGAACAGCTTTCATGAATGGTTCCTTTGGCCCTTCGGGACCGAACTTAAGCGGGGCGAGCTGAATATCTACTGAATGTTCAGGGCCCTTCAGGCCCGGAGACCACCCGCTCGTGTTCCAGTGCCGGGATCATGCGCCGTGCCTCGATGACCTTCGCCGGATCGATCTCGGCGAGGATATACCCCGCTTGCTCTCCACCGTCCGCCAACACCCGGCCCCATGGATCGATGATCAGAGAATGGCCATAGGTCGCCCTGCCGCTCTTTCGCACCCCGTGCTGTCCGGGTGCGAACACATAGCAGCCGGTTTCGATGGCTCGCGCGCGAAGCAATACATGCCAATGGGCTTCTCCCGTGGTCTTGGTGAAGGCGGCGGGAATGGCGAGAAAGCTCGCGCCCCCCTGCGCGAGGCGCCGATATAAATAGGCAAACCGAAGGTCATAGCACACGCTCATACCCAGGATCCCCCAAGGGGTTCGCGTCAGCACCGCGGCGTCGCCGGGCGCGACCGTCGCCGATTCACGATAGGTTTCCCCCGCCTTGAGGTTGACATCGAAGAGATGGATTTTGTTGTAACGCGCGACAAGCTGCCCGTTTGCATCCAATAAGTACGAGCGGTTGTTCACCTTGGTCTCGCTCACCTTGATGGCCAGCGACCCCAACAGCACCCAGGCGCCGAGGTTTTTCGCCAACCGCTTGAAATGAGCCAAGGCCGGGTGATCGGACTCCTTGTAAGCGTTCGCCAAAAGGGTCGCATCATCGGGCGCGATAAAGCTGAAATACTCGGGAAGCGCGATCAGTTCGGCGCCCTGGCCGCTCGCTTGCTCTACCCAATGGCTGGTCTCTTCGATGTTGGCGCGCAGATCGGTGTCCGCGCAGTTTTGCACGCAAGCCACTTTGAAGAGGGCGCTCACGGCGATTAGACGAGGCGCTGATCCGCCACCAGCATGCCATCCGGGTCCGCATACAGATAAGCGCCCGGGGTAAATGTCACCCCTCCAAAGCTCACTGCGATATTCCGCTCGCCGGAACTCTTTTTTACGCTCTTGCGGGGAGTGGTATTCATCGCCTTAAGCCCGATGCCTATGCTCGCAATCGCCGCCGAGTCGCGAATGCAGCCGTAAACCACCATCCCCGACCAGCCGTTTTGCTGCGCCACGAGCGCCAACCGATCGCCCACCAACGCGCAGCGCAGAGATCCCCCCCCGTCGATCACCAGCACCCGGCCCTGGCCTGGTTCCTCCAGAGCCGCGCACACCAGAGAGTTGTCCTCGTGCACCTTTACCGTCGCGATGACGCCGCAGAACGACCGCAGACCACCATAGTCGTTGAACATCGGTGCTGGGACTTGCAGCTTCTCGCCGTATCGGTCGTATAAATCCGCGGTGGCTGTACTCACTACGCCCTCCCCAATAAAGCCTGGATGCCGACGGGGAATGCCTCAAACGTCGAGGCAAGACCACAGAAATCATCGCGCGGTGTACAATTTCTTTGGTCCTTTCAAAATTATACCCCTAAAAATTATACCCCTATATCCCAATGAACGCCCTGAAGATCCGCGCTTTAGAAAAAATCTACAAGGACGGACGGCACGCTCTCAAAGGCATCGACCTCACCGTCGCGGAAGGTGATTTCTTCGCCCTGCTCGGTCCAAACGGCGCGGGCAAATCGACGACCATCGGTATCGTCACCTCGCTGGTCACCAAGACCCGGGGCGAGGTAAGCGTCTTCGGCCACGATATCGACCGCGAGCTCGAACAGGCGAAATCCTTCATCGGGTTGGTGCCGCAAGAAATCAACTTCTCGCAGTTTGAAACCGTGCTGGAAATCGTCGTCAACCAGGCTGGCTTTTACGGCGTCCCGCGACTTTTAGCCCACCGTCGGGCGGAACAGTACTTGGGCCAACTGGGCTTATGGGAACGGCGCCAGCAGCGCTCACGCACGCTCTCCGGGGGATTGAAGCGCCGCTTGATGATCGCACGGGCTTTATTGCACGAACCGAAACTGCTCATCCTCGATGAACCGACTGCCGGTGTGGATATCGAGCTCAGGCGTTCGATGTGGCGCTTCCTGGAGGATATCAATGCCCGCGGGACCACGATCATCCTCACCACCCATTATCTCGAAGAGGCGGAAAACCTCTGCCGCCACATCGCGATCATCGATGAGGGCCAAATCATCGAGAACACGTCTATGAAGGCCTTGCTCGCGAAGCTAAACAGCGAGCGCTTCATCATGGATCTGCGCGCCCCTTTGCTTGAGCCACCGCGGCTAAACGGCTATGGCGTGAGCCTGCTGGCTGACACGACCTTGGAGGTCGAGGTAAGCAAAGAACAGGGCTTAAACGATCTCTTTCACCGGCTCTCGGCGCTCGGGGTGGAAGTCATCAGCATGCGCAACAAGGCCAATCGGCTAGAAGAGTTGTTCATACACTTGCTTAAGGAGAACGGACAATCGGCATGAGGGGGCCCACTCAAACATACTTCATCGCCTACCAAACGATCGTCATCAAGGAAATCGGCCGGTTCATGCGGATCTGGATCCAGACCATCCTGCCGCCCGCGATCACGATGACGCTTTATTTCGTCATTTTCGGAAATCTCATCGGACCGCGGATCGGTCAGATGGGCGGATTCGACTACATCCAATACATGGCGCCCGGGCTGATCATGATGTCGGTGATCACCCATTCCTACGCCAATGTGGTGTCTTCTTTTTTTGGCTCGAAGTTCCAGAAGAACATCGAAGAGATGCTGGTGGCGCCTATCCCCAATTCCGTGATCGTGGCGGGCTATATAACGGGCGGTGTGGCGCGCGGACTCCTCGTGGGCGTGGTGGTCACGGTGGTCGCGCTCTTTTTCACCAAGCTCACGCTGCACTCGCTCGCCATCACCGCTGCCACGGTGTTGCTCACGGCGACGCTTTTCTCTCTCGGAGGCTTAGTCAACGGGATCTTCGCCAAGCACTTCGACGACACCTCGGTCATCCCCACCTTCGTGCTGACCCCCCTGACTTATCTCGGCGGGATCTTCTACTCCATCGACTTGCTGCCGGAGTTCTGGCAGAAAGCGTCGCTGGCCAACCCGATCCTATATATGGTCAACGCGTTTCGCTTCGGTATCCTCGGCGTTTCCGATATCGACATCGCCGTGGCCTTTGGGGTTGTTATTCTTTTTATCCTGATCCTGACGGGGCTCACTCTAACTCTGCTGAAAAATGGCGTCGGGATAAAAACGTGATCGTTCTTTCGGGACAGATCGTGAATACCTCACAGAATGTTTGTGCGCAAAGTCACTGAACAAGCGACGGTGCATTTCGTATCCTTGGCGCACGAAAGGGGCCAGGGTCGCTTATTTTTGTCGTTGGACATCGCCCAAATATTCGATCCGGGCCTCTTTCTCCTTCTCGCGGTCCGGGTGAGCCTCGATCCGCTGAAGTTCTAATGTCTAGGCAACATTATTTTTACCAAGTGGGAGGTCGAAGTGACACGAGCGATCATTGCGAGTGTAGTGCTAGCGCTGGTTCAAGGGTGCAGCATTTTTACTCAGCCGAAGGCGAATCCCGTACTCGAAGATAGAGTTCACGATTGGTGGGGCAGATCAAAAGTTGGGATACTTGCCACGACCCCGGAGCGAAGGGTAGTCATAGTCAAGATGCCGGAAAACAGGTTCTGTGCCGAACCGCCGGCAGACGCAGCGGATAATGTTTCTGCTGCATTGACAGCGGTAGCCCAGGCTTCAGACCAAGGGCGAGTAACAGAAGGTCAACTCGGTATTGCGCAAGCTCTGGCAACATCGGTGAAACAGTTGTTTCAAAGGTCTCAGGGTGTTCAGCTCTATAGAGATGGAACGTTTATGCTATGCAACGCCTATCTAAATGGCGCCATAACGCAAGACCAGTTCCTGAAGAAACACGAAAAGTTACTGGAAACCGTAGCTCCACTCATAGACAAGGAAATTCCTGAGCTTCATAGGCACAAATCAGATGAAGCGCAACAAGAAGCACCCGCTCTTTCTGAGCAACCTCAACCTAGATTTCCCCCAAAATCGGCAGACGGAGCACCAGAGGAGACCGCTGAGGACGGCACAATGCCCGGCACGCCAACGGAAGATAGCAAGAAGGAATTTAAGGAATAGCTGGCCCGGTTGCCTAACGGCTATAACTAAAAGGGGTCAAGCTCGACATACGATTCACAATCTCAACTCATTGCTTCCCCGGCGACATCACGCGCTAACCGCGGCCGACCTCGCGGCCTCGCCTCGCGCGGCTGCCCCGTCATGCCGTCTAAGGGCGTTGGCCCGGTAGCTGGTCCAACGGTAATGGGCCGGGTCTTCTATCATTGCCCGCGCGAACGGGGTTGAGTTCGAGGTAACGCATGGAGGTGAGGAGAGTAGTCTTCGCCTGGATGAGTGAGGACTTGTAGGGGCTGTCCCAAAGCGTGCCCGTGCGGCGGTAGCGCGTGTTGATGTACTGCACGTAGCGCCGTGCCAGAGAGATGATGGGCTTCGGCACTGTCTCTACTCTCTTAGGAGTAACGAGCAGGTGCACGTGGTGGGTCATGAGCGCATAGGCATGGAGCCGAACAGCTTGCCTCCTTCAATGACCCGCAGATGCGCGATCGGTCGCGTATGATCGCACCGCCTGGTCCGGGCCGGGAAGCCCGAGGACCGGATCCGCGCCGGCGGCCGCCTCGATAAAACAAAAACGCTGGAAAAACGATCGTTAAAAGTTGAGACTTAAGTCATCGCGCGCAAGGATGCCGCTTTTCTGCCTTTAATTCGTTTAGGGGACCTGTCTATGAACTCCGATAAGGTTGCAGGGCTTAACCTGCTTTGCTTTACCGGCAGGGTACGGATCCTGCATTTTACGTGGTTCGCCTTTTTTCTCTCTTTCGTCGTTTGGTTCAATCATGCCCCGCTTCTGGCCTCCATGCGCGAGGCGATGGGCCTGAGCGATCAACAGGTCAAGACGCTGTTGATCTTAAATGTTGCCCTGACCATTCCCGCGCGTATTGTTATCGGGATGCTGGTCGATAAGTTTGGTCGCCGCGCCACTTACGCGGTATTGCTGGCGATCGGGGGAGGGCTCTGTTTCTTTTTTGCGCTGGCGCAGGGCTTTCAAACCCTTGCCCTGGCTCGCTTCTTACTAGGCTTCGTGGGCGCGGGCTTCGTCATCGGGATCCGCATGATCGGGGAGTGGTTTCCGGCACGGGAGGTGGGCTTCGCGCAAGGGGTTTATGCCGGTTGGGGCAATTTTGGCTCCGCGGCGGCGGCGCTTGTCTTGCCGACCCTGGCGCTGCTATTCGGCGGAGATCAGGGTTGGCGCTACGCCGTCGCGTTAACCGGCGCGATCGCCCTTGGCTATGCCTTGGTCTATTACCTTGGGGTGCGCGACATGCCCGAAGGCTCGACCTATTTCAAGCCCAACAAGCACGGCGGCTTGGAGGTCACGAGCCGAAGCGATTTCTTCGCCTATCTGCTGATAAACATACCGCTCTACCTCGCCCTCGCTCTGATCGCGGGGAAGCTCACAGGACTTCGGTTATTGCCAGAGATGGCGGAAAGCGTCATTCACCCAGTCCTAGCCGCCATCTTTGCCTACCAGAGCTATCGTATTTACCGCGTGAATGCGAAGATCTTTGTGCAACCAGTCCCTAAGATCTTCCGTTATAAGTTCAAGCAAGTGGCGATCTTGAGCCTCGCCTATCTCGCGACTTTCGGCTCTGAGCTCGCGGTGCTCTCCATGCTCCCCTTATTCTTTGCGGACACTTTTCGGCTCTCGCCGGTGGCAGCAGGTATGCTCGCGGCTCCCTTCGGATTGGTCGTGCTCTTCATGCGGCCGCTCGGGGGCTGGGTGAGCGACCGCTTCGGGCGCAGGCGCACGCTGATCGCGGTGATGATAGGCCTGTCGTGCGGTTATCTCCTCATGAGCCAGATCGATAGCTCCTGGCCGCTTGCGTTGGCGGTGGCTGCGATCATCGCCTGTGCCCTATTCGTCCACCTCGGTACCGGTGCGGTATTCGCCATCGTGCCCTTGATCCAGAGGCGGTTGACGGGCCAAATAGCGGGGCTCGTGGGTGCCTACGGCAATGTCGGCGGAGTGGCCTTTTTAACCGTTCTTTCCTTGGTTTCCGCGCCCATCTTCTTTCTGGTGATCGCCGCCACGGCCGGCCTCGCTCTGCTCGCTGTGATATTCATGGACGAGCCGAGGGGCGCCATGGCGGAGGTGTTACCCGACGGTACAGTCCAGATGATCGACTTAAGCTAGTGCTCTGTCTACCTTATGCCTGCCCAGCTCGAAGTCAGCATAGGCCAGTTCTCGGATAAGGGATTAAAGGATGCGAACCAGGACTTCCACGGCTTGAGGCTGCCGCCCGTACGATTGCGCAAGACCAAAGGGATCGCCGCGGCCATCGCCGATGGCGTGAGCAGCTCCGACAAAGGAGCCGAGGCCGCCGAGGCTTGCGTTACGGGATTTCTCGAGGATTACCTCTCTACCCCCGAGTCGTGGTCGGTAAAACAGTCGGTGGAGCGCGTGCTCGCAGCGCTGAATACCTGGCTCTATGTCCAAGGCGGAAATGGACGTGATCCGCAGCGCGGGCGGGTGAGCACCTTGAGCGCCTTGGTGCTGAAGTCCACGACCGCGCATGTCATTCATGTCGGCGACAGTCGCATCTACCGGCTGCGTTCCGGACAAATAGAACAGCTCACGGTGGATCACCGGGTGTGGATGAGCCTTAAGCAGCATTACTTGAGCCGGGCCATGGGTGCCGACATGCACTTGCAGATCGACTATTGCAGGCTCTCCATCGAGCCAGGGGATATTTTCGTCTTCACCACCGACGGCGTGCATGATTACTTCAGTGATCGAGAGATCACAGGCCTGGTGTTAGAAAGCCAAGGCGATCTAGCGAAAGCGGCGGAGCTTATCGTGCGCGGCGCTCTGGCCAACAGCAGCCCCGACACCGCAACCTGCCAGGTATTGCGGGTGGAAAGCTTGCCTAGCCAAGACGCGGACGAGGTCTTTCAGGAGCTTACCGAACTGCCGTTTCCGCCCGCCCTCGCTGAGGGTATGATCATCGATGGATACCGGGTCATACGGGAGATCTACGCGAGTAAACGCGCTCAGCTCTACCTCGTTCTTGACCTGGAGACCGGGCTACGGGTGGTGCTGAAAACCCCCTCGGTCAATTACGAAGACGACCCGGCGTATATCGAACGCTTCACCCTGGAGGAATGGATCGGGCAGCGTATCGATAGCCCGCATGTGGAGAAAGTATATAAGCCTACCCGGCGGCGCCGCTTCTTATACCACGTCACGGAGTACATAGAGGGGGCGACGCTTAGGCAGTGGATGCGCGATCACCCTTCGCCCTCTCTAGAGGCTGTGCGCGGCATCGTGGAGCAGATCGCCAAGGGCCTGCGAGCGTTTCATAGACTGGAGATGATCCACCAGGATTTGAAACCGGAAAACATCATGCTCGATCTCGCCGGCACGGTGAAGTTGGTTGACTTTGGATCGGCCAAAGTCGCAGGGGTGGCCGAGATCGCCACTCCGGTGGCGCGGGAACATCTGCTCGGCACCAAGAATTACGCCGCCCCAGAATACTTACTCGGACAGACAGGGACCCATCGCTCCGATATCTACGCCTTGGGGGTCACCGCCTATGAGCTTCTGGCAGGCCAACTGCCCTATCGCGCGGCGGCGACGGACTGGTATAGAAAGCCCGACTTGGGAGGACTCAGCTACCGCCCGGTGACTTGCTTTCGCCCTGATGTTCCCCCGTGGGTCGATAGCGCTCTGCGTAAAGCCGTACAGCCAGATCCGGCTCGACGCTATGAGGCCCTTTCGGAATTTCTGCACGACCTGCGCCATCCAAATCCTCGATTGGGCGATAACGTTCGTAAACCGCTGATGGAGCGAAACCCGCTCGCGTTTTGGCAAGGACTATCGGGGATCCTATTCTTAGTGATCGTATACATGTTCTACCTTTTGGTTCATAGATCTTAAAAGGCGCACCAACATCGTGCACAAGAGTATCTTCAGCCCCAGCTTGGTGCATAGACGGGATTCCGTCGCCAGCGTTTTCAATCGCGAACTTCGTTAATTCAATTGCTTAGATCCGCTACGGAAGCTGGCACGTATGCTGCATCAGCTTGAGGATGTCTTGGTGGGCTGCTTCCAAGCTCACGAGAAGGGCTCGCGGAGGTAAGGTATGCAGACAAGAACACGCCTGGTAATTATCGGTAACGGCATGGTGGGCCACAAGCTCGTCGAGACCTTGGTGGGCTCCGCCACCGCGCTTCAATTCGAGCTGATCACCTTTTGCGAAGAACCCCGCTACGCCTACGATCGAGTCCATCTTTCCGAGTTCTTTAACGGCAAGAACGCGCAAGATCTGTCGCTTGTGGCCGAGGGTTTCTATGCGCGGCACGGCGTCACGGTACACCTGAACGACAAGGCAGTAGCCATCGATCGGGGGAACAAGATCGTCACCTCCGCGCGCGGACGCGAGGTCGCTTACGACAAGCTGGTGCTTGCGACCGGCTCTTACCCCTTCGTGCCGCCCATCCCGGGCAGCGATCGCGAAGGCTGCTTCGTCTATCGCACCATCGAGGATCTGGAGGCCATTACCGCCAAGGCGCAAGCGAGCCGGAAGGGGGTGGTTGTCGGTGGAGGTTTGCTCGGTCTAGAGGCGGCCAACGCCTTGAAGCATCTGGGACTCGATACCCACGTGGTCGAGTTTGCGCCGCGCCTCATGGCGGTGCAGATCGATGCGGGCGGCGGCGCCGTCCTGCGCAGCAAGATCGAGGCGCTGGGGGTCCACGTGCACGTCGCCAAGAACACGACGGGCATCGGGGCGGGCGGCGAGCACCCGCACCGCATGGAGTTCGAGGACGGCGGATCCCTGGAGACTGATCTCGTTGTTTTCTCGGCCGGGATCCGGCCGCGCGATGAGATCGCGCGCGCCTGCGATTTAGCCATCGGTGCTCGGGGCGGTATGCAAATTAATAATCATTGCCAGACCTCGGACCCCGATATCTATGCCATCGGCGAGTGCGCCGTATGGAACAACCAGATCTTCGGCTTGGTCGCGCCCGGCTATCAGATGGCCCAGGTGGTGGCCGACCATCTGTGCGGATGCGAGGCGAGCTTCACCGGCGCCGACATGAGCGCCAAGCTCAAGCTCCTGGGCGTCGATGTCGCCAGCATCGGGGACGCGCATGGCAAGAGCCACGGCGCGCACGCCTACACCTTCATCGACGAGCCGAACGGGATCTATAAGAAGCTGGTAGTGAGCGCCGAGGGCAAACACTTGCTCGGCGCGGTTCTGGTGGGCGACGCCGAGGCGTATGGGAACCTCCTACAGATCATGCTCAGCGGCCTGAGCTTGCCCGAACATCCCGAGGCCTTGATCCTGCCCGCGAGCCCGGCCGGAGCGCCGGGTCTCGGTGTCGATGCCTTGCCGGAGGTGGCCCAGATCTGTTCCTGCAACAACGTCAGCAAGGGCGAGATTTGTGCGGCGATCCAAAGCGGGGCGAGGAGCTTAGGAGCCTTGAAGTCCGCCACCAAGGCCAGCACGACCTGCGGCGGCTGCGCGCCGCTGGTGACCCAAATCCTGAACAAGGAGATGGCCCGGCTTGGGTTTACCGTTAAAAAGGATCTGTGCGAGCATTTTCCTCACTCCCGCCAAGAGCTATACTACATCGTCCGGGTCGAACGCTGCAAGACCTTCGAGGAGTTACGGGACAAACACGGCCGCGGCCGCGGCTGTGACATTTGCAAGCCGGCGGTGGCATCCATCCTGGCCGCGTGCTGGAACGACTATGTCTTAAAGAAGGAGCATGCGGGGCTGCAAGACACCAACGATCACTATCTCGCCAATATGCAGAAGGACGGCACCTATTCGGTGATCCCACGCGTCGCGGGCGGGGAGATCACCCCTGAGAAGCTCATCGCGCTCGGACGGGTGGCGAAGCAGCACGGGCTTTACACCAAGATCACGGGCGCGCAGCGCATCGATATGTTCGGGGCGCGCGTCGATCAGTTGCCGCACATCTGGAAGGACTTGGTTGCCGCGGGTTTTGAATCCGGCCATGCGTATGCCAAGGCCCTGCGCACCGTCAAATCCTGCGTCGGCAGCACCTGGTGCCGATACGGGGTCCAGGACAGCGTGGGGCTCGCGATTGAGATCGAGAACCGTTACAAGGGCCTGCGGGCGCCGCACAAGATCAAGATGGCGGTCTCCGGCTGCACCCGCGAGTGCGCGGAGGCGCAGGGCAAGGACGTGGGAGTGATCGCGACCGAGAGCGGCTGGGCCCTTTACGTCTGCGGCAACGGCGGGATGAAACCTCGGCACGCCGATCTGTTCGCCACGAACCTTGATAAGGAAACCTTGATCAAATACATAGACCGCTTCTTTATGTTCTACATCCGTACCGCCGGCCGTCTGCAGCGAACCTCCGTGTGGATGGAAAACATGGAAGGTGGCCTCGAGTACCTGAAAGACGTCATTATCCATGACACGCTCGGGATCTGCGCGGAACTGGAGGCGGAGATGGCGGCGGTCATTAACAGCTACGAATGCGAATGGAGAAAGATCATCGAGGACCCCGAAAAGGTCAAGCGTTTCCGCCACTTCATCAATAGCGATCAAAAAGACAGTAACGTGATCTTCGTGCACGAGCGCGACCAGATCCGGCCGGCGACCGAAGCAGAAAAGCTGGCTCGCGCCAAGACCGCGTGACGCGATTAAGACCGTTACCGTGCAAGGAGCAATGCAAGCGGTGGCGATCGAGGTTGAGGAATCGACGGAGTGGGTCGATGTTTGCTCGCTCGACGATTTAGTCCCCTGGTACGGTGGCTGCGTGCTGGTGCAAGGCCGCCAAGTCGCGCTATTCTACCTGAACGAAGACGGCCTCTATGCGATCGACAACTACGATCCCATCGGCAAGGCCAATGTCTTGCACCGTGGCATCGTCGGTGATATCAACGGTGAGCTCGTCGTCGCTTCACCGCTGTACAAACAGCACTTCAGCTTGATCACGGGACACTGTCTCGAGAAAAAGGAGGCCCATGTCGAGACTTACGCGGTGCGAGTCGTCGCGGGCCGGGTGCAGGTTGGCGGACTGAAAGGCTTAAGCTGGGCTTCGCCATGAATAAGCATAAGGACAACAAGCCGTGGATCTCGAGTTCTACACCGCCGATGTGTTCACCGATACCGTGTTTCATGGCGCGCAGATCGCCGTGTTTCCCGACGCCCAAGGGTTGGAGTTGGCGAAGATGCAACTGATCGCCCGAGAGCTAAATCTCCCGCAAACCGTGTTCGTGTTTCCCGCGCTAGAAGATGCCGGCAGGCGGCGGATCCGCATCTTTTCTCCGCTGGCCGAAGCCGAGTTCGGCGGGCACGGGATCATCGCCGCCGCGTTCGTGCTCGCCTCGATCGGCACGATCACCCTGGCGCAGCCACACACGCCGCTAGTGGTCGAGCAGAAGAGCGGTGCCGTGGACGTGCACATCACCCGCGATCCGAAAGCGCCTGCCAGACCGATGCGGGCGCAATTTTCTATGAAGACGCGGTATACGATCGACCGGTTCGTGCCGACCGAAGACGAGCTGGCCGGGATCCTGTCCTTGGGCGTCTCCGACCTCCGGGCAGCGCGCGCGCCTAGATATACTCCGTTGTTGGTATCCTGCGGGTATCCCTATCTCATCGTGCCTATCAGCTCTTATGCAGCGGTGCGCCACGCCCAATTCAATTATTCGGCGTGGAGCCAGTCCGCGGCCCCCGCGACCTTCGCCCGTGAGATCCTGCTCTTTTCCCGACACAGCGAAACGCCCGGATACGATTTCCATGCGCGGCTTGTCGGTCCCCACATCGGCCTTGACGACGACCCTCCAATCGGATCGGCGATGCCCGCCTTCGCGGGGTATCTCTGCGCTCATTCGCACATCCGCATCGGAACCTACGATTTCACCATCGACCGCGGCGAGGCGACCACACGCAAGAGCCTATTGACGGTGGAGATGGATAATAAACGGACCGCGGACCTTACCGTCCGGGTCGGCGGTCCCGCCGTCCTGGTCAGCAAGGGGCTGATGAGCATTCCGGCTTGAATCGCGGGAGTGAGGGATCGTACTAACAGTATGAAAAGCTTAGCGTGTATAGACAGGAGACAATAGAATGAGCCATTTTCTAGAGCGTCTGAGATTCTTCAAAAGAGTGCAGGGGACGTTCTCCAACGGGCACGGGATCGTGACCAACGAAGACCGGCAGGGGGAGGACGCCTATCGCAACCGCTGGCGCTTCGACAAGGTGGTGCGCTCGACCCACGGGGTCAACTGCACCGGCGGCTGCTCCTGGAACATCCACGTCAAGAACGGGCTCGTCGCCTTCGAGATGCAGGCGACCGACTACCCGCTCACCCGCCCCGACCTACCCGATCATGAACCGCGGGGCTGCCAGCGCGGTGCCAGCTATTCCTGGTATTTATACAGCCCCCACCGGGTGAGATACCCGCTCATCCGCGGCCGGCTACTCGACCTCTACCGCGCCGAGCGGGCGCGCGGGCTCGACCCCGTCGAGGCTTGGCGCGCGATCCAGAAGGACCCCGAGAAACGCCGGCGATACACCGCCGTTCGCGGTCTCGGCGGTTTCGTGCGTGCAGAGTGGGAGGAATTGGTCGAGATCATCGCCGCGGCCAATGTCTACACGATCGATAAATACGGCCCGGACCGCGTCATCGGTTTCTCGCCCATCCCGGCCATGTCCATGATCAGCTACGCCGCGGGCACCCGTTATCTCGGGCTCATCGGCGGGGTGCCGTTGTCCTTCTATGACTGGTACGCCGATCTGCCGCCCTCCTCGCCCCAGACCTGGGGCGAGCAGACCGATGTCCCGGAGGCCGCGGATTGGTACAATGCGGGCTATATCATCTGCTGCGGAGCCAACCTCCCCATGACCCGCACCCCCGATGCGCATTTCTATGCCGAGGTGCGCTACAAAGGCACCAAGGTGGTGGCGGTGGCGCCCGACTACGCCGAGTACGTCAAGTTCGCCGATCTCTGGATGCCGGTGAAACAGGGTACCGATTCGGCCCTGTTCTTGGCCATGGGCCATGTGGTGCTCAAGGAATTCTTCTTAGAGCGCAAGGAAGCCTATTTCCTCGAGTACGCTCGCGCCTACACCGATCTCCCCATGCTGGTGCGTCTGCGCCGCCATGGTGAGGGTTACACCTTCGACCGGTTGCTGCGCGCGTCGGACTTCGACGATAGTCTCGGCGAGACCAACAACCCGGAGTGGAAGTGCGTGGTCTGCGATGAGGAGACCGGCAACTATACCGCGCCGAACGGCTCCATCGGTTTCCGCTGGGGCGAGGAGGGCCGCTGGAACCTCAAGCTCAAGAACGGTGACACCGGCCCGGGCACTCGCCCGCAACTGAGCTTCAGGGGCGGCGCGGACGAAGTGGTCGTGGTCGCCTTTCCGCACTTCGAGTCCGCCGGCGGGCTTAGCGTCAATCGCAAGGTGCCGGTCCGCAGGCTGCAGCTCAACGGTGAAGAGGTGCTCGTCGCCACGGTGTTCGATCTCCAGCTCGCCCAGTACGTCGTGGATCAGGGCCTCGGCGGTGCGCACGTGGCCGCGAGCTACGACGACACCCAAATACCGTACACGCCCGCCTGGGCCGAAGGGATCACGGGCGTCAAGCGCGCCGACATCCTCCGCACCGCGCGAGAATTCGCCGACAACGCCGCCAAGACGCTCGGCAAGTCCATGGTGATCTTGGGGGCGGGGATCAACCACTGGTATCACAGCGACATGACCTACCGCTCGATCATGAACCTCCTGCACCTGTGCGGCTGCGTGGGCCAGAGCGGGGGTGGCTGGGCCCATTACGTCGGGCAGGAGAAGCTGAGAACGCAGGCCGGCTGGCAGCCCATCGCCTTTGCGCTCGACTGGCATCGGCCGGCGCGGCAGATGAACGGAACGAGCTTCTGGTACTTCCACACCGATCAGTGGCGCTACGAGCGCCTCTCGGCCGACAGCTTGCTCGCGCCGACCGCCAAGGGCCGCTACCGCGGCCATACGCTCGCGGATTACAACGTGGTCTCGCAGCGGCTCGGCTGGCTGCCCTCGGCCCCGCATTTCAACAAGAACCCGCTCGCGATCTGCGCCGAAGCCGAGTCGGCGGGTGCGGAGACCGAGCAGGAAATCGTGAATCACCTGGTGCGCCGGCTCAAGAGCGGCGAGGTGCGCTTCGCCGCCGAGGACACCGACGCCCCCGAGAACTGGCCAAGGAACCTGTTCGTGTGGCGCGCCAACCTCCTCGGCACCAGCGCCAAGGGCCACGAGTATTTCTTGAAGCACCTGATGGGCGCCCAGAACGGCGTCATGCAGAACCCGCTCGAGGACGCGAGGGGCACGGAGAGCCGGTGGCGTGACGAGGCGCCGATCGGCAAGCTCGATCTCATGGTGGACATCAACTTCCGGCTCAACTCGACCGGCGCCTACTCGGACATCGTCCTGCCCACGGCCACCTGGTACGAGAAGAACGACCTCAACACCACCGACATGCACCCCTTCATCCACCCCCTGACAGAGGCCGTAAACCCGGGCTGGGAATCGAAATCTGACTGGCAGATCTTCCGACACATCGCCCGTGCCTTCGCCGTGCTCGCCGGGAAGCACCTCGGCAGGCGCAAAGACCTCCTCTGCATCCCGCTCATGCACGACTCGGCCTGCGAGCTCGGCCAGGCCATAGGTGTACGCGACTGGAAACTAGGTGAGTGCGAGCCCATTCCTGGCAAGACGCTGCCACTCCTCAAGGTCGTCGAGCGCGATTACGGCGAGATCTACAAGAAGTTCTGTGCCCTCGGTCCGCTCCTGGTCTCTCAAGGCAACAACGTCAAGGGCCTGTTCTGGAACACCGAGGAGGAGTACGAGCGCCTCAAGGTCCAGAACGGCGAGATCGCGGAGCCCGGCATCAGTCAGGGCATGCCCTCGCTCCGCGACGATATCCATGTCTGCGACGCGATCCTGATGCTTGCCCCGGAGACCAACGGCGAGGTCGCCCACAAGGGCTGGGAGGCCCTCAACAAGAAGACCGGCGGCGACCATACCCATCTCGCGAGCGGGCGGCGCGAGGACAAGATGGTGTTCAAAGATCTGGTGGTGCAACCGCGCAAGATCATCACCGCCCCGACCTGGAGCGGGATCGAGTCGGAGAAGGTCAGCTACAACGCGGGCTACACCAACATCCACGAGCGTATCCCGTTCCGGACATTGACCGGGCGGGCGCACTTCTATCAAGACCACGAGTGGATGCTGGACTTCGGGGAAGGCTTCTGCACCTTCCGCCCGCCGGCCGATCTCAGGGCCACCGAGGGGGTGCGCGAGCGCCTGAACGGCAAGCCGCATCTCTTGCTTAACTGGATCACGCCGCACAGCAAGTGGGGGATCCACAGCACTTACAACGACAACCTGCGCATGTTGACCTTGTTCCGCGGCGGGCCGGTGGTCTGGGTCTCCGAGCGCGACGCGAAGTCCATCGGCCTCAAAGACAACGACTGGGTCGAGGCCCTGAACACCAACGGCGCGACGGTCGCGCGCGTCGTGGTGAGCCAGCGCATCCCCGAAGGCATGGCGATGATGTACCACGCCCAGGAGAAGATCGTGAACGTGCCGGGCTCGAACACCACGGGCAAGCGCGGCGGGATCTTGAACAGCGTGACGCGCGTGGTCGTCAAACCGACCCACATGTTCGGAGGCTACGCGCAGCTCGCCTACGGATTCAATTACTACGGCACCGTGGGCTCGCAGCGCGACGAGTACGTGCTGCTGCACAAGATCGAGGACACGGCCATCGACTGGCTGGAGCGTCCGCTCACCTCCGAGCGTGAGCGGCAATTGAACCCGCCCGGGATCGGGGAGATGGAGGCGCCGCAGCCTCTGCCGCTCGCGGCACGCGAACGGGCTCCGGCGGGGATCGAGAGCTTCCAACCGCCGCACCCCCTCCCTCCCCCTCCTCCTGCTAGGGGGAGGGCAGGAGTGGGGGTTGAACCCCTCGCACCGCAATACGGTAATTAAGGAGATCGCATGATATGAAAGTCCGCGCCAATTTCGCCATGGTCATGAACCTGGACAAGTGCATCGGTTGCCACACCTGTTCGGTGACCTGCAAGAACGTCTGGACCAACCGCGTCGGGGTCGAATACGTGTGGTTCAACAATGTCGAGACCAAACCCGGCATCGGCTACCCCAAGAACTGGGAGGATCAGGGCAAGTGGAACGGCGGCTGGATGGTCAAGGATGGGAAGCTGGAGCTCAAGGCCGGCGGTCGGGTCAAGCGGCTCATGAACCTGTTCATGAACCCGGATCTACCGGAGATCGACGACTACTACGAGCCTTTCACCTACGACTACGCTCATCTCCAGACGAGCCCGCTCACCGAGGCCGCGCCGACCGCCCGGCCGCGCTCGCAGATCGACGGGCGCCCCATGGAGAAGATCGAGTGGGGCCCGAACTGGGAGGATGATCTTGCGGGCGAGTTCCAAAAGCGCGCCCAAGACACCAACTTCGCAGATATCGAAAAGGGCATCTACGCCGAGTTCGAGCACTCCTTCCAGATGTACCTGCCGCGGATCTGCAACCACTGCCTCAACCCCGCCTGTGTGGCCGCTTGTCCCTCGGGCTCCATGTACAAGCGCGAGGAGGACGGCATCGTTCTGGTAGATCAGAACAAGTGCCGGAGCTGGCGCATGTGCATCTCGAGCTGCCCCTACAAAAAGGTGTTCTACAACTGGGAGTCCGGCAAGGCCGAGAAATGCACCGCTTGTTATCCGCGCTGGGAGTCGGGGCTGCCGACCGTGTGCTCCGAGTCTTGCGTAGGACGCATCCGCTTCAACGGCATCATCCTCTACGATGCCGATCGCATCGGTGAGGCGGCCGCGGTCGAGAATGAGCAAGACCTGTACGAGGCGCAGATGGGGATGTTTCTCGATCCCAATGATCCGGCGGTGGTGGCGCAGGCTCGACTGGACGGGATCCCGGATTCCTGGATCGAGGCGGCACAGAAATCACCCATCTACAAGCTCGTCATCGAATGGCAGGTCGCATTCCCGATCCATCCCGAGTTCCGCACCCTGCCGATGGTCTGGTATGTCCCGCCGTTGTCACCCGTGCAGGCGGGCATCGACCAGGGCGCGATCCCCACCGATCCCGAGCACGTGATCCCCAAGGTCGAGATGTTGCGGATGCCGATCAAGTACCTCGCGAACCTGCTCACGGCTGGGGCTGAAGCCCCGATCGTGCGCGGATTGAAACGCATGATCGCCATGCGCCAGTATTATCGATCGGTCGAGGTAGAAGGCAAACCAGACCTCAGAGTCCTCGCAGAAGTGGGTCTCACCGAGGCGCAGGTGAAGGAGATGTACCGCTACATGGCGCTTTCCAAGTACGAAGACCGTTACGTCATCCCGACCAGCCACGACGAGCTGCGCCACGAGGATTCCCACGCCTTCCAGGGACAGATTGGCTACACGTTCGGCAACGACAGTTGCAGCGTCGCTGGGCACGACGGCTTCTCGCTGTTTCCGGAGAAGCGCAAGCAGAGCGTCGAGGTCAAGGTCATGCAGTTCATCCCCAGGGCCAAGCCAGCCGCCCCGCGGACATGCCTGACTGAAAAGACCGGAATCGAATGATGCAGATCTACAAGCTACTCTCCGTGCTTCTGGAGTATCCTAACGCGGAGCTTCGGGAACACCTGGCAGAGATCGAGCAGATGATCGCTGGCTTGGAACACGCTACGCCCGAGGACCGGCAGGCATTATCGGATTTTGTCGCCTGGGCGCAGGCCTTGCCGTTCACCGAGCGTCAGGAGCACTACGTCAAGATCTTCGATCTCACACCCGACAACGCGCTGTATCTGACCCATCATCTCTTCGAGGAGCAAGACCGGGCGCGCGGCCCGGCGCTCGTTAAGCTTAGCGAATACTTCCAGGCTCGGGGTTTCGCTATCGAAAGGGGTGAGCTCCCTGATTATCTGCCGCTCCTGCTCGAATACGTCTCGACCTTGCCGGATGAGCGAAACGCACGGCAGTTCTTGCACCAAGCGGTGGAGGTGGCGACGATACTCGCGCGGAACTTGGAGAACATGGAGAGCCCTTATGCCCTATTGCTACGCATCGTCGAGCGGCGAAGCCAACTCGCGGAAGCGGTAGCCCACGAGGCGCCTCTCGGAGAGCGAGATCAAGCGCAGATGGCGGTGAATCAATAGCTATTGCGGTATTTTCAGCTCATGTACCTACAACAATTTCTGTTCGGCGTTTACCCCTACATCGCGTTGAGCGTCTTTTTCCTGGGCAGCCTGATCCGCTTCGACCGCGAGCAATACACTTGGAAGGCGGACTCCAGCCAGCTATTGGAGCGAAAACAACTGCGCTTGGGCAGCAACTTGTTTCACATCGGCATACTGGCGTTGTTTGCCGGACATTTCATCGGCCTGCTCACTCCGCGTCGGCTGTTTCTAGCGTCAGGCGTCTCAGACATGACCCACCAGTATGCCGCCATCATTGCGGGGGCGGCCTTCGGCCTCGTCTGCATGATAGGCGGGGTGATCTTGTGGAGGCGGCGCATGTTCAACCCTAGGGTTCGCGCCACCAGCCGGTTTATGGATATCTTTATCTTAGATTGG
>Ga0187892_10005697_pt1 | contig 19297 bp, 30 predicted proteins | sample MA1701073metaG_FD_139345 | JGI IMG/M metagenome (GOLD analysis project Ga0187892, IMG submission 139345) | Bio-ooze microbial communities from a basaltic lava cave in the Kipuka Kanohina Cave System on the Island of Hawaii, USA - MA170107-3 metaG ...
ACGGGCCGCAGCCAACGCGAAGAAACGCGCCTCACGGCGACGCGACGCCAAGACCGCGTGACCGCACCGGCACCTACCACTGACTTCACCGGATTTGCGCGCTTCTGGAGCCCCGTCAACACCACGGCACGAAACGGCGCCCGCACGAAGCGCGCGAGCTGGTTGTCGAAGCCGAACGTCGCGAGGTACGCGACGACGTACACGACGACGAGGGCAATGACCGCCAGGGCCAGATTGCGCCAGAGCTTCATGGCCGACCCTCCGGCCTCCTGGCACACCCTCACGTCAGGAGGCCTTCGCTACATCCCCTCGAGAAGCGACAGCCTCTCTCCCGGCCTTGTCACGCTGCGCCAGATCGGCCCCAGGATCGAGGCCGGGTTCGCCAGATTGTAGTCCTCCTCCAGGCAGAACCAGAACACCCCCCTGCCCCCGAACCTCGGGTTGGAGGGCTTCTGCAGCCTCTCCATGAGATCGAGCATGTTCCCGAGCCGCTCCGGCGTCTTGACCACGAACAGCACGTTGACCCGCTCCGGGTTCGGGTAGGTGCGCACGTAGGCGTGCTCTCCCCGCTCCTCCGCGAAGTAGAACCAGTAACCGAGCAGTTTCTTGCGGATCCGGTCCATCCGCTCGGTTTCTCGATCCACCTCGAGGAATAGGTTCCGTCGCCCCCGCGGCCCCTCCAAGGCGAAGTAAGCGTCAGGGAAGACCGGCAGGTCCTCGGCCGTGCCGCTTGCCGGGTCGAGCATGACCCGGATCCGGCCGCCTACGCTCTCGTCCCAGGCATCGATCTCGACGTCCGCCCCGCGGACCCCAAGGGTGAGCACCACGCGGAAGTGTGAGCGCATCAACGTGTGCAGCACGAAGGTCGCACCGCGCCGCGTGTGGTCCTTGCGCCACTTGGTCAGCTCGTCCTCCCCTCCCCTCCACCACCCCCGCTGCCTGGCGTAGGCCAGGTGCTTCCAGCCCTCGGTGTCCAGCCCGTAGATCGGCGCCGCCGGCGTCCGGTTCTCGGGCAGGTCCGGCCGCATCCTGGCCGCCCTCGGGTAGCGCTGCACCAGTCCGTGATGGAACAGGCCGCTCAGGCGGCCGTCAATCTGCCGGCCTGCCCCGTCGCTTTTGCTCCGGGGACGGTCTCCGCGCAGCAGAGCCACGACGTGGTCCCGCTCGAGGTGGCGGAACTCCAGCAGGAGCCCGAGGATCTCGATGTCCCGGCTCGTCAGACTCCGGAACCGACGCCGTACTGCCCTCTCGGTCCCGTCCGCCTGCCGGACCAGGAGGTCGTCGGTGAACACCGGACCCGCGAACGTCGCCCCGTGCTGCGCGTCGAGCAGCTCGGGCATCCGCTTGAAGAGCGGTAGCCGCCGTCGCCGGCGGCGCTGGTTATTCTTTTCCATAGCCAGTTCCAGGGTTAGGTAGTTCCACGCGGCAGCCGCCGCGTAACGGGTTGCGCGCAAAGTCCGTGGCAGCGAGCGAGCGCCTGCGCGAGCGACGCGCGCCACTGCCCGGCTTTCCGCCCGGAGCGTCGCGGATGCGCGCGGAGTGGCCGAAGCCCCGACCAGCAGGTCGTGGGCGGAGCCTCGCACGCAACCAGTCAGCTATCAGTGTAGGTAGTTTGCGAGCGAGGGGAAAGACGGGCAGTGGCGCGCGGAGCGTCGCCACGGCTTTGCGCGCAAGTAGTTCTAGGTGTGTCGTTTACTAACGAATACCTAGCAATTTGCCCCCTCAATCCTAAGGTTGAGGGGGTCGTTGAGGCCCGTCAAGCGGGCCGTTTCACGGCCGAACGAACTGGTTAGGAGGAGGAGGTAGGCTTCGTGCGGATGCCGGCCCGCCACTGAGCAACGGTCGGCAGGTTGGTCTTCTGGTACTCGATGCGGGCCTGGCCGACTGCCCACTCGCGCACCCGGTCGGCAGGCCACTCCCGGCTCCGGTGGTACATCTCCACGAGCTTGCTGGCTTGGGCGTTGACGAGCTGCTCGCGCTCGTCGTCGGAGAGCGCCTCGAAGCGTTGGCGCGCCTCGGCCCCGAGTTCCCGGCGGGCGGCCTCGATCGCCTCCTGCTCTCGGCGCTCCTGCTCTGCCCGCTCCTGGCGCTCGAGCTGCTCTTTTCGGTGTGCGGCGCCCCGCTCCGGGAAGTCGTTGGTCAGAACGGCGCGGAAGTTGGAGGCCGGCGGGGTCCAGTGCCGACTTTCCTTGTACGCGAGGTCGATGGAGGCTTTGGCGTCCTCGATGCTGCCACCGCAGCGGGTGACGAGCTCCTGGGCCGCGGCCAGCTCGCTGGGCGTGGCGTCGACCTTGGCCACACCGTGAAAGACCTCGGAGAAGTAGGCGACAACCTCGGTGATGGCGTCTGGCGGGACCTCTGGAAGGGCCGAATTTCGCACAGAACTGGCCCTAGGAGCGTCGTTTGGGGGCTCCTGGGTGGTAGATGGCCTCTGGGACGTTCTCGCGCGCGTACGGGCTCGTGGGCCGGGGAAGACGACGACCTTCTCAGGGTCGTCTGCGGACTTGGTCTTCTCGAAGCGGAAGTCGGAAAGAAACCCGACGTCCACGAGGCTCGTGAGCGGCTTGTGGTACAGGCGCCGGAGCTGGGCGCGGTTGTAGCGGCCGGTGAGGGCAATCCTCTGCCCGAGCTTGAGCAGGCCGATCTCGTGGCTGTCCTTCCGGTGCAGGTTCTTGTCGAGGTAGCGAAAAACTGGCTTGGCAAGGCCCGGGGGAAGCTGGCGCCAGAGGGCAAGGTCGAGGGGCTTGAGCTGGCCGATGCGGAGTCGGTTGAGGAACTTGGTGCCGAGCAGCACGTAGGACGGCGGCAAGCCATCGGCGATGGCCGGGTCTTGAAAGTCGGGCAGGAGCCGCAGCTCGTCAACGATGCTCCACTCCTCGGAGAGCACGGGCTGCTTGGCGCCGCGATTCCAAAAGACCCCGACCGCGGTGTAGAGCGTGTTGGCGAAGCGGCGCAGGCCGTCGCGGATGCGCTCGTAGGTTGTCCCCCCGGGGGTCAGGCCGGACAGGTCGCAGATCTCCTTGGCCGTCGTGATGATGAGCCGACGTTCGTAGTTGTGTCGCTCGGCGAGCTTGAGAAGCGCTACGAAGACGTCGAGGTCGGGCAGTCTCGGCAGGCCGTAGACCTCGGTCGAGGTCATCTTCCACTTGCGTTCAAGGGGTTGTCCGGTCTCGGGGTTGGTGCCGATCCTCTCGCCGAACTCAAACGTGTCGAAGGCCGGCCTCTTGAGGGCTGTGGTGACGATGGGGAACTCGGCAAAGCCGATCTCTTCCCACGTTGTTTCTGGTGCACCCGGTCCCTCGACGAGGGGGCGGGGCCGGGTCACAGGAGGGGTTGTCTCCTGGTGGACCTTGGATCTTGTGGTCATGGGGTTGGTGTGCACACGATCTGGTGTGTAGTTAAACCTATTAAGAACTTCCTAGTAAGACTTAGCATGTTTGCGGGACCGCCTGGAAGTCCCGAAAATAAAGGGGTTTTTCAAAGGATCGGTCGGCGTAAAGTGTACAAGCGCCAAGAGTTAGTGCACAGACGCCAACGGCAGAGTGTATAAGCGCCAACGAAAAGTGCATAAGCGCCATCGGCAGAGTGTATAAGCGCCAACGGGATCGGTGGGTCGTTTCACAATAGTCGGTGGGTCGGGACACAACAGTTCCGGAGGGGCTCACGAGGGCTGTTCGCATTGCGAACATCAGTGGGCCGTCTCCTTGCTGATCAGCTCCTGGATCACCTTGGTAAGGAACTGGACCACGTCCTCGGTGGTCACCTCGTCGGGGTGCTTCTCGAAGCTCACAGTGGCCGACGCCTGAAAGCCCTCGGCCTGGTAGGTCCGCCGGAAGTGCTCGACGCGGGGTTTGGGCTCGCGCTCCTGGCGTGTGCGCTTGACCTCCTGGAACGGCGCGTCGGACTTGAGCGCTCGGGTCACAAGCTGGCGCTGCTCGCCGGCGGGCGCGCGTGAGATCTCGACCAGGGCCCGCTTGGGCAGCTCCTTGCCCCGCTCCAGAAGCTTGTCCGGGATCTTGAGCAGGTTCAGAAGCTCGGCGACGTACGTCAACGGCTTGCCGATCTTCTTGGCAACAGCCCGCTGGGACAGGCCGAAGGTTTCCATCAGGGCCTTGACCGCGCGGGCCTCCTCAACGGGCGGGATGCCCTCGCGCTGAATGTTCTCGACGAGCTGCTGCTGCAGGCGTTGGGTCTGGTCGTAGTTGGCCGGCCGGATGAGTGCCGGGATCGACTTGAGCTTGGCCAGCTTTGACGCCCGGAACCGGCGCTCGCCGTTGATGATCAGGTACGCCTGCTTTTCCTCGGACCACAGCACCGAGATGGGCTGCAGGACCCCGTTCTCCTTGATGGACTCGGCAAGTTCTTTCAGTGCGTCTCCGTCGATGGTCCGGCGGGGCTGCTCGGGGTCGGGCTGGATGTGCTTGAGGTCGATCTCGCGGGCCATGCCCGAGATGGGTTTCGTGATGTCGCGTGGGGCGTGAGCGGCCCCCAGGACCTGGTCGGCGACCTTGCTCCTGCCGCTGATCTTGGCTGCCCGCGCGTCGCGGTCCAGGGCGCTGCGCATCTGTTTCTCAAGGCTCTTTCTCATAGGTGTAGCTCTTTAGCGAGGTCACGGAAGCTATCCGCAAACTCGGAGGCGGGTAGGTAGGTCGTGATCGGGGTTCCGGCTGTCGAGGCCTCCTGGTACTTGATCGACTCCTTGATCTGCGTGCCCAAAAGCTCCTTGCCGAAGTGGTCGCGGAACAGGTCGATGTTGCCCTCGGTCAGCTTGCGTCGGGCCTGGATTCGGTTGAGCACGTAGCCGAGGAACTCGAGCTTGGGGTTGGCTCGCTTGCGGATCTCGGCGACGACGTCCTGGAGCCGCTGGGACCCCTTGTACGAGAAGCGGTGCGCGTCGAGAGGAACGAGGTAGGCGTGCGCCGCAACGAGGGCCATTCGGGTACCCAGGCCCAGGTTGGGCGGGCAGTCGATGAGCGCGTAGTCGAAGTTCTTCTGCTCGGCCTCGAGCAGCTCGGCGAGCTGAAAGTGCGCGTTGAGGTCGGTTGCGAACCGCGAGTCCAGGAGCGCTAGGTCAAGGTCAGCGGGCACCAGGGCAACGCCGGCGACGTCGGTAGGTCTGATCACGGTCGAGAGGGGAGTCGCGTCGAAGAGCACTCTCGCGATTCCCCCGTTCTCCTCGAGCTCGCTCTCGTTGGCCAGGTAGATCGAGGTGAGGTTCGCCTGGTGGTCCATGTCCACGAGGAGCACGCGCTTGCTCTTGGTGCCTTCGGCAAGCGTGCCGGCGAGGTTGTGGGTGATCGTGGTCTTGCCCACGCCGCCCTTGAGGTTGGCGATGGCGATGATCTTCATTGGATCAGTTCGCGTAACTGGTCTTTGGTTATGGTCTCCTCGCCTCGTTTCGAGCTTGACGACGAGGCCTTTTTGGCTGCCGGAAGCGCGTCGAGCAGCTCGATCATCTCAAGGTAGACGGCCGCGCCGACGAGGACGGCCTTGCCCCGGCCCTTGCGGGTCACGACGAACACCTCGCCGGACAGGTGCGCCCGGTCCAGGTACTCGCCGAGTCGGTCCCGGATTTCCTTGGCTGTGATGGCTTTCATGTAGGGGATCGTCTGCCTCAGACGGTGAGGCGGCCGGTGTTCGCATTGCGAACGGTCATCAGCTGGTAGCCCTCCGATCACCGGAAACTACCAGAGTCAGCATACAGGAATTGGGATAGTTTGTATAGACCGGTTGTCCACAGGGCTGGCTGGGGTGCGTCCCTGGCCAGCGAGGAATCCCTTTCGCAGCGCCCGCGTGATGGGGTCCGGCGGGCGGCTGGCAGGAGAGAGGCCTTTCGAGTTGCCCCCCATCGACCACTCTGGCTGCTCGGCCACTGCCCGGTGTGCGTGGGCATGGGGACCTTAGAAAGGGCCGCTCGCTAGCTCGTTCATCCTACCCGATCGCCCGTAGTTGACAACGCCCTGACCCTGGGGATAAGGTTTCGTGGTAAGTTCTTTGTAATCAATAAGTTATAAGCATAGTCCAGGGAAATACAGGAGGCAGACCCATGCCCACCAAGTGGCTCGACTTTGCGGCCATCAAGCGCCAGGTGCCGATCCGCGAGGTCCTGGCCCGCTATGGGTACCTTTCGGGCCTGACCGAGAAGAAGCAGGGCACCCTCGTGGGCCCTTGCCCAATCCACGGCGGCAAGAGCCCGACGTCGTTTCACGTCAACACGGAAAAGAACATCTGGAACTGCTTCTCGAACTGCGGCGGCGGCAACGTCCTCGACCTGGTCATGAAGATCGAGGGCACCGACAACGTTCGCGCAGCGGGGGAGAAGCTCGCCTCGTGGTTCAACCTCGTTTTCGAGCGCGAGCCGAGGGGCAAGCGCAAGAAGCCGTCAGAGCCCGAGGACGTCGCGAGCGCTGCACACCCGAAGCCGGCGGCCTCATCTGAGGTGAACCCGCCGCTTGAGCGCTCGCTTCTTTCGCGGGTGCAAGCAAGCCTGAACCAGGACCATCCTTACCTGTTCGAGCGCGGCCTCACGGTCGCTACGATCAAGCACTTCGGCCTTGGTGTTGCGAGCCGCGGCTTTCTGCGCGGCTGCTGCGGCATCCCGATCGCGCGTGAGGACGGCGAGATCGTGGCCTTCGCCGGTCGGATCATCGACCCAGAACGGGCTAAGGAAGGAAAGTACAAACTGCCTTCCGGGTTCCACAAGTCGCACCTGCTGTTCAATCTCAACAACGCGAAAGAGCACGCGGACGACGGACTTATAGCGGTTGAAGGATTCTTCGACGCGATGTTGCTCCACCAGGCCGGCTACCCCAACGTCGTGGCGCTCATGGGCTCGACACTCTCCGAGCAGCAGGAGGAGCTGCTCGTCGCCTACACGGACCGCCTGGCCTTGATGTTCGACGGCGACGCCGCCGGCGCCAAGTGCCTGCGCGAGTTCTATGGCAAGCTGCGCCAGAGGCTGTACCTCAAGGAGATCCGCCTCGAGAGAGGCGAGCAGCCGGACTCGCTGTCCGAGGACCGCATCCTTGAGCTGCTCGGGGAACGTCCATGACGCTCGTCGTCGATCGCGCCCAGGGTGGCTCAAGCCTGACCGACGAGCAGTGCTTCGGCTGCGGCTATCCCTTCGACGCTGGCGAGCGGGTCCTGCGCGATCCGGACTCCGGCAAGGTGTACTGTTCGAGGACCTGCGCCAAAGAGGCGAAGCGATGAGAGCCGTGCCCGTCTGTCCGAACCGGGACTGACGAGCGCTTTCTGCGCTGGGCAGGTCGCCTGGGGCTAGCAGACTCAGGCTGGTGGTGCGACGAGTGCGACTTCGATCCGTTCGAGCTGGAGGTGGAAGGTGAGGGAACGCCGAAGGTTTTCCAAGACCGCCGCCAAGGCCCTCGTCGGCAAGCGCATCAAGACGCTCGTTGAGTTCTCCGGGGTTCCGAAGGGGACCACCGGCACCGTGATCCGCGCCGACGCCGCCGGAACCGCGAAGGTCGCAGGCAGAACCGTCGAGGAGTACGACCTCGCGATCGAGTGGGACCTTCCCGCAGCAATCGGTCAGGTCATCGGGGCGGGCAAGATCTCCGGGTTGCCGTACGTCACCATCCGTGGCGGCAAGCCGCTCGTGGACTGGTTCACCAAGGACGAGTACGAGCGTTTCCTGGCCGAGCTCGTCTGACCCGCCTCACCAGACCCCGAAAACCATCAAGGACGCCGACCTCCTCGAGGCAAACAGTGCCTTGCGTGGGCGCTCGTAGGCCTCGTCTCCGCTGATTTCAACGCTTCGTTCTGCTGAACCAGGAGGACATCCATGTCTGACGACAACCCGTCTGCGGTGTCGGAAGCACTACCTGCAACCGCGCTCTACGTCGTGCCGCAGCATGTCGAGCACAAGCCGTCCCTGCGAACCAAGTTGGAGCACCGCGGTCCTGCGGCGCTCGCCACCACTGAAGTGATTGCACTGATCCTGGGTGGGGACGCCAAGCGCGCAGCACAGAAGCTCCTGCGGCGCCACGGGCTCGCGGGGATCACGAGCTTGACCCTGGAGGAGCTGCGCGCAGCCCCGAGCATAGGCAGGGCAGGAGCAGCGCGCCTTGCTGTGGCGCTCGAGCTCCACCGGCGCCTCGTCCGCGAGGCCTCGGCCGAACGGCACAAACTCAGCCGTCCCGCCGAGGTGTTCCGCGAGGTGCGAGACATACGCCGTGCCAGAAAAGAGCACCTCGTGGGCCTTTACCTCGACGCGCAGAACAACCTGATCCACCGCGAGACCCTCTCGATCGGCTCGCTCAACACGACCAGGACGCACCCGCGCGAGATCCTGTTCCCGGCCATTGCTCACGCGGCGCTCGGCTTCATTCTTTGCCACAACCATCCAAGCGGAAGCGTCGAGCCATCGCCCGAGGACCTGGAGTTCACGGCTGCGGTCAAGCGCGCCGGCGAGCTCATGGGGATCGAGCTGTACGACCACCTGGTCGTGGCCGAGGGCGGCTTCACGTCGATGCGCGAGCGAGGGATGCTGTGACCAGGCTCGTGCCGCCCTACGTCGCAGGCGACATCGTGCGGCACACCGGCGAGTTCCTGCGCTCCGCAGGCTGGTTTGCCGGAGCACCGATCAACGGCGAGGTGATCGCGGTCAAGAGGGCAGGGGACCCCGGAGACCAGCTCCTCACCGTCCGGTGGTCGGACGGCACCGAGGGTGGCATTGCCTCCTGCAACGTCGAGTTCTGCCCGCGTGGCCGCGCACTGACCCTGCAGCGCCGCGCGCGTCACGAGCGGCTGCCATGAATGAGGAGCTTCCGCAGCTCCTTCTGGGCATCGCGGCGTTGGGGTACCGAGGACTGATCTCGGAGTGGGCGCTCTCGTCGCTCGTGGCCCACGCAAAGGACCACAGCGTCCCGACCGTCCTTTCCTGGATTGAGGACGACCCCGGGCTCCTCCTTATGCCCTCGTGGCAGTTCGTTCCCTACTTCTGTTTCATGAGCTTGCGCGAACGGGGGCCACGCTAAGGCCCCGCGCGGCTCAACCCCACGCACAGAGAAACCGGCCGATTCCCCGGAGTCTCCAGGCTCCTGCGAGGAGAAGTCCATGTCCGAGGCAATGGTCTACGAAGTCAGCGACGAGGACCTGCACGAAGCGGTCAACGGCATCTGCCTCTCGTGCGGCGAGGTCCAACACGGCGGCGTCGAGCCGGACGCGCGCCGGTACGTCTGCGAGGCCTGCGGAGCCGAGGAAGTCTACGGCCTCGAGGAAGCGCTCCTCATGGGCCGGGTGGTGGTCGCGTGAGTGCCGAGGCCTCCGAGGCACGCTGGGTCTGCCCGGTCTGCGGGTCGGATGCTGTCGAGGCTCTGGCCTGGGTCAACGTCAACACCGAGGCCGTCGTGAGTTGGGACGAGTGTTCAACGTACTGGTGCCCGCGCTGCGAGGAGCACCACAAGCGTATCTGCCAGGTGGACGCGGCCGGCCGCTGCCTGATGCACGACCAACCGTTCGAGGCGTGCAAGGCCGAAAACCGACCACCGGCGCCGACGTCGCCATGAACAGCGCCGCCTACGTCTACATCCCCGACGAGCTGCGCTCGAAGATCCCGCCGCTCTACGCGACGGAAGGTGTTCCCAACCCCACGACATGGGTCCGGCTGTTCACACCCGACGCCAACTGGACCTGGTACGTGATCGAGTACGACGGCGACGACACCTGCTTCGGCTACGTCGAGGGGCACGCCAAGGAGCTCGGCTACTTCCTGCTCTCCGACATCGTGTGTGCCCGCGGCAGGCTCGGCCTTTCGGTCGAGCGAGATCTGTTCTTTAGCCCGCGCCCCCTCGAGGAGGTGAGGGGACGCGGGAGGTAAACCACTAACGAAACGTTCATGACCAACAAGACAAAGGAGTCAACCGTGCCGAGCGTAAACAAGGTCACGTTGATCGGCCACTTGGGCCACAACCCCGAGCTGCGCTACACACCGAAGGGGACGCCGGTCCTCAACTTCCGCATGGCGACCACCAGGCGGTGGAAGGACCGAGAGTCCGAGGAGCTGAACGAGCGCACGGAGTGGCACCGGGTCGTGCTCTTCGGCAAGCGCGCCGAGTCCCTTACCGAGCACGCCAAGAAGGGCGCACAGCTCTACGTCGAAGGGTCGTTGCAGACCCGCGACTGGACCGACCGCGAGGGCGTCAAGCGCTACACGACCGAGGTCCTCGGGCGCACCGTGCTCATGCTGGGCAAGCGGGCCGACGTTGCCGCCCCGCCGGCGGCCGAGGAGGCCCCTGCCGAGACCGAGGGCGAGCCCGAGCTGCCCGAGGACGACATCCCGTTCTGACGGAGGAGAACTGGTTAGGAAGCGGTAAACTGAGCGCCTCTCACGCGAGGGGCGCTTACTTTTTGGTCGTAGGTCGCATGAAAAACAACGATCTACTTGACCGAGCACGCGTGACCTGGGCGCAAATGCTGGTATAATCCGCTGCCGAGAGGAACACATGAGCGAACCGGCCCCTGCGAAACCCAGGAAGAGCAAGCGGCAGCGGTTCCTGGACACGGCCCAGCCTCGGACGCGGAGGGTGATCAGGGCCATCCGTCTGTTGTCGAAATGCTCAAACCCTGCATCGTATTCGTACAGCGAAAACGATGTGCAGTTGATCTTCAACACTTTGCAGACAGAGCTGGATCTCGCAAAACTTTGCTTTGAAAGGGGCAGGGATAGCGAGATTCGGTTTAGACTAGAAAGCGGTGAGGAAGGAGGTGAGGAAGCTGACCCCGATGAGTAGGGCAGCACAAAGACAGTGGGCCGCCCGGAGGCGGCCCACCTGAGCAATTCCCTGGGCCCCCGGAGGGCGTCAGGAACCACTACCACCCCGCAGTATACAGCGGGAACCTCCTGAACCTCCGGGGTGCCAGGTCTTTTTCCGGCGCCGGCGTGGCGCCAGCGGAGGTTCGTGAGATGGCAGCTCGCTACGAGATCAGGGACAGCAAGGACGACCGTTACTACTGGACGCTGCAGGGGAACAACAATGAGACCCTCCTCACGTCCGAGACCTACAACACGAAGGAGGCGGCCAACAACGGGACCGAGTCCGCTCGGAAGAACACGCCCTACGATGAGCGGTACGTGAGGAAGACCGCGTCGAACGGCCAGTTCTTCTTCGTGCTGCGGGCCGTGAACAACGAGACGCTCGGCACGAGCGAGATGTACACGGCGGCGTCGGGCCGCGACAGTGGGATCGCGGCCTGCAAGAAGGTCGGCCCGACCGCGCCGACCGTGGATCTGACGAAGACGCGCACGGGCGCGTGGCGGTAGTTGCCTCGGGCACGCTGGGGTTCCCCCCGGCGTGCCCCAATTGAAGGAGAGAAAGATGGCTGCGAAGAAGACTCACAAGGTCGGTCGAGACGCTGGCACCGGCAAGTTCAAACCGGTGAAGGAAGCTCAGCGGGACAAGAAAGGGTCGGTCGTCGAGAACGTCCCGAACCCGGGTCACGGAGACACCGGACGGAAGAAGGGGGGCAAGAAGAAGTAGAGCCCGCGGGCTAGGATGGGGCACCGATGGGGCACCTCTTGAGTAGGAGCCTTCCCGGATGGCAAGCACGCTCAAGCTCAGAGTCGATGGCGGGGGTCCCCGTTACTACGTCGGCAATCATCCGGTGCACGCCGGCGACACCCTCGAGCTCTACCTCGGCAAGGACCACTGGCTGCCCGTGCGCTTCGAGATGGACGGCGAGGACCCGATCTTCTACCTCGGCCTTGGCGACACAGAGGACGCAGCGACGCTCCGTGTGCCAGAAGCTGCGATCTTCCGGTGGCCCAAGCGCGGATAGGACGTTCCGCCGATCTCGGTCAATCTGCCCTGGTCGGCAAGGACTGGACCTGTCGGAAGAAGTAGGGTGGTTTGGTAAACCCCGAGGCCGTCTCACACTGCGAGGCACGCTTATGCCATTTCAGGTCTTCGTCAGCTATTCCACGAAGGATCTGCCTCTCGTAGAGGAGGTTCGGAGCATCCTCCATGGATCGGGGGTGACGGTCTTCGTCGCCGAGCATGCGGTTGCCCCAGGCGAACCTCTGGCCCAGCGTATCAGCAACGCCATCAAGACCTCCGACCTTTTCGTCCTCGTGTGGAGCAAGAACTCTCGGGAGTCCGAGTGGGTGTCGCAGGAGATCGGGATCGCGACCGCGGCCGGCAAGCCGGTCATCCCCGTCGTCCTCGACTGCGAGAAACCTCCCGGTTTCCTGCAAGGGATCAAGTACCTAGCCGCTGACCGCGAGCCAGAGAAGGCGCTCCTGTGGCTGCGCGCGAACGTGTTCGAACGCGCACAGAAGAAGCAACAAGCGGAAGGGCTCGCGTGGCTCGGGATCGGTGCTGCGGTTCTTTTCCTGCTGAACCAAAAATGAGCAAGCGTGGCCTCTAAACCTGTTTTGGGTTATCATCTTGTTGTTGAGCCTTCATTTGGTTGAGGTGGTGAATCCGTGCGAACGAGGAGAGAAGGGCGGGACCTCCCGGTGAACGGAATCCACCGTGGGGACTGTCTGGAGTTTTTGAGGTCCCTGCCCGATGGTTGTGTCAACCTGATCGTTTCGTCGCCACCCTACAACCTCGGCAAGGAGTACGAAGCTCGCCGAGCGCTTGAGATGTACTTGCAGAATCAGGCTGAGGTCCTGCAACACTGTGCACGGGTCTTGGCCAGAACTGGATCGATTTTCTGGCAGGTTGGCGCCTTTTCTGATGACGGGGTCTTGATCCCGCTGGACGTACGCTTTTTCCCAATCCTGGAGTCGTTCGGTCTACAGCCTCGAAACCGCATCGTTTGGGTGCGACAACACGGGTTGCACGCGCGACGGAAGTTCTCTTGCAGGCATGAGACCATTCTCTGGTTCACGCGGTCCAGCGACTACATCTTCAATTTGGACGCGATCCGGGTCCCGCAGAAGTACCAAAACAAGACGTACCACAAAGGCGAGCGTCGTGGTCAATTATCGTGCCACCCGGCCGGCAAGAACCCTGGCGACATCTGGGTGTTTCGAAACGTGAAGCACAATCACGAAGAACAAACGATCCATCCTTGTCAATTCCCCGAGGACCTGATCGCAAGGATCGTGTTGGCCACAACGGACCGTGGTCATGTTGTCCTGGATCCGTACATGGGCTCCGGGACCGTAGCCGTGGTTGCTCGGGATCTCGGGCGGCACTTCATAGGCGCGGAACTCGACGCGAAGTATCACGAAGTGGCGATCCGACGTTTGAATGGTGAGCCAGACCGACGTGGCAGCTTCGCTAACCTGAAGACCCTGCGCCATTATGTTGAGCAGTCAGGCGAAGCCGTGGACAAGTTCAGGTTCGATGTTCAAGTCGGGACGCGCGCGACAGAGCGGAAGCATGCGAAGATATTTCCCGAGGAGTATCACCTTGGGGAGCTAGAGGAGCGACTTTCACATGAGGAAGCCAGCTTCGGTGCGTCCCTACGGAATAGACCCGCACCGACCCACCCGAGGTACGAGCGGCTGAAGCCCAAGAAGCGAACCCCGTCGCTATTCGAGGGGTGAGGGACTTGGTAACACCTACTCATCGAGAGGCCGGAGGGAGCACCTGCTTTTCGACGTTCGCCCTTCTCGAATTTCGTAGCGCCTATCTTCGCGGCGGCGCACGGTTCGGGAGTATCGGGGAGCGTGGTACTCGGTCCATCTCACAGCGATGGCCGTAGATCTCCGTTCGAGAAGGCCGACGAGACGGATCGGTACATCGAAGACACGGTTCTTGGCGAGGGCCGTTAGCTGGCGCTCGGCCTGCTCAAAGTACAGCGTGCTGTTCGAGGCCGGAAACATGTGTGCCTTGGTTACGATTACGACGGCTTCAGTCGGTGCGCCGGTTAGAGGCACCCGGGCTTTGAAGAACAACTCCGATCGGAGGACGTTGTTTAAGAGAAAGGGATAGTTGGAGAACTGAGCCTCCAGGAGCACACCATGCTTTCCAAAATCCACGTCCGTACCCAGAAACGCGTACTCGGCTGGGATCGTGATCGTAGATAGCCAGCCTGTTCCCACAAGGACGTCCTTGATGTACTCGTTCGTCCCAACTGGATCAAAGATGAGATTACCTTGGAGGCCAGCTTGGTCGGAGGCCTTCACGTGGAGCGGCATGTTCCGCAAGGCCACCTCTACTTCCCCCCATTCAGCTCGACCCTCAAGGAGCTCATTGGCATCGTTGTAGTCACGATACTCAATCAGCATGTGGCCGCCGCCGCTCGAGCTTTCGGAGGAGGGTAGGAGGATCAATACCGAGTACCGCTGCGACTTCAAGAAACTCCACGACGTCGAGGCGGCGTTCTCCGCGCTCGTACTTGGAAACAAAGGACTGTGGGCGACGGATACGTCGGGCTACGTCGGCTTGGGTGAGATTGCGAGCTTGGCGAGCCTCGACGAGGAGGACGCGGAAGCGTTCGTATCGCTCGCTGAAGACAGACCGGGTCAACGATTCCCCCGCAGTAAGGCGGGGAATCCTAAAACCAGGTATGGGATAAACCCAAAATGGGTTCCGTCTCTAGCTGAAAACCTTCGGGTTACGTTCAGTCGGATTCAGATCGCGATGCGCTCGACCTCGTCCAGGGTGATCTCGTCGGACGTCCGGTCGTAGAGCTTGGTCGTACGCGGGGACTCGTGGGCGGCGATGGCCTGGGCGTTCTCGATCGTGCCGCCGTTCTCGAGGTAGGCGGTGATCCCGGTGGCCCGGAAGGTGTGGCAGGAGATCTCGTGGGGCAGGCCCGCCTCGCGGGCCCGGCGCTTGACCATCCGGAGGACGTCGTTTCGGGTGATCCGTTCAGCCGTGAGCTGCCGGTGCTGGTCCAGGGTCCGAAACAGCGGCGCCCTCTTCTCGCCGGCGACGCCCGCGGCCTCGATGTAGGCGTCGAGGTAGGCCTCGGCGTTGTGGTGGGCAGGCACCTCGTGGCGCTTGCCGCCCTTCTCGTGCAGCCGGAGCCAGAAGCGCTTGCCGTCCGGGTAGTAGTCCTCGACGTTCATGGCCACGACGGCGCCGACGCGTGCGAAGCTGTAGACCATGACGGCGATGATGGCGCGGTCGCGCAGGCCGGCGATCTTCCCGGTGTCGATCGAGTCGAGCAGGTGCCTTGCCTGCTCGGCCGCGAGCACCGGGGTCTTGCCGCGCTTCACGACGTGCTTGGGCCCGCGGACCGAGCTCGCCGGGTTGAACGGCACGACCTGCTTCAGGACGAGGGAGTCGAAGAGCATCCGGATCGCGGCGAGGTGCTGCTTCACGGTCGGAGCCGACCGCTCGCGGGTGAGCCTCTCGACGTAGGCGGCGACGGTGAGGGGGTCGATCCGCTCGAGGGCGCGGCCGCGCTCCTCGCACCAGGTGAGGAAGCCTGCCAGGGCGCGCGCGTAGGCCAGGCGGGTGTTGCGGTTGCGGATCGAGGCCAGGAGGAACTCGAGGTAGGCCCGCGTGGCCCGCGCGCCGGCGTCGAGCATGAGCCCGGGCAGGACCGGCATCCCGGCCTGGGCCAGGCGCCTGGAGGCCTCGCGGGCGAGCTGGCGGCGGTCCTGGGGGGCCAGGAGCGCCCCTCCCGGGCCGGATTCGCCCTCCGGAGGTCGGCCTCCCGGGTCGTTTCCCCCTTTCCCTAGCCGGTTGTCTTGGCGGCTGCGCATAGCTGCATCATAACGTCCTTTATGATGCATGTCCAGCGAAGGAGCCGCTCGGTCCTTTTTGAGCTATATAAAGATTCCGGGTCCACACCCGCCGGAGGGGGAGCCGAACATGCCGACAACTTCAACGGTTGCGGTCGGCAGGCAGGTTCAGCAAACCCCATCCCCTTTTGAACATCACCTTCAGCAGAGCCTCGCGCTCCTGACCATCCTGCACTCGGGCAGCATCCCCTCGCGGGCTGCTTTGGATGCTTACGCGTTCACGCGCGGCTGGGCCGCAGGTTATGTGCGCAGGGCCTTCGCGAGGCACCTGTCTTCGCATGCGATCGACACCCTTGTCTCGGAGGCCCTCGAGGACCTGGCGAGCGAGGCGCCATATTCTGTGGTATCGGTGCGGGTCAAGTTCATTCAGATTCTGGAACGACATCGCAAGCGGGAACAGCCAGGCCGGAAGCGTGAAGTTGCAACGGTTAGCTACACGGATGAGGAGACTGCCCTAACAATCAGTACTGCCCTCGCGGTCGACGGACAGTCGCGGCCCGTCCTGGTGCCCAGGTCTCAGGGGCGTGGCGATGGAGGCCCCGCGAGCCAAAGAGGGCAGGAGGTTGACAAGTCCGCAGAAAAGGCTGATAAACGGCCGCGAAGTACGATCCAGCCTTGTGAGGGCAGTAGGATCGCATCCAACGCGGGGTACATGGCGAGAACGAGCACAGTCTACTATCCGCTCGCTCACGTGGAGCGTGTAGTTCAAGCGGTTCTGGCGAGGTTCGACATCGCGCTGGAGTTGCTGAATCCTCGATATCGGGCCGCGATCATCTCCGACCTCCAGGGCGGCAATCCGGAGCCGCAAGTGCTGAGTGGCGCGGATGCCCAGGCGCTGCGGCGCGCCTATCGTCAGCTGAACACCCACCTCAAGAAGCTGCTCGCTGTGGATCTCGATCGCGCCAATGAAACCCACCTTGACCCCATTGAATGCACGGTGCTGGAGGATGCCCTCGCGATCATCCGGAAAAACCAGCTTGAAGATGTACTCGATTACATCGCCCGCCGCTTGGACCAGAACGAGTAACCAACGAGAAAAGCCCGAGGGGGACTAGACGTCCTCGGGCTCATGATCGGTCATTCGGCTCAACGGTCCTTTGACCCAGTAGGGAGTCAAGGAGAGACCGATGAGCCGGTTGCAGAAATTGTTGCTGTGGGCCGCGCTGGTGGTGATCATCGTCACCACGCTCTCGTTCTTCTGGAACGGTGGACCCTGCAGTCCTAAGCGGTGCCGCGCTAAGTTGGAGCAGAACTGTCGGGAACTCGGCGGCTCCGGCAGTCTGGGAGGGTTCGAGGTCTCGGAGAGCAGCTGTTCCGCACAGTGCGATGGAGCAGCCGCCGCCGCGGTGCTTGTCTGCTCGGACTGAGTGGCTACGGTCTCCTGTGGGGTGTAGACCGTGCTCTCGGTGGAGGCTGACTGACGGCCCCACAGCCGACGGCCTGGTTAGCCGAATCGTCTTCTCCCTCCTCGACGGTTCTCGAGAAGAATAGCCTTCCGAGCTTCTGCAGGCCGCGAACCATCTTGCTCTCGTTGCGCCGCTCGGCCTCGGTGGAGATCAACGCAAGGATCTGAGAATTCGTCTGCTTGCGGTCAATCATGGCTTCTCCCTGAGGCCCTTCGGGCTGGCACCCAAAGGGCGGTTCTAACGCCTTTGGCCCCCAGAGTCAAGGGGGGCCGGTTGACCGGGGGGTCCGGGGGCTGGGTGGGCACACGTATTGGATGACGGGGCCTCGGGGCCCCGTTTCCGCTCGGCGCTGTTGGGTGATTACGCCAGGGCGTAGGATGTGGGCGTGTAAAGCCAGTACCCCGGCCGGTAACGGAGCACGGTCAGCAGACGATGGTCGTCGTTCGAGACGACCGTGAGAATGAACATCACGAAACAGGTGCCGGTTTCGCTGGTCATGGTCAGCGTACCTCCTCTATGTGAACTGTCAAGGACAGAACGACCGCGGTTGCTGACACGACTGATCGCAGAAGGGCCGTCCTTGTCCTTATAGCAGTCGGATGGCCGGAAGGAAAAGGAGGAACGACGATGGCCCGCAATTTTGAGAACGAGAGTCGGGGTTACTACGAGGATCCGCAGCCTCAGGAGCCCCAGGAAGAGCAGAGCTACAACTACAAGAAGGGGCAGGGGGACCAGCAGCCGCAGCCCCAGGAAGAGCAGAGCTACAACTACAAGGGAGGCCGGTCCAGAAAGGGGCAGCCCAAGGTGCAGCGTGCGACGTACACCACGGCCCTGTGCCTGGGCCTGCTTTTCCCCGTGTTGGTGGACAGCCCCTTCGCGTCGGAACAGGTCTCGGTGCAGAGCTTCGAGAGGTTCGGGAACATCCAGACGGCGGCGGCTTTCTTGCCGCAGAGCAGCCAGATGGTGAGCGAGATCAACAACGACACGTTCGACCCGGACTCCAACAACGAGGGCAACTTCTCGGGATTCCTCGCCTTCGGGAACTTCGACTCCGTGAGCTTCGATGGCGTGTCTCACTTCGGCGGAGCCGGTACGTTCCAGGTCGGCGAGAGGTTCAACGCGAGAGCTGTGCGAGGTTCGGAACCCCGGCGTGACTTCAACAGCCAGCGGACCTCCGCGGAGTTCGACTTCGAGCCCACGGACAACAGCACGTTCGTGAACTCCTTCCCAGAATCCCAGGGCTGCTGACAGCCGCCCAGGCGGGGGCAGGCCACGCTAAAGCCTGCTCCCGCCCAGGATTCTCTCGGCCATAAGGCCACCCCGTACAAGGTCAATGGCGGCCTCCAGCAGCGGATTCGGCCTGCGTTGTCGAGTCCGCTCCTCGCGCAGCAAGCGTTCCACGTTTGCACTGAACTGGAGAAGTGCTCGTCGTCTCACGTGTTGTCGAGAGCCCAAGCGGTTCTCCGGGGGAAGCTGCCGACGGCGCTCTCTTCTGGGGAGCCCATATGCCTCGACCGTGAGATCGTGGTACCGGTCGTTGAGCATCTCGAGAGCAGCAGGGATCACGTGGCTGATCTCCTGTAGCACTTGTTCAAGCTCTTGAACTTGGTCGATATGAGCCTGTCGCGGTTCGGGAGACTTCTTGTCGATTCGTGCCACCTCCTTGATCCTCACAAGATGGGAAGCGGCATACTGAAAAGGCAGAATGAGGACAGCCATCAGAGGCAAGACGTACTCTTCCGGTATACCCCACGCAATTAAGGCGACCGTAGGTAGAACGAGAAAGCCGAACGTGAGTCCTACGAGAATACACTTCGTGCGGACGCTTTGGGAGACTCGGCTAGAAAACACAGAGAACTCACCCACGATCAAGACTCCTGCCTTCTCCTCTGGTCCTTGCGAACTTGGATGATGTCGTTCACGGAGAGCCACGCGAAGATCAGCGCCGCAGCGATGAGAGAGGCACCGTGGATGTGTCGTATAAAGGCCGCGGCGTAATCCGTTAAGGGGAGTAGTTTTGTCAGTTTCTCAAAAAGGAACAACAGCAGCCACAAGGTGGCAACAATCAGGAAATTGGAGACGAGCTTCACGACGTACGGTCTGTCCCTCCGTGCCAACATCCATGAGACACTGACCCCGTTCGAGATTACTGAGCAGGGCGGGGAGGTTCGATACGATGGAGCTGCGGAGTGAGATGATCGGTGCGGGGGGAACGGAAGGAGCCCGT
>Ga0187892_10005698_pt1 | contig 19295 bp, 21 predicted proteins | sample MA1701073metaG_FD_139345 | JGI IMG/M metagenome (GOLD analysis project Ga0187892, IMG submission 139345) | Bio-ooze microbial communities from a basaltic lava cave in the Kipuka Kanohina Cave System on the Island of Hawaii, USA - MA170107-3 metaG ...
GTTGCCGATACGCCGGGCTGGAAGTCGCTAGCCTTGTGGGACACAACTCCCGAAGAAATGGACGCGTACTTCCCCGAACTGCGCGACCGCGTGGCGCATTGTCAATTCAGCGATTGCACGCACGACCACGAGCCGGGTTGCGCGGTGCAAACCGCGTTGGATGAAGGTAAAATTCACCCTGAACGATACGAGTCATATTTGCGGCTTCGATCAGGAAGAGACTGATTCACCCATGACTGGTAATTGGAATCTCACCGGGCACGAATGGGCTGTGGACATGTTGAAGAAACATATCGTCCGCGGGACGACGCGCCACGCGTATCTTTTTGCTGGACCGCCGGGCGTGGGTCGCCGTACACTCGCTTTGCGCTTCGCTCAGGCGTTGAATTGTCCTACGCCTGTTGAGGCAGGCATCCCTTGCGGAACGTGCCGGGATTGCCAACAGATCGAGTCCGCTAAACACCCTGATTTGACGGTCGTCGAGTCTGAAACGGAGGGCGGAGTCCTGAAAGTTGACCAGATCCGCGAGACGCGCAAATTGCTCACCCTCAAACCGTTCCAATCGAAATACCGAGTGGCGTTGTTCCTTCGATTTCATGAAGCGAATGACAATGCCGCGAACGCGTTGCTGAAAACGCTCGAAGAAGCGCCATCGTATGCTGTGTTGATCCTGACCGCGGATAACCCCGAACAGTTGCTGCCGACCGTTGTCTCGCGGTGCGAGGTATTGCGGTTGAGAGCGTTGAACTTCGAAGATGTGCAGAGAGAATTGGAAAGAAGTGGGTTGGAAGATTCGCGCGCCAAGTTGATCGCGCACATTTCAGGCGGACGCATGGGTTATGCAATAAGTCTGATCGAAAACAATGTAATCCTTGAACAGCGCGAAGAGAAGTTAAATGACCTGCTTACGCTTCTTCCCGCCTCGCGCGTGGAAAAATTCAAGTATGCAGACCAGCTGGCAAAAGACAAAGACTCGATGAGGCAGACGGTTTTGTTCTGGCTCTCGTACTGGCGCGATGTGATGTTACGGACGGCGCAAGCTGAGACGCCGCTTGTTAATGTGGATCGTAACGTCGAGATCGAAGACATCGCCTCGCGCATGGATTTATCCGCTTCCCGCCGCGTCGTTCAGCGGCTGGAGCGGGCTCTCGATCAGATGGATCACAACGTCAACCCGCGCCTGCTGGCGGAAGTAACCCTGATGGATTTGCCGCACGTATAGGAGATCGCCATGCCTCAAACCCCTCTTGCGAAGAAGATGAAGCTCAAGCCCGGCGCACGCGCCGCGATCATCCACGCGCCCGAAAAATACCTGAAAGAATTGAAGCACGATGCTGAAATCTCACAAACACTGAGCGGTAAGTTCGATTGGATTCAGGTTTTTGCAAAGACCACCAGGGAAGTCAACTCGCTCGTCCCGAAAGCCGCGAAGGCGTTGAAACCGGAATCGATTTTGTGGATTTCGTTCCCCAAAGGCACATCCAAAATCCAAACGGATCTCACACGCGATAAAGGCTGGGATGGAGTGAAAGAACTTGGCTTGAAATGGATCAACCTTGTTTCTGTCAATGACACATGGTCCGCTTTCGCTCTGAGACCCTACAAACAAGGCGAAGCAAAACAAACATGGTGGGTAGACAGGAGCGTTTCTTGAAACCCGATTCGCAATTCAAGAAAGACACTCTTCAAGGTGTCTTCACCCGCTCCGCTTCGAGTTACGGGCACATCCGCTATTTTCCGATCTTTGGCGAGTGGCTTGTGGAAACCGCGCAAATTCCCGAGGGCGCGACCGTGCTCGATGTCGCGTGTGGACGCGGTGCGGTCTTGTTTCCTGCCGCGCAACGCATCGGTGCATCAGGCAAAGTCATTGGCATTGATCTAGCAGAAGGCATGGCACGCGAGACTCAAGCGGAGATTCAGCGACGCGGACTGGCCCAGGCGGAAGCTCGCCAGATGGACGCGGAGAATCTTAATTTCCCCGATTCGTTCTTCGACTTTGTGCTGTGCGGCTTTTCCGTGCAGTTTTTTCCGCATCTCCATCGCGCTCTCGAAGAGTTTCGCCGCGTCCTGAAGCCCAACCGACAAGTAGTTGTTACCACCTGGGGTGACGATGATCCCGGTTGGGATTGGTTCGATAATTTGAGAACTGAATATGGAGCAGTCTTACGGCTGGGCTCACAAAGCCTCAACACGGCCGAGGAAATTCAAAAATGGTTTTCACAGGCAGGCTTGGCGGATATTCAAGTTACCACGAAATCCGTGGACATGGTCTTCCGCGATGAAGAGGAGTGGTGGAACGTGGAATGGTCCATCTCGGGGCGGGCGGGATTGGAGAATTTAACCACTGAGAAGTTCAACGAATTCAAAGCGGAGTGTTTTGCGAAAATGCAGCCCCAGCGCCAAGCCGATGGATTTCACATGCAACTTTCCGCTTTTTGTACAACGGCGAAAAAGAATTGACTGGAGGATAACGTGTGCCGAAGCATCAAACCCTTGCGAAACATGGATCACCCTGTAACAGAGCAGGAAATTCAAGAAGCCGCATTGCAATACATAAGAAAAGTCAGCGCGTATAGGAAACCGTCGAAGGCGAATCAAGATACGTTCGACCGGGCGATTGTGGAAGTTGCGAACGCCACGAGAAAGATGTTGGAGAATCTACAGAGCGCCAAAATAATAGCAGGCTAGGAAAATGAAAATCCTGATTCTGGGTGGTTATGGAACATTTGGCGGCAGGCTTGCTCATTTGCTTGGGGACGATAAAAGGCTGACGCTATTCATTGCTGGGCGATCCATGGACAAGGCAAGGAAGTTCTGTGATGGCTTGCCAGCAGGCGCGCAAAAAGTGCCCGTTCGATTTGATCGCGATGCAGGTGTAGAAAACCAAATCAAAAGCCTTGCCCCAAATCTGGTAGTGGATGCTATGGGTCCATTTCAAGTTTATGGCGATGATCCATATCGTGTGATAAAGGCTTGTATCGCAATTGGGGTTGACTATATGGATCTAGCCGACGGGTCCGATTTCGTGAAAGGCGTCAGCCAATTCGACGCGCAAGCGAAGGCGAAAAGCATCTTTGTTCTTGCGGGGGTAAGCAGTTTTCCCGTTCTGACCGCGGCAGTGGTGAGAAAACTTTCTCACGATATGAAGCGAGTTACCGCGATCAATGGCGGCATTGCGCCGTCGCCGTATGCAGGCGTAGGACTGAATGTGATCCGTGCGATCACATCTTATGCAGGGAAACAAATCCCTTTGATTCGAAATGGAAAGCCAGCCGCGGGCTATGCGTTGACAGAAACCATGCGCTACACGATCTGCCCACCGGGGCATTTGCCGCTGAATAACACGTTGTTTTCTCTTGTGGATGTTCCCGATTTGAAAGTGTTGCCTGAGATATGGCGCGAACTCGACTCAATCTGGCTGGGCGCAGGTCCTGTGCCTGAAATCTTGCATAGAATGCTGATCGGGCTTTCATGGCTCGTGCGATTCAAAATTCTTCCTTCTCTGCTCCCGCTTGCACCTCTGTTTCATTTCGTAATCAACATCCTGCGTTGGGGCGAGCATCGAGGCGGTATGTTTGTCTCAGTGGTGGGCACAAGCCAAAATGGCGGGCGAATCGAGCGGTCATGGCATCTATTGGCGGAGGGCGAAGACGGGCCGTTCATTCCGTCAATGGCGATCCAAGCGATAGTGTTGCAAATCCTTGCTGGAAAAATTCCGCCCGTAGGAGCGCGTGCCGCCACGCGCGAACTTGAAGTGGAGGACTACGAAGCGATCTTCGAACGGCGCAGAATTTACACAGGGCAACGCGAATCGAAATCCGACGGCGATGCCCCTCTTTACATGCGGATACTTGGTGAGGCATGGGACGCGTTGCCTGCGCCGTTGGCGGCAATGCATAACATCACCGCAAAGGAGCAGAGAGCTGAAGGCGTTGCGCGCGTCGTGAGAGGAAGAAATTTGATTGGGCGTTTGATCGCGAACATGTTTGACTTCCCACAAGCAGGGGAGAACGTTCCAGTGAAAGTTGAGTTTCAACGAATAGAAGGTGGCGAACTCTGGATACGAGATTTTGCAGGCAGGAAATTCTCCAGTTTTCAATCGGAGGGACGCAGCTACGCAGACAAACTTTTGGTAGAGAAATTTGGTCCTGCCACATTCTGGCTGGCACCGGTGTTGGAAGATGGGAAGTTGCATCTCGTTACCCGTCGCTGGAGCGTGTTCGGCATTCGTCTGCCTCTTGCATTATCTCCGAACGCATCCACCTACGAGTACGAAGAAAACGGGAAATTTTGTTTTCACGTGGAAGTCAAACACCCACTGACAGGGCTGATCGTGCACTATGAAGGCAGGTTGACGCTTGTCACAACAACGTGATGATCGGATTTCGAAACAACACGCATGAAACTGGCTTGCATTAATAGTTCTTACTAACCCGTACTTTTGTGAGAATAACACCGATCATACCTACACGTTAAACAGATCAAAGGAAAGGAGTTAATCATGGCATTGGAATCGATCATCGTCTGGATCATTGTCGGAGGGATTGCCGGCACGATTGCCGACTGGCTGGTCAGCGGCGTGCGCCTGGGTTGTCTCGGAACCGTGATCATCGGTATCATTGGGGCGTTCGTCGGAGCGTGGCTGTTGGGATTGTTGAACATCTCCATCGGCAGTGGCATCGTCAACGACATCATCACAGCCGCCATCGGGGCGACCGTCCTCTTGTTGGGCGTGAGGGTGCTTCGCCGGGCATAATTAATGACAACTTTGGAAGACGCCGCAGTTTACTGCGGCGTCTTCGATTCTGGTATTGTCTCTGCATCACGCCCCTTCTCGACATGATAAAACTCTAACCTCGTCGGCTGTGTGATATGTAAGGTTTCACTTTAAGGCTTCGTCCCGACTCCATGAGCGACAAACTGATATTCGTCTACAACGCCGACGGGGGCATCATCAACATGGTAAAGGACTTGATCCACAAGAACGTCTCGCCCGAGACGTATCCGTGCAGTCTGTGCGTAGTGACATGGGACAACCTCGGCATGAAACGGGATTGGAAGCAGTTCGTTTTACAATTGGGGCGGGAGGTGGAGTTCCTGCACCGCGATGAGTTGAAAAAGAAGTATGGGATAGTCGAGGTGCCTTTGCCGGCGGCTTTCACCAAGTGTATGGGTGAAAAACCCGAGCTATGGCTGAACGCTGAAATGATGGACTCCTGCGGTTCGCTGGAGGACCTGAAGCAGCTGGTGCAAAGCAACCTTAACTAAGCAAAACGGACGGCACTGCCGTCCGTTTTGCTGGGAACCTCTTCTGTGTTTGCGGTGTAAATGGGGCGAAACAAGGAGATACCGTGCACAGATTACACTTCACTTTTTCAATTCTTTTTCTCGCGTCGCTTTTGGCAGGCTGCGCGAACCTACTGCCCCAGCAAGCCAAAGCGCTGGAGGGCTATCGCATGCCAACGGACGTTCCCGCGCCGGTCGAATTGACTCAAACCATCGAAGCGGATATCGCATCGAAGATTCCACCCAAAGATTGTCCTGTCACAACACCTAGCATGAAATCTTTTGAGGCACCCGCACCGTTTTCCCCCGTTGCACCATGGGAGGGATTCTACTGGTTCGGGTCCAATCATCTTTGGACCGCGCTCCGAACAGACGGAGTTTGGACGGGCTTGCCGCATAACAAGGATGGGTACACTCAAAAAATTCCCTGGTGGAGCAGTTTATATTCGCTGAAAGATGAACCCGAACCTGCCCTTGTTGTGACGGGTAAACGTCTGGATGCGGAAGCGCCCCCTCTCAAGTTCTATGGGGCAACCAATGCCTTTGCTGAAGACATGGGTGAAGCCATGATGACGGGCGTTGATTTCCCCACATTGGGTTGTTGGGAGGTAACGGGTCAATATAAAAAGACGGAGTTGAAATTCGTAGTGTGGCTTGCGCCGTGATCAACAGCCAAAATAACAAAAGAAGCCGTGATCGCGGCTTCTTTTGTCCTGCGGATACTGCTAATTTCCAGCCAGCGTGAATTCGATCAAGTATTCTTCCTCACCTGTGACTTGATTGATAACCTTGATCGTTCCAATCCCTTTGGCATAAAATTTATTTTCTTTGAGATCGGGATCGAGAGCAGAAAAGTCATAAGTCTCAACCACATTCTCAAAAGATCCGAATGGGACGGCAACACTTTTGCTCACGCTCAAAACCTGGCCTTTGTCTTCCGCTTCACCCGCATAAAACTCCTGATAATACTCTTCATTGATATGCGCAGACGGGTCTGCCCACATGATGATGCCAGGCAATGCGCCGTCTTTACCCCATTCCCATGAACCGGCATGGTCAACGAGCACGCCGTTCTCGTAATTATCCACTTGCTCGCCAAGATACCAGACATTGCCGTTCTTATCCTGCGCATACCAGTCGTAGGTCTCTTCCACAAGTTGACCCTCCACGAAAACGATGTCGTGAATGACAGTTGCGGTTACGCTATTTACCATATGCGTCTCCTGCAAGACTTCCACCTCATTGCGTTCCACTGTCCCATCTTCAAGCCTTGCTTCATATACCCATTTCGAGCCGGGGATGAGCGGATAATAAGGGTTGTCGATCCCGGGCACAAAATCTGCGGAGGTGATGGGGACGGTATATTCGTCTCCGCCGACTGTGTTCCCTGACGGGCTGGAACAAGCCCCAAGGAACACAAGCATCAATACAACAGCAAACAAGTTTCTTTTCATGATTTTCTCCTTTTGGTTTATGGTTCCATTCTAAAAAGGAGGGCTAAGAAAACAGTAATAACTATTTATGAAAATCCTTATTCAGGCAGGCTGACTTTGATAGTCACTCCTTGTCCTGGTGCGCTATTTACATGAATCTCCCCTTTATGCAAACGAACAATTTCCTGAGCGATTGCCAGCCCGAGACCATTTCCCCCTGTCTGACTGGAGCGCGCTGCATCCACGCGATAAAATCGTTCGAACAGATGCGGGATATGCTCGGACGGGATGCCATTTCCACTGTTATGGATTTCGACGCGGGCATTGCGCGCTTCCTTCTCAGCGATGATTGTCACCTCGCCGTTCACGGCCGCATATTTCAAGGCATTCTCCATCAAATTTATGAACAAACGGATCAGATGATCGTTGTCCCCATTCACAAATAAATCATTCACAAACTGTGTATGAAACCTGAGATTCTTTTCATCCGCCAGCGGACGTAACTGCTCGACCAATACGCCAAGCAATTCCGTTAAATTCACAGACGTAGGCTGGAACGAAATTTGATTCTGGTCGGAACGCGAGAGGAATAAAAGCGCGTTACTCAAGCGAATCATTCTGTCTACCTGGACGGATAGCTCGCGAAGTTTTTTTTCATATTCTCCCGAATTTCTCTCGCGACTCAAGGTTACTTCGATCTGGCCTTTGAGAACAGTCAACGGGGTGCGCAGTTCATGCGCCGCGTCGGAGGTGAAGCGTCTTTCCCGTTCAAAAGATTCCTGCAAACGTTCCAGCATCTGGTCGAAGGTTTGAGCCAGCCTGCCCACTTCATCCATTGTGCCTTGATAATGAATCCGTTTGGAGAGGTCTTGCAGGTTAATGCTTTGCGCAGTTTTTGTGATCTGGTCAACGGGCTTCAGCGCGCGGTTCGCAAGGAAATATCCACCCAGCCCAGCCAGCAACAGAATGACAGGAACCCCAAATAAAAGCTGCTCACGCAGGTCCCTGACTGTCTGTTCAACAGGCTTCAACGATTGCGCCGCCTGAATCCAACCGATGACGTTGTTGTCTGAATCAACAATCGGCTGGCTATGAATCCGCCACTCGTTTGACTGTGTGGAATAGTCCGCCTCAACCTCACCCCAGTTTGATACGCTTTCAACAGCATTATACGTGTCCCATACATCGCCTTTTGCTGAAAGAATACGCATCGCAAATCCTTTTGAGACAGGCGGTGTCTGGTTGACGTGATCGAAGGTCAGCTTGCCCGTTTCGATGAGATCCTCCTCGTCCAGCGCGGCAATGGTCTTCGAGACCGTGATCTGAAGGGATGAGTCCATGGCAATTCTTAGGCTGTTTTCAAACTGGATGATCAAGAATATTGAGAACGCCGTGAACGTCACGCCCATCAACAGCACATACCACAACGTCAATCGTAGGCGGATCGGGATGCGTTTATTCATCGCGCGCCTCTTCGCTGAGGCGAAAGCCCACGCCGCGCACTGTGTGGATGAGAGGCGGATCAAACTCACGATCCAGTTTGCGGCGTAGATAACCGATGTACACATCCACCACATTCGTGTCGCTGTAAAAGTCGAAATTCCAGACGTGTTCCAGAATTTGCGTGCGCGACAACACCTGATTTGGATGGCGCAATAGCAGCTCCAACAGGGCAAACTCGCGCGGGCTTAACTCGATGGATTTCCCAGCGCGTTTCACTTCTCGCCTTGCCACATCCATTTCGAGATCGTTCATACGAAGCGCGCCGCCTGTTTGCAAAGGAGGCCTGCGCAACAACGCACGGATGCGCGCCAACAATTCAAGGAAGGCAAACGGCTTGACGAGGTAATCATCCGCGCCGACGTCCAGCCCGCGGACGCGGTCGTCCACGCCGTCGCGGGCGGTGAGCAACAGCACAGGAGATTTGACACGCTTTGCGCGGATCTCTCTGAGCAATTCAAGCCCGTTCAGTTTCGGGAGCATGATGTCCAACACAATGGCGTCGTACTCGTATGCAAGCGCGTACTCCAACCCGTCCGCGCCATCACGCGCCACATCCACAGCATACCCCGATTCCTTCAAGCCCTGCTCAAGAAAGCCGGCAACGCCCACTTCATCTTCGACGATGAGAATTCGCATGTGGGAATTATGTCACCAAACCCTAAGAAAACGGTAAGACATTACTCAATCGTCTCTCTCAGCTTTCTTGCCAATTTTCCAAAACTGGATGTGTAATGAATGTCGTCCGTTCGTGGACGTGGAAGATCAACTTCCACGTCCATTTTTATTTTACCGGGGCGTTGGGTGAGAACCAGGACCCTATCAGCCAGGAATAACGACTCATTAATCGAATGGGTCACCATTAAGACGGTTTTCTGCTGTGCCTGCCAGATGCGCGAGAGTTCCGTCCACATGCGTTCGCGGGTCATGGCGTCGAGGGAGGCGAAGGGCTCGTCGAGCAGAAGCAGGTCAGGGTCATGAATGAGCGCACGCGCAATTGCCACGCGTTGCGCCATCCCGCCGGAGAGATCGCGCGGAAGCGAGTCTTCGAATCCCTGGAGTCGCACGAGTTCGATCATTTCACGCGTTTGGGCGCGGGCGGATGGCTCATCCACCTTTTTTACTTCCAGTGGAAGTCTGATATTCTCGGTCACAGTGCGCCACGGCATCAAGGTCGCTTGTTGAAAGACCATGCCGATGCTGGGTTGCTCGCCGTGACCGAAAGTGAATGAACCTGTTGTGGGAGGAATCAAACCTGCCAAAATTCGCAACAGAGTGGTCTTCCCCGAGCCCGATGGACCCAACACGCAGACGAATTCGCGGGCGCGCACATTGAACGAAATGTCCTCCAGCGCGCGAAGCCCGCCGTTTTCGTTTTGGAACACGGCAGAGAGATTGCGAATTTCGAGGATTGGGGAATGGCTCATTATTTGTTAGCCGCAGAGACACAGATACGCGGAGGTTCTCATTTCCTTCTCTGTGTCTCCATGACTCTGTGGCAGATAACTACGGGATGAATTCGTTCGTGAAAGCCCTGCTCAAATCCGTCTCTTCGACGATCAAACCCATATCGAGCAAAACATTCTGCATATTCTCCCAAGCTTGCGGGTCAGAGTAGCCGAGTCGTTCTGTCCTCCACTGCTCGACGGAGATTTCGAGCACACGCTTTTGAACGTCCGCGTCGAGTTCGGCAAAATTCGGAATGAATGACTTGCTGATCTCGAACGCTTCCTCAGGATTCGCAATCGCGTCTTCCAATCCTTTCAAGAACGCGCCAACAAATGCGCGCACAAGGTCGGGATCCTCTGCAATGACCTTTTCATTAGCAAGTATTCCGTTCGCCGCGAGTTGAGCGTAATCCGCCACGCGTAATTCGGTCACCGCGATACCCTGCGCGCGCAACTGGATCGGCTCATTTGCCGCGTACCCGACGATGATATCCTGCGTGCCCGCCGCCATCAGTTCCACCTGATTGAATCCGATTGCATCGAGAGTTACATCCGCTTCGGTCAGTTCGCCTGCATCGAGCACGGCGCGCAAACCGATGTAGTTCGCGCCGAACAGACCGGGTAAACCGATCTTCTTTCCTTCCAGGTCTTGCGGCACGATCACACCCAATTCACTCTTCGCGATCACAGAAACGGGATATTGCTGATACCACGCGGCAATGTACGTGACGGGCAATCCCTGGGCGCGGGCGAGCAAGACCTGCTCGCCGGAAACCACTGCGAATGGCAGTTCGCCCGCGCCGACCAGTGCGACGCCGTCGGTCTCGAACGCGTAATCGAATTCGATCTCGATTCCCACCTCGGCAAAATATCCCTTTTCGACCGCGACGTAAAACGGCGCGTACTGGATGTTAGGGATGTACCCCATCGGTAAACGGATGCGGGTCAACGCATCATTCTGGACTTGTGAATTGCCACAGCCTGAGAGGGCGAGCGCCAGCCCGAGCGTAAGTAAGGTGATCTTGCGAAACATAGAAACTCCTTTATCTTTTGTAACTTGTTGGTTTCGATGCGGCGGACGAACACCGCCTACTCAACCAACGGTTAATTCTGCCACTTCAAAAACTTATTCTCCAAAAACCTGACGATGCCATACAACGCCAACGCCAACGCGATCAATGTAAACACTGCCACAAAGACCATCGGCGTGTCATATTGGAAATCTCCGAGCTGCAGTAAGAAACCGAGACCTTCCTCTGCATCCACCAGTTCACCGACGATCGCGCCGATTACGGACAAGGTCGCGCCGATGCGCAAGCCGCCGAGGAAAATGGGTAACGATGCAGGCACTTCCACTTTCCACAGAACTTGCGCGCGCGAAGCATGAAGCGAGTTCATCAAATCGTATAAAGCGTTGGGAACTGCCCGCACTCCTACGATGGTATTTACCAGCACCGGGAAGAATACGATCAGCGCGCAGATGACCACCTTGGAGAGAATCCCATCCCCGAGCCAGATGACCAACAACGGCGCAATGGCAATCACGGGAATCGCCTGACTAGCCACGAGATAGGGTGACAGCACTTTTTCCAGCGAACGCGATTTGGCTAACAGATATCCCACCACCGTGGCGAAGGTCACTCCTGCGATGAGACCGAGCACGATCTCGAGCAAGGTGATGGCGGTGTGATAAAGCAAACTGCCATCCTGCAATGCACGGAGGAAACGAGTCCACACGCTGAGCGGAGAGGGCAAAATGAAATTCGGGATTCCGCTGTAGCGCGTGAGGAGGTGCCATCCGAGCAGGAAGGTAAGCGTGGAGAGGAGCGCGGGTAAAATGCGTTTGGTCATGTTCTTTGCTCCCCTCTCCTTTTGGGAGAGGGGCTGCGGTGAGGGCAACAAAAAGCGCCGCGAAGGATCGGGGCGCCGAATCAGGACTCCCTGAGCCCGATGCGAACAAGAAATCCCGAAAACACGAAGTGCGTTTTCGGGACATACGTCGAATCAGACTCGGATTGAGTCGATCTCCTTCTACCATCCAGACTGTTACTGTCGGCTCCGGAGTCCCACCGGATCATGCGCGAGGCGCTCGCGGGCTGTACCGCCGATCGGGAATTACACCCTGCCCCGAAGGTTGAATATTAAGTTGTTTCGATTATAACGCAAACTTGCACGCCGAGAGGATGCGATGAACTTCGGGCTTTAACGCAATCTTGCCATGGCGTACACATCTACAAATTGACCTTCGCGATATGCAAACCGCAGATGTGTGCCTTCAATGGCAAAACCAAATTTTTTATACAACCGAATCGCGCCTTCGTTATCTGTATACACTTCGAGTTCAATGCGTGTGAGGTTGAGCCAATTGTCGGCGAGGTCGGTCATAGCCTGCATCAAAGCGGAGCCTGCTCCCCTTCCCTGCCAGTCATCGCGGACCGCCATGCCAATCTGACCCACATGCCTGCGGCGTGGAAAATTCGGAAACGTATACAAACCCAATTGACCTATCACTTCATTTTCAACACACACCAACAAATTGAATGCGCCGTCGGGCGGTTCGGCGAGTCGCTTGCGCCAGTTTTCCGCGGAGGGATACGGCAGTTGCAATGTGCCGCGGATCACCGGAGGAGATTCGAATATCTTTCGCATCGCATCGGCATCGGACGGTTCCGCCCGGCGGACGGTGAATTCGGTCTTGGTCATACAACCTCCAGTTAACAAGTAGGCGCGTAGAACCTCACCCCTACGGGGTCATTTCAACTGGGCTTTGATCTTTTCGGCGGTGTCTTTATACCCTGCCAACTTGTCGCGCTCCTTTTGGACGAGTGCGGCAGGCGCCTTGCTTGCGAAATCGCTGGTGAGGAGTTTTTCCAGACGTTCGATGTGCGACTCGGCTTCTTTGAGTTCTTTTTCAAGGCGAGATTTTTCTCCTGCTAGATCAGCCATACCAGCCAATGGAATATATATGTTAGCTGAACCGCTTACCAATGGAATATGCTCTTCCGACCTGATAGTGTAGCTTCTATATACTTCAGGCAACCCTGTTCCAGTTGAACTGCTTATGATGAAGGAATTTGTCCGAATGAGATCAAAATCCTCTTCAGTAACGATTATAGGTTTGGATTTGACTGATGGCCTTACATTCTTTTCCGCATGCGCGTTTCTGATATTTCGAACTATCCCTTGAATTTTTCCGAAATTATTGAAAGCATCTTCTTCCCAATTCTCCTTGGCGCGCGGCTGGGGCCACTTCGCGACGATCAACGCGTCGGACCAGTCTTCCGCAAGATTTGCGAGCGGAGACTCTCTCAGCGCGGTACGAAGATGGCCCCACATTTTTTCGGTCACGAACGGGGTGAAAGGATGCAACAAGCGCAAGGAGATGTCGAACACGCGCGCAAGGGTGGCAGCGGTTTGCGCTCTTGTCGCTTCGTCCTTCAATTGCTCTTTGGCAACTTCCACATACCAATCCGCGAAATCAGACCAGATGAAATCGTAGATTTGCTGGCCAGCCTGCCCGTACTGGAAGTTCTGGAACTGCCGCTCCACATCGCGGACGAGTCCCTGCAATCGCGCCCAAATCCAAGAGTCGGCAAGAGACCAGTTATCAGCACCCGATACCTGAGACGTGACACCTGACACTGAACTGATCACAAACCTCCCCACATTCCACAACTTGTTCGCAAAGTTGCGGTTGGCTTCCACTTTCTTCAAGCCAACGTTAGTGTCGTTGCCGGGTGTGGAACCAACCAAAAGTGTGAAGCGAAGCGCATCCGTCCCGAATTGATCCATAACGGTGAGCGGATCAATCACATTGCCCGTCGTCTTGGACATTTTGCGTCCAATCTCATCACGCACGAGGCCGTGCAGGTACACGGTGTGGAACGGAATCTTGCCGGTGTATTCCAGTCCACTCATGATCATACGCGCCACCCAGAAGAACAAGATGTCGTAACCCGTTTCCATGTAGGAGGTGGGGTAGAAATATTTGTAGTCCAGCGTTTCGTCGGGCCAGCCCAAAGTTGAGAAGGGCCACAAGCCGGATGAAAACCACGTGTCGAGAACATCTTCGTCCTGATGGATTTCTTTCGAGCCGCACGTGCCGCATTGCGTTGGGTCTTCGCGCGCGACGGTCATGTGACCATCGGGGCAATACCACACAGGGATGCGATGTCCCCACCACAGTTGGCGGCTGATGCACCAGTCCTTGATGTTTTCCATCCAGTTGTAATACGTCTTTTCGAATCGCTCCGGCACGATCTTGATTCGCCCGTCCTTTACGGCTTCGAGCGCGGCTTGCGCGAGCGGCGTGATCTTGACGAACCATTGTGTTGAGATCATCGGCTCGACGATCTCTCCGCCGCGCTGTGATTTGGGGATGGTGGTGCGGTACGGCTCTTCCTTAATCACCAGACCGGCCTTCTTCATATCTGCCCACATGTTCTTGCGCGCCTCGAATCGATCCTGACCCTGATACTTGCCTCCGTTTTCGTTGACCTTTGCCTCCACGTCGAGCATGGAGATGATGGGCAGGTTGTGTTTCTGCGCGATGGCATAGTCGTTCGGGTCGTGACCCGGCGTGATCTTCAACGCGCCGGTGCCGAACTCCATGCTGACGTACTCATCGGCGATGACTGGAATCTCGCGGTTCAGAATCGGCACGATGGCGGTCTTGCCGATGAATTTCTTGTAGCGTTCGTCATCGGGGTGGACTGCCACAGCGGTATCGCCCAGAATCGTTTCAGGACGAATGGTTGCCACAGGGATGAATTCATCCGAATCCTTCAATTTGTACTTGAAGTAATAAAGCGTGACATCCTCTTCCTCGTATTCCACCTCGAGGTCTGAGACGGCGGTCTTGAGCCCTGGCGACCAGTTGATCAGGCGCGGACCGCGATAGATCAGTCCTTTCTCGTAGAGGTGGACGAATGCCTCCCGCACCGCGCGGCTCAGGCCAGGGTCGAGGGTGAAGCGTTCGCGGCTCCAGTCACAGGATGCGCCGAGGCGGCGGATCTGATTGGTGATGATGCCTCCGTATTTGTGTTTCCAATCCCACGTGCGTTTGATGAATTCCTCGCGCCCGAGTTCTTCGCGCGTCACCTCCTCGGTTTTCAGCAGGTTTTGCTCCACCATAAGTTGCGTAGCGATGCCGGCGTGGTCACTGCCGGGAATCCACAACGTGGAATAGCCCTTCATGCGGTGATAGCGGATCATCAGGTCTTCGACGCTGACGAACATTGAGTGACCGATGTGCAATTCGCCGGTCACGTTCGGCGGCGGGATGGCAATGACGAACGGCTCGACCTTCGGGTCGAAGCCCGGCTTGTTCGGGTCGTTGTGTGGCTGGAAGTATCCGCCCGCCTCCCACATCTCGTAGATGCGCGGCTCGGTGGATTTGAAGTCGTAGGCTTTGGGTAGTTCTTTGCTCATAGTTGCTCCATATTGTGTTACTCTGAGTGGCGCCCCGCGCCACGAAGAGTCTCGCTTCTCATGTTGGAGACACTTGCACCGAACGCAAGTACGGTGTGCTTCGCTACGCTCAGCATGACAAGGTCATTAAAACAAAAACACTCCGTCCATGATGAGGACGAAGCGCTAACTCCGCGGTACCACCTCGATTATGTTGTCAGGTTTGAACGTTTAGATGTTCTAACTTTTCAACATCTCTTGAATTGCTGTAACGGGCAAACCCGTGACGTTCTAGTAACCAGAGAACAGGTTTTCTTCGCCAGTACACTCAGACGACTTCTGCAATCTTTTTCTGTGAAGGTTTTCAGCCGATGACCTTCGTTTCTGTCAGAGAGCCGATTGCGTACTCCTTCTGAATGACGGGGATTATAAAGAGGGAGGCGGATAGAGTCAAGCAGTCCACTCGCGGTTCTCTTTGATATAATCCCACCTGCGCCCCGGTAGTTCAATGGACAGAACAAGGCACTCCTAAGGCTTAGATGTGGGTTCGATTCCCACCCGGGGCACTCAGTCTATTCGGTTGTTAAGGTGCTCAGATCACCTTCCAGCCCGTAGGCTGTCTGTGCATCGAGCATCTGTTTACGCAGGTGCTCGATGTCTTTCACGGATGATTCGGCGGTCCCGCCGCGACCCAGATCACAACGAATAAAAACAAAATGAACCCCGTCGCCATGTTTTCGCCTGGCGTGGGTTCATCGTTCACAATTTCAGCCGCGCGCCGCTTGCTTCTGCGCCAGCTTCGCTTGATCAACATCCTTGCGCGGGATAAGAAGCTTCGAATTCTTCTTCCTCGGGTTGGCTTTGAATGCATTAGGAAAGAGTCCATCACGCCACCAATTGATCACAGTCTGATCACTCACACCGAGCATCTCCGCGGCTTTCTTCGTGGTCAACAAATCCGATATCGTCATTTACCAAATGTACCAAAACCATCGAGTCAAGTCAATATCCCCATCCTTAAAGAATTCACCCCCGCCAATTGGCGAGGGTGAACAATCGTTCTATTTCTTATAGGGCTGTGCCAGCCCTTCGGCGAGCAAGTCATCATTCAAGCATCGCCCATGCTGAAGAATTTCCTCGCGCACCCTGGCGCCAGTCATATACCGGATCAGCGCCAGCCAACGGCCATATTTATCGCGTCTCGTGATCTCGACGATCACAAATGCACCAGCCGGGCATCGAGCCTCGTTGAACGCCTTCGCCTGGTCAACGATTCCCTGCAAGCGATATTCGACGCGCTCCGGCGTGTTGATCCCTGCCAGTCTCACATCGGTTTGCCGGTGCGTATAAAAGCCCAGGTCAATATCGAGCCAGGCTGTATCACCGTCCACCCATCGAATGACTTCCGCTTCGTACTGGAACATTATCGCTTGTGCAACACCCACACGCCAAAGTCAACCGAGCCCGCCGCCGCGATAAAAAGAATCACGCTGTTGAGGATCGCATTCAGCCAGGGCGAGATCACCGGGAAGTTTTCAGCCACCAGCGGAGCAATGTTGAAAAGCAATGTCACCACAAACGCGGCGATCAACACTTTCACGCCCGAAAGCGTCATGCGCTCGCGGAAGAACGCCACGACCGCAATCACGAAAGCTATATCAATCGGTTCGAACATGGGAATCTCCTTGTTAAATTAACAACATCGAGCGCGACGTGGGCAAGCCAAGCGACCCACGTCGCGCAAGTTTTCAATTACCGATCAATCACGACTCTTACGAGCTCGCGACCCATTCAGCGCCAACCGTCACCGAGTTCGAAGCACTCGGTGCACTGAGCGTCAACACCACCCCCTGCACCAATGCGATCGCTTTCGCCGCTTTCGCCGCGGCATACAAAGGCAGACCCGCAGCCAACAAAACCGGCACCGAGGTGTCCGCCGTATCCCAATCCGTTTTTTGTTGGCTTGTAAAAGCATTGAACTCCGCGGTGTAGGTCGCAAGCAGAGCCCCGTCGTTCTTCGTCAACTCACCAACGATCATCGAATTCCAACGCGCACCAAAGCCAGATTTCAACTCGGTCCGCAGAACAGCACCAAGCGTCTTCAATGCGCGCTGGATGTCGCCAAGCTTATCGCGAACAGTCCGCTGAGCAGTCGTGTTCGGGTTCGCAGGCACAACATACCGGCGGACCGTTCCGCCCTTTTGGAACACCAGGGTTTTGCCGATCTGTCCGCTGGCATCCATAGACATGAGGGGAGCAGTTGCTTTTGCCATTCGTCAATCTCCTTATGCAGAAATCCTAACCCCCACCTATCAACAGCTGTCAAGGTTTTCTTTAAGGTTCTCGACCGCAGAAATCTAATTCAATGGTTATCGAATTAGATGGATCTCTTGTTTTCACCTGTTTTTGAGCTTTTCAGGCTTCGAGCCGAAATTCGTGACCACAGGACGCGTCAGGTTCAACGCATCGGCATCGAGGCATATCACAGCACCCCCATTTTTTTCAAGTTAACCAAATAAAAAAGTTTCCCAATCGCCCGCATTATTTTCGTCAGGCGCATCGAGCCCCACATCCAAACCCGCCAGCTCAAAGGTTGCATGCATCGCGCTGGCAAGCGCAAACACAATGAACCCCGGCGAATCACCTTCCCCCAATGGGTTAACCCCCCCGCCTCCAATCACAATCGGACCCGCTGTTAAAACTCTCACACTCGCAAGATTCGGCGAGAGAATCAACGCCAGCAAAACCGAAGGGCTCACGATCACCGCTTTCACCGTAGCCGTCAAAGGGCTCATCTCGAGCACCATCGCAACAGACGGGTTGACTCTCGAGGCTTTCACCGTAGCAGCGCTCGGCATTACTTGCAAAACCAATGGCGCCGCCTTCACAATGAAGGCCATCATCGACCCTTTATAAAAGTTGCCCCCCGCGGTATATACATCTGTCACTGTGGCAGACGTGCTTGTCGAAGAGGGCCTGGTCATCACACTCAATGTAGCTCCGTCGCTTGCGACGGCCAAGTCATATAGTGTGGTCCAATCTGTAGCAGGCGTAGGAGCGGCGGGTGAAAATTCTGTATCGGACGAAAGGATGATGATGCTCTCATCGTCCACGGTAGGCGTTGCCGTGAGGGTCAGCGTATGTGATCCATCGGCAATATCCACAGTCCCACTGTCCACCCATCCAGCAATCGGCGTTGTGCCATCCTGCCCTTCATACGCAAGTACAACCATCGCATAGTTATAAATGCTCTGATTATTGTCATCATCCACAGTGATTGTCATGGAGCTCGGCGATCCTCCAACGGGAGCGGTAAAGACGTTCACGCGGTTACTCCAAAAAGCATCTCCCCGCGCATGTCCGCGAAAGGTATATGTCAGCCCGCCACCTGAGATCGTCGGTTGCCCGAGGTTCCCTGAAGTGCCATCGCCCATCATCGCAACAGCAACGATCAGCAGCGAGTTCGCGGGCGGAGTGAAGCTCCCAGTCTGAAATGACGCAGCACCATGACCCGGCCCAGACACCCAAGAGCCAAGAGCCGTTCGAGTTAATCCCACTGTCTTACTCCGTTAGATCAGCCTCGAGATCCTTCACCTGCAGTTGCACCCCCACCGCTACCGAGCGATCCGATACCAGATCCCAATAGAAATAAACCGCGCGGCTGCCCGGCGTCGCATGTGGTCCAGTCAGCACCGCATACCGCGCACCATTGCCCGAAGCCGGGATCGAGCCGCCCGAAGCTGTGAAGATGATATCCTTGATCATCAAAATCGCTTGGTCGTTCGGGTCATCCTCGGTCAGCACGTCAAAATCTGTAGTGTTCGGCGCCAGCGAATATCCACCGTCAGCATATCCATTCCCCACCGCGATCTGCGTCAGATCACCCAATACATTCGTATCTGGTCCGGGCACTTGGGCACTCGTCACCAGCGCCAAATAAAACGCCGATGGCAGCGTCCCCTGTTGCCGAAAATAATAATCCAACACCAAAGCCTTGCCGCGGTTCGTCATTCCAGCCATATGAATCTCCTTTCAATCTATGGCGCGATCATTTCCCACGCGTCGCGCTCGTCCTGGCTCCAGCTTTCCCATACATCATGCAACGTGTGAGCATTGCTCAACTGATTCCGTGATAACCACGCTGTCATTTTAACATGCCAGCCGCGGCCAATATGCTTCCTCAGCCAGGCACGATCCAACCCCGCCGCATACTTGATCA
>Ga0187892_10005699_pt1 | contig 19293 bp, 25 predicted proteins | sample MA1701073metaG_FD_139345 | JGI IMG/M metagenome (GOLD analysis project Ga0187892, IMG submission 139345) | Bio-ooze microbial communities from a basaltic lava cave in the Kipuka Kanohina Cave System on the Island of Hawaii, USA - MA170107-3 metaG ...
GTCCACGTCGGCCGGCGAGGGATTCGTGTCGTCCGCCCCGAAGAAGCCGGCGATCGGACAGTGGATGTAGGGCGTCAGCTCGAAGGGTGTCGGACCGTCGCCCCACGCCTTCATGATGTTGCCGCCGTAGAAGACCGCCGCCGCCTTGAACACCGGCTTGGACGCGGCCATCAGATAGGCAACGCGCCCGCCCATGCAGAAGCCGATGATACCCACATCGCCGAGCTGCGTGTCCTTCAGACGCCGCGCGTAGTTGACGGCCGCGTTGACGTCGCTGATCACCTCGGGGTCGCGCAGGCGGCCGATCCTCGTCATCATGTCGCCGCCTTCGGGCTGCCGATGGTAGAGATCCGGGGCGATCGCGAGGTAGCCCTGCTGGGCCAGGTTCTCGACCCGGTCTTCGATGAACTTGTCCACGCCGGGCCCGTGCTGGATCACGATCACCGCGGGAAAGGCGCGGCCCAGGCTGGGCGTGCCCACGTGCAGACGCATCGGCGATCCGTCGACATCGATGCGGTCCCATTGCGGCATGCAGCGGCTCCCCTTACCCCGTCCTGAGAGAAACGGCCCGGAGCCCGTGAGAAAACGGCCCGGAGGCGGAACCGGTCAACCGCCTGCCGGGCCTCGGTTTCTCGCGCGCGGGATCATTGTCCCGCGGCATGTCCCGACAATGTGCCGGGATGTCGTTGTGCTTCAGCGTCCTTCGCGCGCCATCAGGCCAGACCCACGCCCGATGACGCGCCCAGCGAGCCGGGTGGCGTGTTCTCCATCCTGATCTCCTATTGGGGTTACCGACACGACGGCCGGCGGCGCCTCACCGTCCGTCGCCTCCAAGCAGACCGCCACCCGCCCTCGTTGTCAAGCGGCAGCGCGGCATCAAGTGGCGGCGCGCCGGGGGCACAGGTACACTGCCGCCCATGAGCCGCTTGCCCTTGGGCCGCTTACCCAGTAGTCGCTCGCCCAGGAGTCGCTTGATCGTCGCCCTCGGGCTGGCCCTGCTCGCCGGCTTGCTGCCTGCGGTCGGGCGGGCGCAGCAGACCAGGCCGGATATGAGCCTCCAGGGTCCGGGGGCCGTCCACCGGCCCCCTCACCACCCCCGCCCGCCCTTCGTGCACCGGCCGATCCCGGTCATCCCGTGCTGCCTGGGCTTCTCGTACGGGGGAACCGAGCCGCCGCCCCCGGTGATCGTGCCGACGGCGCCGGCGGTCATCTACGTGGTGCCGGCGCCCCCCGCGCTGGCGTACGTGGCGCCTCCACCGGTCGAGCCGGCCCCCGAGGTCCAGCTGCCGACCGGGCGCTGGGAGCGCCACGGCAACGGCAAGGAGTATCCGTACACGTGGGTGTGGCAACCGTCCTACTCGTCGCGGTAGCCTCGCCGGACAGCAGCTTCCCCAGCGCCAGCGCCACCTCGAACCGGAAACCCTTGCGGCCCTCCTGCTCGGTCGGCCAGCACCGGACGGGCCCCGAGAGCGCCCGCCGGAGCATCTGGCGCACGGGTCCGATCCCGGTCGCCGAGCCGAGCAGGACGATCACGTCGTCCAGGCGCTGCCGCACGGCCTTCCGGTAGTGGTCCTCGTGCAGCACCCACAGCTTCTGCCTGGCCGCCGGGCCCGTCAGCTCTAGCATCTCGGCCTCGGCCGCCTCCCGCTTCGCGCGCTCTCCCTTCAGCGCATCAACCAGCGGCTCGATCTCGCCGCCCCGCGCGACCGCGGCAACCAACCGCTCCTCCCGCTGGCGGATCTGCGCGAGGTCGCGCTCCAGCGCCGTCCGCCGGGCGTCCCGGCCGATCAGCTGCTCGCGGTGCGCGGCCAGCGCCGACTCGAGCGCGGGGGCGACGGCCTCGGGCCCGAGCGCCCGCAGCACCGCCTCGCGCACCGCCCTCTCAAGAACGGGCTGGGCCACCATCGTCCCGTTCAAGCACGCCTGCTCGCCGCGCGACCGGTGCGACGAGCAGCCGTAGCGCCGCAACAGGCGCGTCCTGCCCTTCGGCCCCCGGCGCACCGTCTTCAGCCACAGGTTCTGCCCGCAGATGGCGCAGGCGACGAAGCCCGAGAGAGCGCACTCGCTCTGGTGGTCGGCCTGCGACGCCCGCCCCATCAGGCGGCCGCCCCGCGGCCTGCCGTCGGCGTCGGTGCCGGAGCCCGCCGGCAGCCGCGGAAGCCTGTCGCGGAACGCGGCCCTCCGCTCCTGCACGCGGGCCCACGTCTGCTCGTCGACGAGGCGGGGACCGGGCACCTCCACTCGTATCCACTCGGACTCGGGGACCGGCACGTTCACGACCCTGCCCTTTCGGATCGCGCGCCGGGTCCTGCCCCAGACCATACGACCAGCGTAGGCCTCGTTCGCCAGCACGTCCCGGATGCTGGAGATGCTCCACGGCTTCGGGGCCCGCGGCCCAGGGACGGCGCGCGCGTTCAGCGCGTTCCTGATCGCCGTCACGTTCTGCCCCTCCGCGTGCATGGCGAAGATCCGCCGAACCACCTCGGCCTGCCCCTCGTCGATGACGCGGCGGACGGGGCCGCCCTCGCCCACCCGCACGTTCCGGAAGCCGAAGATCCTGCCGCCCGGGACGTGGCCCTCGCGGGCCTTCTTCCGAAGCGTCTCCAGCGATCGCGCGGACGCCTTCTCCCGCTCGATCTCCGCCGCGTATCCCCTGACGCTCTCCATGAACTTTCCGGTCGCGTCGTCCATCTGGACGCGCCGGCTGTCCTGGTAGAACCAGACGGCCACGCCCTTGTCGTGGAGCTGCTGCAGAACGTAGGCCGCGCGGTACTGGTCGCGGCCGATCCGCGACTCGTCCATCGTCACGACGGCGCCGAACTCGCGCCGGTCGGCGGCGACCAGCAGCGCCGCCAGCCCGGGGCGCTGGTCCTCGAACAACGCGCCGGAAATGCCGTCGTCCACGTAAACGTGCTGTTCCCTTACAGCCCATCCCTTCGAGGCCGCGAACTCGCGGGCCAGCTCCACCTGGCGCGTGACCGACTTCGCCTCGTCGGCGACCTTCTGCTCGGTGCTCTTGCGGGCGTAGATCGCGGCGTTCATGCCGCCTCCTTGAGCGCGGTCACCGCGCCCCACGCTAGAAGATCGATCACCGCCGAGAACGCCTCCAGCCCCGCCGACTCGTCGGGCAGGTCGAGCGCCCACGAAGCGAGCGCGTCGGCCGCCGGGTCCCGCGTGCTAGCGAGCCCGAGCGCGAAGCAGACGGCCGCCGCGACGGCGCGCGCGTCGGCGCCGTAGACGTGCTCGACGGCCTGCTCGCGGGTGAGGATCACTCGTTTCCCTCCAGCAGAGCGCGCAGCAGGTCGTACCGGCTGCGCAGGGTGCGGGCGGCCCGCTTCTCCCGCACGAGGGTCCGGGCTGCCTCGAGGAGTTGCTGGCGGGTCGCCCCGGGCAGCGCGTCCGGCACGAGCGTCCTTTTCAGTCCGTTGCAATCCCGGCAGGCGGCGACGAGGTTGTCCACGCCGTCGCCGGGGGTGCCCTTCAACCGCGGGTCCAGGTGATCGAGGTTGAACAGGGAGTCGTAGTAGACGAGATCAAGCCCGCAGTACGCGCAGACGGGCCAGCCGTCCCGCAGGCACACCTCGATGAACTGCTCAGTCTTGGCGCGGCGCTCCTCGTGGCCGCCGGACCAGGCGTCCACGAGCGCCTCGTAGGCGATCATCCGCTCCGCGTCCGTCATGTATTAGTCCCCCGGCTCAGTCGCTCTCGCGATGCTGGCCCCCTCTCCGCTTCTTCGGCCGTCCCGCAGTGTCGATCGGTTTGGCGATCCTCGTGGTCGGCCTCTTCCTGCGGGTCAGCCGCAGCCGCGGCTCCGCGCTCCTCCACTGGATGTAGTCCACGCGCGCCCGCCGTGTCTCCCACGACTTGACGCCCGCCGCCGATCTGGCCTTCGACCCCTTCGAGGCCCTGGCCCAGCGGGCGCGCACGGCCTTTATCGCGATCGCCCGCCGCCGTTCAGGGCTCAGCTTGGCCGCTCTGAAGAACGCCGCCTTCTGCTTCCTCGGGTCCTTCGGCTTGTCCATAGTGCCCTGAGTCTACAGTGCCGCTTCGTTACTTGCAATGACCTCGTACGGTACTCCACCGGTGCACCGGAAGCATGTAAACGAAGCCACACGATGTTACTTGCACGTGACCATATTTTCCGGCTCGCTGAAACTCGGGCAACCCCCCAACCATCACAAGGTCGGGGAGTCAAATACGAGTACGGGAGGGGCGGGATGGCGGCGAAGACGGATGGGCTGGTGTCACAGGCGAAGGAGAAGGCGAAGGCCCTGAAGCGGCTTCAGGCGATCGCTGATCTGGTGAACGGCCAGGCGGAAGACACCGTGAGGTCGATCATCAATACTGGCGAGCATCTGCTTGAGGCCAAGGAGGAGGTCGGGCACGGCGGGTGGGAGAAGCTGTTCGACCGGGCGGCCCTGGAGCGGCCCGTCCGGTTCCATGTCAGGACGGCCCGGAGGTATATGGCCATCGCGGAGAAGCACATCGACCTGATCGTGGCCTCCGAGGAGGCCGGATCGGACGGCTTGTCCGTTTTCCCGCCCCATGTCGCCACCCTTGAGGCCCTGGCCGCGCTCCCCCGCGATGTCCTCCGGGCCGCGGTGAAGGACGGCCGCATCTACCCAGAGATGACGACGCAGGACGTTGGGCGGCTCTACGTGGGGTCGGGTACCGAGCTTCCTGTCCAGTTCACGAGGTGGCGCGGCGCGGCCGCCCTGGCCCGACTGGGTGACACCCCGCGCCTCGTCAGCCAGGCCGTCCTCAACGCCTCCTCGACGAAGCCGACCACCGTGATCGTGAACAGCAGCGCGAAGGAGTGGTCTGCCAAGGCCGCCTCGGAGCGGCTGCTGGCGGCCGTGCAGGCCGAGTACGGCGAGCACGGAGCCTGCCGGGAGGACCGGCCCGAGCTGTCGAAAATCCTCCGGCGGCTCGCCGATGACAACGATCTAGGCACCCGCGACCTCGCCCTCAGGGACAAGTACGTCGACGGCGGCGCCGCCTGGTACTCCCCCGAGGCCCACCGCGTCACGGCGACCATCGCGGCCGAGGCGTTGGCCGTCGAGGACCGGATACCGCTCGCCGAGGCCGGTGCGCCCGCGGCTCTGCCGGAGCACTAGGATGGGGGGCGCCAACAACGGCTCGTTCCACGCGGGCGAAATCTCCTTCAGCGGAACGGTGGAGTGGTACACCCCGCGCTACATCTTCGCGGCGCTCGGGCTCGTGTTCGACCTCGACCCGTGCGCCTCGGAGGCCGGTGACCACGTGCCCGCTCTCGCACGCTACACCAAGGCCGACGACGGGCTCTCCCAACCCTGGCACGGCACCGTGTGGCTGAACCCGCCGTACTCCCCCCAGCCGGACCTGATCCGCTGGCTCTCGCGGCTGGCCCGTCACAGCAACGGGATCGCCCTGGTGTTCGCCCGGACTGACGCCCGGTGGTTCCAGGTCGTGGCTCCCCGCGCCGACCTGCTGTGCTTCACGCCCCGGATCGCATTCGTGCGGGGGCGGCCGCGGCTGGAGCAGCCGGCCATCTTCGAGAGCCCCGTGCAGAAGGAGGACGGCAAGGCCGCCGGGTCCGGCTCGGTCCTACTGGCCTACGGCGCACGCTGCGCGCACGCGCTGCGCCGGAGCGGCCTTGGCATCTGCATGAAGGCGGTGGCGTACTAGGCTGCGAACCCGCGCAAGGCGCAACGGGAGGTAGAGGCCGGAAGCGTGACATTCGATCTCGCCCGCTTGGGAGATCCCTATGGGTTAAGTCGTGAGTAGCCGAACTCGGATCTCTCGTAGAACTTCAAACACTCTCCGGAACCCCTCGAACGCCACTGTCTCGTAAGGCGACTTACGAGCTGCGATTGCCTCGGCAAATCCCTTCTTGCTCAGCGAGACCTTCCCCTTGGTCGTCCAATCGAATACATCGTCATCCCTCACGAGAGACTCCGCTTTGGGTCGTGAGTTGGAGACAGTCTCCGTTAGATGAAATCCCGTCTCGGGATCAAACTCGTCGCGCCGATAGATGCGCCTCCCCTGTCCGTCTCTTCGCTCGAGGAGTTCGTCGGTATACAAAAGCTCTATGCAGAGCGGCTGATGCGCCGCGCGGTGAGCCGGAGTAGGAATGACGAACGAGAATACGTTGTTGCCCCAGGGCTTGAAGCTGGCACCGACACCGACCACCTCCGGCATGACCTTCTGCTCGTCGCTATCGAAGATGAATACCGCTGGTGGTTTCTGCCGGTACCTCGCAAAGAGCTTGCACTGGGTCAGCAGCTCAGTACCACCTCCCCTCTGGTCGGTCGGACGTTCCAAGTGCAGGTCCAGGTCACTGAACTCGCCGTTCTGCTGGAAGTGCTTGATAGCCGCCTCTAGATGGATGAGGTCCGTTGGGCCCTCGGCAAAGACGCGGAATAGGGTCGGCGGCGAGTCCAGAACTCGCATGGTTCGCACGTAGCTCGGATCGAGCCGACGGAGTTCGGAGGCTAGCGCCAGGTATACCGGATTGTTCCAGCCCTTGATAGCGCCGACATACTGGACCTTGCCGCGCATCACCAAGGGGAGAGCAGGCGCGTCCTTGAATGGCGGTCGATTCTTCGGCCGGTGATGAAGCAGACGCTCCGTAGCGGCCCGCTCACCGTGACGCCTCCAGATATCTAGGAGGCCATGGATGGAACGGATGTAGTCCCGGGGGACATTCACGAAGGCATTGGTGACAAGGCCGGTGACCATCTGGCGCTGAGTGCGTTTGCGGAGAAAGGTCTTTGATTCGTTGATGGTGAAGCCGTTGGATTCGATGACGGCCCGCAACGGGTCGCCAATGTGCACCGCACTGGTGTCTTCGTCACGGGTCGCCAGAGAGCGCGGGAATCGCCCATTCGTCGAGAAGACGAGATCGTCGCAGTAGCGTGTGTAGTAGCAACGCTCTGATCGAGCAAGGCGCCCTAGTTCTCGGTCCAACCGACGGCAAATAAGATTTGAGAGGATAGGCGACGTCGGCGCCCCCTGGGGTAGATGATTGTTGTGCGTGCAGATCTGCGCGAGCAGCGTGGCGGCGGTTGGTGAGCACGAGAACGGGGCCGCTACGAAGAGACCGCGGACGCGGCCGAAGTTGATGGATGGGAAGAAGCTCTCAAGGTCCAGTCGGAGTACCCACTCCTGCCGTGTATGGATGCGGGCGTTCGTGACGATGCTTCGTCCCGGAACATAGCCGTGGACGTTGTGCGGAACGCGGTAGGACGTGGCCAGGATCGACGCGAGCCGGGCCTGGATCATCTTCAGCGGCTTGATTGGCACTTCGATCGTTCGCTCTCGCCCCGCCTTGCCTCGCAGCGCGAAGGTCTTGAACCGCCGCTGGGGTGAGAGTGTGTAGAGGAGGTACGCAATCCTGAAAAGCGGAACGTTGAGTAGGGCAGCAACGTCCTGCTTGGTCTGAAGCCCGGAAAGCGGCGCAAAAACCGCCGGAGGAGACATTCAGGGGTGAGAGGACACGTGCCCGGTTCTACCTACCGCTGGAACGCGACATCGTACATAGGTCAGCACACACACACACCATCATACATAGCGTGCGCTGATGGGGAACGTCCAATACGCCGAGGCGAATACGCCGCGGAAAAGCAACCGTCTGGTGTGTTCTCCCACCCCCAACGAAGAATAATAGCTTCAGAGGCGAGGCCGCTACAAGAAGTTCCTCGCATTCCGTAGCTTACCGCCACTGCCGCCCCATCCGCGCCTGCACGTTGTCGATCTCCTCCGGGCTCGCACCCATGAAACGCAGGATGGTCTCCCACTCGAACTTCGTGATGTCCTCCGGGTCCTTCTGTTCGGCGCGGTACAGGTCCACCATCACGGTCCACAGCTTGGCGGCGTCGCGCTGGTGTAGCTTGGCGATGATGAAGACACCTCGCAGGGAGAGTACCCTGCACGCCTTGTAGTCGGGCCCTTCCCACCAGCAGTTGAGCGCAACCACTGTCTATCCGTCCCGACGCGCCTGATGTCTCCACGCACGCCTGAACCCCAAGCGCTCCGCGTCCTTGACTGTAGCCGAGTAGCACTCGCCCGGCCGGGAGACCTGCGTCCGATCGTACTGCTGATCGAAGGGGAGATGGTAGATCTTCTCTTTCGTGGCCGGGTTGATGTTGCACTTGATGATCGGATAGGGGGAGGTCGGCAGGGAGACAGACTCGATACGAACACCGAGCGCACGAGCAACTTCCACCGCGACGTCAGATAGTGAGGTCGTTGTCGCGAGGACCGGCGTGACTCTCGCTCCGGGATTGGCAAGTCTGTAGTGAACCGTGGTCCCAAAGAGCTGGAAGAGATGTTTCTCGTGGATCACCTTTGTCCTGCTCCAGCACTTCGCCTGAACGATCTCCGTGGCCCCGTCCTTGGAGCAGATGAGGTCACGTCCAAGGTCCTCAAAGCCGCGCAAGGCTCCATGATATGCAACCACCCAGCCCCCCGTCTCTCGGATGTAGCCAAGGTAGCGCTCATAGTACCTCCCGATCTCCCAGTCCGACTTGGGCCGGCCCATGTATCGGTCGAGGGCGAGCTGGTTTCTCTCGGAGGCAGATAGTCGGTCCCATTCCTCGCGCGATACATAGAGCTGGGAGGGGTCGGCGCTCCCAATCTCCTCGAGATTGTCGGTGCCTGCAGCCAGGGGAACGCGCTCGTCGAGGATAATGTCCCGGTACTCCTCGAGCTGGGGGAAGTACTCTTCGTAGGATCTGAGTTGGAACTCCAGAAACTTGACCCGCTCGGCTAGCGTCCGCTTTTCCTGCTTGATCTCCTTGACGATCTCCGCTGATTTCCGGGCCGGATGAGATTTTGTCCGGAGATAGTCGTCGCGTCGATCACGTGCCTCTTCGGATTCGGCAATGAACGCCGCCAACCAACGGCGGCCGGCCAGAAACCCCGCCTTGAAGGACGCGTCTCGGCCATCCAGGTACGCACGGAGCTTGGCGTTGTAGGTTGTCTCCCGCAACCGGACGACGAGGCCTCGAGCAATACCAAAAGCGATCCCGAGGGCGACCAACCCCCAAAAGACTACGGGTCCGGACGGTTGCCAGTCGTTCATCTCCGTTTACGCCTCAGTTCTAAGAAGGAGGGGAACCCGAATACGGACGCGAACTCTCCGGAGTCTACCAGCGGAGGCCTATGGGATGCGCGATGTGCTTACTGTGTGTGGATCTTGGCGGCTCAGCCGGGTCTTCCCCTTATTCTTGTCTGGCAGTGCCCAAGGGGAGCGGCGTACCTGCACCTGGCCTACATCGACGACTCTGGAAACAGCGCGTTCCCGCCCGCGGGTTCGCTGACCTACACTCTCGCCTGCGTGCTGGTGGAGGCGCGCCGCTGGCCCGGCGTCTTCGATGACCTCATCGAGTACCGCCGGTTCCTCAAGGCGAACTTCGGCATCCCGATTCGGGCAGAGATCAAGGCTAACTTCTTACTGCGGAACGGCGGCCCGCACCTCCGGGCCCACCCGCTCAGCGAGGGAGCCCGCTACAGGATCTACCGCGGGTTCATGCGCCTGATCGAGAAGCTGGACCTGGATGTCTTCGCCGTGGTCGTCAAGAAGCCGCGTATGCAGCAGCTTGGGGACGGGCGCGACCCGCGGGGGGTGGCCTGGGAGTGGATGCTTCAGCGCCTCGAGAGGTTCTCCACGAAGGGGGACACCCCCCTGTTGCTGCTCCACGACGAGGGCGAGGCCATGTTGATCCGCAAGGCGACACGCCGGGCCAGGAGGGCCGGAACGGCGGGAAGTGCGTACGGTACCGGCCCACTGCGCCGTCCGGCGCGCCTCATCATCGATGATCCAGTCCCGCGCCACTCGGACCAGTCGTACTTCGTCCAACTTGCCGACCTGTGTGCGTATGCCGCCTTCCGAGCCGTCTATCCGCCGTCGCCGCGGCCGATTCAGATCGTCCCTGGGATAATGTGGCAGGAGCTTGGTGCGGCTCGGTTTGCTCCGGTCAACGCTGTCGCCGGCGGGCCCTTGGGGCTCGTGATCGGGCCATAGCCCAGCAGAAGAAACCCCCCGGTTGCCCGGGGGGCCAGGGAAGACCTAGCCCCGCTCTTGCTGGCCGAGGTTCAGTCTTCAGAGCGGACTTTAGCACACGAGCGCAGCCTACTTGTCAACAATGCTAACATCGCAAGTTTCTCCGCGCGCGTCAGCCCGAGAAGAGGGAGCCGCGAGCCGCCGGGTTCGAGCGACCGGCGGCGCCGCGCGCGAAGTTCGGAAACCTAGTCGTTCAACCCGTGGACGTTCAGCAGGTGGGCGTTCAGCAGGCGCGGCCCGCCCTTCGCGACGGTCGAGCCGCCCCGGCGCTGATGCTCCCACTCGCCCGTCGCGTCGATCGCCAGCTCGTCGCCGCCCCGGCGCTGATGATGCATGCTGAGGCCGCCGCCCGGGAGCGACCTGGTGACGCGCCAGCCGTAGCCCTTCGCCGTCTCCTTCGCCATCCGGAAATCGGGCGTCTCCTCGCCCCGGCTCGCGCCGGCGCCGTAGGTGTCGGCGTGCGAGCCCCTCGGGACGGAGCCCCGCCGCACCCCGAACCTGTCCACGGCGTCCTCGCCGCCCAGCGCGGCAGACCAGTACGAAGGTTGCTCGAGCAGCGCGAGGAGCTGCTCGCGCTCGCTGCGCGGGATGTTGACATCGGCGAGCCGGCTCTCGCTGGCCTTGCGAAGCTCCGGCCGGGTGAACATCCGGCGGAGCGCGGACCACTCCAGGCGGCCGGCGTCGATCTGGGCGAGGTGCTCCCCGGTCAGCCCGGAGTGCTCGCTCTTAGCGATCCTCCGGAGCGCCCGGGTGCTGGCCTCGGTCGTAGTGATGGTCGGGAGCGTGACGTCGGGCAGCCGCCTCCCGGTCTCGGTGAACAGCCTGATGCGGATCGGGTTCATCGCCTACCTCCCCAGCCGCGCGATGAGGGCATCGAGTTCCGCCGCCGCCTCGGCCAGCGCGTCCGCGCCGTCCTGGCCCTTCCGGAGGTACGCCTGGTAGGCGCCCCCGACGATCTCGCGGCCGTCGCGCCGGCGCCCGAGGTCGAAGAGCCCCAGGTCGGGCGACTTCCGCAGGGGCTCGAGCCCGACGATGGCGTTGCCCTCCTCGTCGCGGTCCTCCGGGTCGCCGCCGGCCTTCTCGGTCGCGTCCAGCGCCTTCAGGATGTCGCTCTCGCGGCCCCGGCCCGCGGCGAACTCGGCGCAGGCGTCGGCGTTCTCGCTCTTAAGCAGCCGATCGCGGATCGCCTGCTTGGTCGCGGGGGTCGAGTAGAGCACGACCTCCCTCGGGAGCATGGCCATGAAGCAGCCGCCGTTGACGAACAGCTCCTCCGGGCTCATCTCGGAGCGCCCGACCTGCTCGAGCCGGACCATCCGGGTCTCCACCATGTTGCCCGCCCGCGCGGTCTCGCTCTTCCGGAGTCCGGCCACGCTGACGTTGCGGGCGAACATGAACCTGTCGCCCCGGTTGCTGATCACGATGTTTCGCATCTCCTCGCCTCCTGTCCCGCCTCCGCGCCCTCGGGCGCCCTCATCTATCCCGCCGGCCGCCCGGCGCCCCGGCTCTGCGCGCTCGCGCTCTGCTCTCTGGGTCGCCGGGCGTCTGCCGGTCGGAAGCTGCTACCCGTTCCAGCCGATCGTCTTCGCCGTGAGCGCGATGTTCCGCTCGTGGCCCTCCTCGTACAGCCGCACCTCGGGGTGCGCGGTCGGCGAGACCGCGCGCCGCAGGACCTCCTGGCCGCTCCAGGGCTCGCTCCGCGGGCACTCGCTCGCGCCGTTGATGGTCAGGTGCGGCTGGCCGCACCGCGGGCACCCGACGAAGGAGTGCTCGAGCAGCTCGGCCTCCGTCGCGGCGCGGTCCGGGACCTCGCGGCCGTCCGGGAAGCACCGGAACACGATCCCGTCGCGGATCACCTCCGCCGCGCCGAACCTGTCGCGCCGGGGCGCGGGAGCCGACTGCCTCGCGCGCTCCCTCTCGCCCTCGTGCGCGAGCATCTCCCGCCGTAGCGCCAGCACCGAGGCGCCCGCGACCGCGTTGATCAGGTCGTCGTGGCCGTTGGGCGCGTGGGTCACGGTGTCCTTCCCGGTCTTCCCGCTGGACCGCTCGAGGCCGCAGAGCTGCGCGATCGTCTTCGGGTGGTCCAGCAGCTCCACCCGCTGGCCGTTGACCAGGGGCAAGAAGCTGATGAAGTAGTCCGACTTTGTCAGGTCGGCCTCCGCGTAGCGGATCCCGTGCGCCTGGAACCGCGCGGCCGGCCACGAGCCCGCGTAGCGGTCGCCGACGACGCGCTGCAGCCCGTACTCCCTCAGGAGCGCGGCGGCCTCGGCGACGACGGCGTCGGGGTTGAACCTCGGCTTCCACTCGCGCACGAGGCACGCGACCGCCTTCCCGCGCTCGCGCCGCACGATCGCGACGGTCATCGAGTCCTGCCCGCTACCTCCCGCCGGGTCGCAGAACGCCGTGTGCCGGAACCTCGGGTCGTACGGGAGGTAGAGCCGGCCCCGCATCGTGACGGCCTCGACCGCCTCGGGGCTCACGTAGCTCTCCAGGTCGTCGCGCCACAGCCCGCCGTACTCGGCCCTCGCGGCCTCGGGGTCCTCGCGGAACGCGCGCTCGACCTCCTCGCGCGGGACCGTCGGATTCATGCTCAAGGTGTCCGACTCCGCGATAAACACCGGGTCCCCGTCCACCGCGAAGTGGGCCTTCCAGGCGTCGTAGACGGTGCCGACGCGCCTGTACTTCGACGAGATCACGATGAACTCGCTGTCGGGCGCGGTGGTCAGCAGGCTCGGCCGCACGGCGCGCACGACCTCGGCGCACGGGTTCAAGCTCGCCGAGCCGTCGTGCCAAAAGCTCGCCTCGTCCATGATCGAGAAGATCGCCGTGCGACCTCTCGACCGCCTGAAGCTCGCGACCACCACCCGGATCGTGATCCCGGTGACGAGCCGCACCTCGGCCGCGGGCGCCGCCTTGCCGCGCCTGGGCTCGACGAGCGCGCGCAGCGCCGGGATCTCGTCGAAGAACCCGCGCAGGTAGCCCGCGGTCTCGGCGGCCTGCGCCCTGTCCGCAGCGAAGATCATGCCGACGAGCCGCTGGCCGGGCTTGCGGTACCGGCTCCAGTCGCGGCAGCTCGCGAGCCACGCGCCGCGGGCCGCCGCCATCAAGCTCTTGCCAGTCCTGCGTGACATGAGCCACCAGGACTCGCGCGAGCGCGCCCGGGGGACCTCGCTCCGGCCGGTGCAGCGCCGGTACGTCGCCAGGTCCTCGGGCGAGAGCAGGCAGCCGTCGTGCGCCCGCCACAGCGACTTCCAGGCGGACCAAGACTCGCCCTCGAACCACCGGCCCGCCAGGCTCGGCGAGGTGATGAAGTCCTGGAACGAGACCACCGGGGCCTTCGCCGCCGTCACCACGGCCTGACCCCGTAGGCCGCGAGCGAGCGCCTGAGGTCGGCCGTCACCTCCCAGGTCATCCGGCCGTCCCGCCGGGGGCCCTTCCCGACGAACCCGGCGAACAGGAGCCTGGCGAGCACGGGCTCCACGGTGCGGTCGAGCCACCCCAGCGCCGCCCCGATCTCCGAGGCGCTCGCGGGCCGGCCGATCCCGTGCAGCGCCATCCAGACCGCGACGCCCACCGGGTGCGCCCAGCTCTTCGCCATGTCGTCGGGCCTGTGTTCCATCGCCTCCGCCTCCACCGCCTAGAACTCCCCGACCGGATCGGGCTCGGATCCCTGCCCGCCCTCGGGGGCCTGCTCGGGCGCCGGATCCCCGGGGCCCTGGTCACCACCCTCACGCCAGGCGCAGAGTTCCAGCCCCACGGCCGCGCCATGCCCGGCGGCCTCGGCCCCCTCGTGTGACTGGGGGGGTTCCTGGCCCTCCCGCTCCCGGGCGATCCGCTCGGCGATCTCGACCAGGCTCGGCGCCGCTGGCTGGGCCACAGTCAGCCCGACCGCGACCAGGAGCCGATCCCTGTGCTCCTTCATCCTCAACCAGTCGGCCAGTAGCGCCGCCGCGCGCCTGCTCCTCAGGCTCCAGAGCTGGCCGGCTTGGGTCAGGGCCTGCACGTCGCGGCTCATCGGCTCGAGCACCAGCTCGGCCTCGACCAGGGACCGGACCTGCATGACCTTGGTCTCGGCCAGCCCGTCGATGCCGCCCAAGTCGGCGAGGTACGCCTGGACGCGCTCGCGCACGGCCCGGTGGAACCCGTCGAGCTGCTCGCTCGGGACCCCGGACATCGCCAGGGCCACCGCGCTCGGGGCCGCGAGCCTCAGCCGGCGGCGCTCCCGATACCTCGCCTGCCGCTCCTGCCGGGTCAGCGCCATCCCGCAAGCGTCCCGCGGGGGTCGCGCCGAGCACGCGAGCTCGATTCCGCCATCTCGATCACGCGGATGCGGCCCGCTCGGGCGGAACCCCTCGGGGAACCGCCGGACCGGTCGGGTCGCCCGCGAGGGCCCGGTCCCCCTGCTCCCCCTGTCCCACCTCCTGGCGCATGGTGTCGCGGGCGAGCTCATGGTCGCGGTCGGGCTCGCGGAAGTCCCGGGCCCTGGAGTCCATCGCGAACGACTTCCTCATCGCCCGGCGGGCCTCGCCACCCCGGCACCGCTCACCCGCCAACCGGAGGGGGCGCTGCGCCTCAGCATGTCGCGGGCGCGCGCGGCCTGCTCCTGCGGGGTCCTCGGGGGGGCCCCGACCACGCGGCCGTTCATCTTGGTCGTCAGCGGCCGGGGGACCGCCGCCCGCCCGGGCGTCACGTACTGCCGCTCCGGCTTCCAGTCCGCGTGGCCGCGGTCCTGGGCCTTGGCGCCGCGCCAGCCCTGCACGCGCTCGAGCCGCCGCTGCTCGGCGAGCCGGACCTGCTCCCACCACGGGGCGCTCACCGGGCCCTCCCCCGGGCGACCGGCGCCCGCCTGCGCTTGTCGGCCGCCGCCTTCCGGGCCTCCGCGATGATGCCCGCCGCCTCGCGCCGGCTCAGGCCCCGGGCGTACTCCTGCGCGGCCGCGATCACCTCGGCGTCGGTCTCGCTCTTCGTGTGGGCGGTCAGGAAGTGCCAGGTCAGCACGCCCAGCAGCTCCGCGCGCTCGCGCTCGTCGATCACGGGAGGTCCTCGGGCCGGTGGACCATGACCACGTCCTCGGTCCGGAACACGTGGTCCTGGTTCTTCCCGTCGCGGATGACGATGTGGTGCCCGGTGCGGTCGAAGACGCAGGCGAGCACGACGCCCTTGGTCTCCTCGCCGTCGCCGCCCTGCTCGTGCTTCGGGACGCAGGTCACTACCGTCCCCGGCAGCACGTCGCCGCGGGAGTAGCGGTTCTGGTCCTCGCCGATCTTCTCCTGCTCGGCCAGCTCCTTGAGCCGCGCCACCTCAACCCGCCTCGGGCTCACCGGCTTCACGGAGTCCCACGGGACGAGGAGCACGCCCTCCTCGGTCGCGACCTTCACGCCGCTCGGCCCCCAGTCCAGCACCTTGCCGACGTACCAGCGGCCCTGCCACCGGCCCTCTACCACCTGCGCGTGGTGCGGGTAGAAGCTCCACTTCGCGGTGGGCTTCTGCTCGGGCTGCCGCTTCTGCCCGCGCTCCTTGTCCACCGCCATGCGGGCGAGGAGGTGGTCCGCCGCCCGGATCATCCCGGTGCTCGGGCCGCCCGCGTCCGCCATCTTGGCGACGGCGGTGATCGGCTTGCCCTCCCACATCTCCACGTTGGTCTTGGGCCAGCCCCGAAACGACACCTTGCGGTCGGGCTGCCCGTCGGCCTCGCCCGGCTTCGCGGCCCCGCTCTTCCGCAGTGAGTCCAGGCGCCGGCTCGCCGCCTTGGCGAACTGCGCCTCGAGGTGCTGCTGGCTGAAGGGGACGTGCTCGCTCACGGGAGCCAGAAGAGCCTGACGGTCGCCGACCGCGCGCCGTCGTGGTACCGCGCGAAGTCCCAGTGCAGGTACCAGCCGAACGGGAGCCGGACGCGGTAGGGGAGACAGTAGTGCGGCTGGGCGTACCTCATCGGGAACAGCAGCGACTTGACCATGATGCGCTCCTTCCTTGTGATCTCAGCGTATGCCCCCCTCGCGGGAGTTCTGGCCCGGAACTCCCGACTTTCTGAGCCATGCCCTCACGCTGGCCCGGTCGGCCGTCACCATGCGGGCGAGCCCGGCGACCGGCTTCCGCACGAGCGACGGGTCGGCCGCAAGGCGCCGCTCGAGGTCGCGCCGCGCCTTGTACGCCTGGTAGCCCTGGAGCGTCGGGAGCCTCGGCCGCTCCCCGTCCCGGGCCTTGTCGTAGACCTTGTCGAGCACCGCGCGGACGACGCGGGCCCGCTGGTGCTCGGTCAGCGCCGTGAAGGCGGCGAGCTGCTGGTCCATGGCCCGCTCGATCGCCGCGAGCGCGGCGGCCGCCCTCACCGCCCGGTCTGCTCGGGGGCTTGCTCGCGCTCCAAGAGCCGGACGATCGCGGCCTTGCTGTCGCGGAGGCGCCGCGCGGTCTGCTCGTCGGGGCGGGGCGAGACGGTGACGGTCTCCCCGTTCAGCGCGAACGTGAAGCCTGCGGCGCGGAGCCGGGTCAGCAGCTCCACCGCCTCGGCCAGCGCGAGGCTCTCGTCCGGCGCACGGCGCTGCTGCTCAATGCGCTCGGAGAGTCCCGCGAACCTCGCGGTCAGGGAGTTCTTGTTCTCCAACATCGTCTCCTGCTGCTCCTCGGGCGCGGGCGCCCACGCGGGGGCCTCGTGGAGCACCCCGTTCCTGAGAATGCCCGCGAGCATCTTCACGCCGCCATCCTCCTGCGGGCAAAGGCGAAACGCCGCGAGTGCACAGTAGTAGAGCGCCACTCGTCGATCCGCGCCGGGGTCAGCGGCCGCCCCCTGAACATCGTGACCTGCATCTCGGGCGGGGGCGAGCCGAACCTCCCCCGGTCGTCGTAGCGGCCCGCCGCGATCGCCTCCCAGTGGTCCAGCGCCCATGCGGCCGTCATGCGGGCGCGGCCGGGGCGCCTCCCCAGGAGGAACCCGGAGTACCGGGCGCGGGCGAGCCCCCGGGCGATCTCGCCGGGACCGGACCGGGCCAACGCGCGCGCGAGCGCGGGCGCTGAGTGTCGTTCGTCAACTTCAAGGCGCCTGAGCTGAAGGAGAACCGCCCTTCCCACGCAGTTGTCGGTGTTCGTCTCATACTGTGCACTCGGGCTCTCGCGGAGGTTCCGGACGGCCATGGAGACCACGCGCGCGGCCGCGCCGGGCTCGGCGAACCGGTGGGCGACGAAGACGCTGGTGTGCTCGTGCCTCGGGCCCCGGCAGAGCTTCGAACACTTGGGCTCGACGAGACGGCCGAGGCCCTCCCGCTCCATCCGCTTGAAGACCTTCTGCACCTGGCTCGCGGAGCAGTGCCAGCGTTCCGCGTTGGCCCTCCTGGACGCCGAAACGCCGCCGGCCGGGATGCTGACCAGGTGGCCGCGCCAGCGGGCCCACGAGCGCCCCGTCGCGTGCTCGGCGCGGGCGAGCACGTCCTCCACCATCTCGTCGTAGCTCCAGCGGTCGGGGTTGGCTCTACGGGGAACGCTCCTGCGGGAAGGCTTCGGGCATGTTCGAGAACGGGGCTTTCCCGCGGTGGGCACGTTCCCCTCCTCAGGGGAGACCTTGCGACCTGCGCCGGGCCCGGTGCTGAGGTCACCGGGTTGGCGGCGCGGTCACGCGGTCCAGGGGTCACGAGGGAGCAACGCCGTCGCGCGGCTGCCATCGGTGGAGGCGGCTGCTCGGGGTACTCCGCGAGTGCTACCTCACGATTTACGATTCTGCCGAGGCGCCCCGCGGGGCGCAAGAAACGCCTCCCGTGCTCCCGCCGGCGGGCTCGGGGTCGTTCCGCCTCACGTCGGCGGCGTCAGTATCGAGCGCAACACCCGCGACGATGACTTCTCGGTGGCGAGTACTACGGAGGGAACTGGTGGGTGTGGCAGCCGTCCCACTCGCGGTAGCTCAACGCGACAGGATCTTCCGTCGGCAGGCCTCGAGGTTGAGCATGAATACGTCGAGGGCGAATTGCCTGAGGCGCTGCCTCTGCCCCAGCCGCTTCCACGCGGCCGGAAGATGCTCTCGATGGCCGAACATCCCGGCGAGCTCGTCATACGCCAGGAACTTCACGGTCTGAACGCCCGCCACGAGGAGTCGCGCGATGCACATCGGGCACGGCTCGAGAGAGCACACGAGCGTGTAGCCCCGCATGTTGTCCATCGATCGCGGTGGGTCAGGGCGCGGGCAGGCGACCGAAGAGCGTTTCCAGCGCGAGCCCGATGCCGAGCAGCCGGCGGTCGCTGCCCGCGGGACCGTCCAGCTCGAGGCCGATGGGCAGGCCGGCCGCGGTGCGCCCGATCGGCACGGTGAGGCCGGGAATGCCCGCGTTGCTGCCGGGGTCGGTGTTCTGGATAAACGTGAAGAAGGTCGGCACGTCGGCGCCGTTGAGCTTGGTCTTCTCGTCGTCTCCGATGGGCGCGGCGGGCAGCGGCGTGGTCGGGAAGGCCAGCGCCGTGATGTTGTGCTTCTTGAACGTGTCCGCGTAGAGCTGCTGCAGGGCCGGGCGCGCGGCCAGCGCGTCGAGGTAGACCTTCTGCGGGATCGCGTCCTTGGCTCCCGGCACGATGGTGGTGGCGAAGAGCCCCTTCACGTCCGGGCTCGCGATGCGCTCGGCCACGCCCTTCACGTCGAGCGCGATCTTGTAGCGCTTCAGGTACTTCGCCAGGTCCACGTTGGCCTCGTAGAGGGCCACCGGGAAGCTCACCTTGCCGTTGAGGTCGACGAGCCCGGGCATGTCGACCTCCACGATCTCCGCGCCCGCGCCCTGGAGCCGGTCGAGCGCCGCCTTCGTCACCTGCTCGGTCTCCGGATCCAGGTTGCGGAAGAAGAGGGCCCGGTACACGCCGAGCCGCAGGCCCTTGAGCGGCGCCACCGCGACCTTGTCGCGCGCGCCGGTGATGATGGTGTCGAGCAGGACCAGGTCGGCCACCTCTCGCGCCATCGGCCCCGCGGTGTCGCGGGTGTGGGCGATGGGCGTGATGCCCTCCTGCGAATAGCGCCCGAGGGTCGGCCGCAGGCCGCTGATCCCGTTCAGGGCGGCCGGGATGCGCACCGAGCCGCCGGTGTCGGAGCCGAGGCCCGCCGCCGCCATGCGCGCGGCAATGGCGCTGCCGGTGCCGCCGGAGGAGCCGCCCGCGATGCGGGTGGGATCGTAGGCGTTGCGCGCCGGGCCGAAGGCCGCGTTGTTGCTCGTGATGCCGAAGGCCAGCTCGTGCATGTTGGTCTTGCCGATCACGATCGCGCCGGCCCGGATCAGCTTCTCGGCCAC
>Ga0187892_10005700_pt1 | contig 19291 bp, 19 predicted proteins | sample MA1701073metaG_FD_139345 | JGI IMG/M metagenome (GOLD analysis project Ga0187892, IMG submission 139345) | Bio-ooze microbial communities from a basaltic lava cave in the Kipuka Kanohina Cave System on the Island of Hawaii, USA - MA170107-3 metaG ...
CCGCCCCCCGCGGTGGACAGGTCTCCCTGGATGATAGTGATGCCGTAGAACTCGTAGCTGCCCTGGACGTTGAGGCTGCCGTCGACCAGGAGGATGCCCTGGCCCTGAACGCCGTTCAGCGTCGCGTTGCCGGTGATGTGAATGATGGGCCAATAGCTGCCGCAGGGCCCGGTGGGGTTCAGCCCGTCGCCCCAGTTGGTCAGCACCGCGCGATTGCACTCTCCGCCGCTCACCACCGGCTCGGTCTTGTAGTTCCCGCCCGGGAGCGTAACGCTGGCCATGGCCGCCAGGTCGGTATAGCTCAGCTCGCCGAACTGGGTGAACGTCGAGTCGGTAATCGTGGGATCGTTGTTCACCGGCGGCACGCCGGTGACGGCGCCGCCTCCGCCGGTCGTGACCGAGCCGCCATCGGTCCGGATTCCGGCGACGGGCGCCCCGGGTGGGTCGCAATCCGTCCAGCCGGTCGGGACGGCGTCCGCGCCGTTCACCGACGCGTTGCCCTGGAGCTTGACGCTGCCCTTCGTGGTGAGGGAGGCTTCGATGTCGACCTGGATCGGCCGGAGGCGCGTGATCAAGGCCAGCCGCTGGCGCGCACCGCCACCAACTCCTCGCCCCGCCATGCTCATCGTGTCTCCCCCGACGACGTCGAGCATGAACAGGTTGTCGTTGAGCTTATAGATCCATCCACCGAAGCTGCCGCTGCGGTTGGCGGCGGTCGCGGTGCCGATGCGCAGGGAGTCGGTGGGGTAGACGCCGCGGCCGTTGATGGAGTCGGTGCGCCAGCTGCGGATCCGCTCGGCCAGGCCATACTCGGCGACGCCGAACGATTGCTCCATGCGCCGGGTGTTGTCGCCCATGCGTTGTTCCTGGGTCCCGATGAACAGCGCCCCGCCGACCATGACCCCCACCACCACGAGCGCAAACAGCACCACGGACAGCGCCATGCCCCGCTCGTTCCGCCAATCCCGTCGATTCATCGATGCGTCCCTCGATTCCTTATGATGACCACCTAGAAGCGGCGGTTATTGCGCAGCGCGATGCTGGTGTTCACGCTGTCCACGGCATTGGCCAGCGTAGAGGTGCCCGTCCCGGTCTCGGAACGCAGCGGCTGCGCCGTCCGGGCACGGACGGCAAAGTCGATGCGCGCCACCCGGCGCGGATCGCCGGTCGCCGCCCCCGTCGAGTCGTAGTAGGTCAAGGTCAACCCGTTGGCCAGCACGGGGCCGATCAGCGGCTGCAGGAAGCCCCCGGCCGGCTGCATCCCGATGTAGTAGCTCGTGTCGCCCGCCGGCTGGTACAGCTGATAGGTCACCGTTTCGAACCCACGCAGCGGCGCGCCCTGAGAAATCGCCCCGGGCACGTTGGGCAGGGGAAATCCCGGACCCACGCCGAGGCTCAGGGTAATCAGGCGCCCTGGTGAGCCGTCGGCGCAGGTGGCGTCCACGACGGCGCTTGGCTGCGCGAACGCCCAATCGTCATCGAGCCGGGTGGCCGGATCTCCATCGTAGTAGATCAAGAGGGAGTCGGTGGCGACGTTGATATCCCGCGCCCCCCAGAACGGCGCGCGGCGGATCGTCACCGCCACCCCGGACACGCTGCCGCCCAGCACCGGCGTGGCGCAGACCAGGCCGAGGTAGCGCATGGCGCGAATCGTGATCGACGTCGCGGACATCGCGCGAATGTCGTTGTCCGACGCGTCGAGCTCCCGCAGCTCGGCGGGAAGAATCGCGGCCGCGGCGCGGATGTTCTGCTGCATGTCGATGCGTTGCGTCTGGGCCTGATAGGTCCGCTGGTTGCTGATCAGGACGCGGTACAGCGCCGCCATCACGATCCCCATGACCACGAGGGTGATGAGCACCTCGACGAGCGTGAAGCCGCGGCGTCGAGCGGTCAGCATGTGACGGCGGTTTCCAGCGTGTCCGACCGCACCCGGTTCTTGATCGTCTTCGAGGTGGTCACGACCCGCACCCGGAAGGTGTTGTTGCCCGCGTTCGTGAACGCCCAGGTATTGATCGCCACCCAGGTGCCGCCGCGCGCCAGCGTTTCCGACCCCGACAGCCGCTGACTCGCGATGCACGCCGCCATGCGGGAGCGCTCCAGGCGCTGCGCCGAGAACGCCGTCGCGACGGTCGCCCGCTGCCCCCGGCCGATCATCCGGGTCGACAGGGCCATCGTGCTGGCGAGCCCCAGCAATCCAATGCTGAGAATGACCATCGCGATCATCATCTCGATCAACGTGAACCCGCCCCGCCCCATGCTCATCGCAGCACCTTTCCGATTGGATTGATCACGATCGAGTCCCGGCCGCCATTCCCCGTCATCAACAGGGTCGTGCTCAGCCCGTCGAAACCGATGCCGCTGGGTGCGAAGCTCACCGAGTCGCGCGTCGCCGTCACGGTGACGTTGAACCGGGCCGCGAGCGGCTCGATTCCTCCCAGCGTGTCGACGCCGGCGCCGTTAAGACGGCACACCGTCACCCACACCGTCCCGGCACTGCCGGAGGTGAAGTGAATCGTGGCGCGACAGCCGCGTGCGACCGCCGCGGCGCGGGCCTTGGCGACGAGCGTCGTAACCGTCACGCGCGCGGAGCGCGTGCTGGTGCCCCCGAAGGCGCTGCGCAGTCGTGGGATCGCGAGGGCCATGATGACCCCGAGCATGACGATCACGACCAGCAGCTCGAGAAGGGTGAAGCCGCGTCGATGCATAGACCCGCCGTCCCGGTTCGTCGTAAATCAGCAATCGTTTAAGAGTGCGGGCGGGGGCTGGAAGTCACGTCCCGGTTCTTGCCTCGGACCTCGGTTCTCGACCGTGTTGGGACCGTTCGGCGCGACGCGGTGATGCGAGCCACGTCCCTCCTCCCGGAGGGAGCTTTCCCGATGGAGACCGGAAGTCGTTGGAGAATCGAGTCTTGGGCTGAAACGACCTATCGGAGCAGGTCGTGCACCTCGGCTGCGGCCGCGATGCGGCGATCCACATGCGCCCCGATCTCCCTGGCCCGCTCGAGCGCCAGGGTGAGGTCGGCCACTGACCCCGAGCCCGACTGCAGCCGAACCAGGGCCAGGCGCAGCCGCTCGAGCGCGGCGACGGTCTCGGTCAGCCGCTCCCCGGTGTCGCCCCTGGCTCGGAGCGCTTCGGCGTCCGCCTCCAGCCGCTCGACCACGCCCGGCACATCCAAGGCCTGGCTCCGTTCATGGGCGGGGAGGGCGCCGTACGCCGAGAGGGCCGAGCGCCCCAGGAGCAGTTCGGTTCGCTCGTTCGAAGGGAGCAGCCCGTGCGCGGGTTTCTCGAGCCGGTACCCGGCCAGCTTGAAGAACCAGCGCCCCATCCGGCCGGCCCACAACCGGTACCAGAGGGAGTCGAGCCGCCGCAGAATGCGACGCTGCTTCAAGACCTCGGCCTCTTCTTCCTGGACTTGCGCCTCGGCGAGGAGGGCGGCGCGAATATCGTCGTAGGCGAAGCCATCCTTCATGAGCCGCCGCGCCACGACGACGAGCTGAAACACGAGCAGCAAGCCGATGAGGCCCGGGCCACCGATGGACACGGTGACGCCCGTGCTGCCGGCAGTCACCGACTGCCCGGCCAACGCCAGAGCGAGCAGCACCATGGTCGTGACCTGCGCGTTCCTGATAAACGCGCGCACCATGGGCGGGGCGCGAAACTCACGGCCCCGGGCCTCGCCCACGACGCGCGCCACGTCGTCACCCACCTGAAAGCGGGCCGGCGGTGCTTTCTGCAGACAGCGATCGATCACGGCGGCGAGCTTGGCCGGCACCTCGGGTCGAATCGCCTGGACGAGCGGCGCGGGCTCGGACACGTGCTTGGCGAGGATCGCCGGCAGATGCGCCGCCTCGAACGGCGCACGACCCGTGATCGCGTAAAAAAACGTCGCCCCCAGCGAATAGAGATCGCTGCGCGCATCCACGGGCTCGCCGCACGCCTGCTCGGGGCTCATGTAGCGCGCCGTGCCGACGATGTCGCCTCCTGCATTACTGTGCGCCCCCGCCCCCAGGCCCACGGCGATGCCGAAATCGGTCACCAGCGCGCGCTCGGTGGCCCGCTCGATCATGATGTTGTCGGGCTTGATGTCGCGATGGATCACGCCCCGCTGGTGGGCGTACGCCAGCGCCCAGGCAACCTCCTGCAGGAGCTTCATGGCGAGCCGTGGAGCGAGCGGTCCGTGCCGTTTCACCCGTTCCCGCAACGTCTCTCCGTCGACGTACGCCATGACGAAGTACACCAGGTCGGCCCGCGCCTCGACGAGGTGGATGGGGACGATGTGCGGGTGGGACAACCCCGCGGCCGTGCGGGCTTCGTTTAAGAACCGGTCCCGCTCCGAGGGCCGGACCGCCAGTTGCGACGGGAGCAGCTTGATGGCGACGGGCCGGTCGAGCGCCACATCGCGCGCCAGGAGCACAATGCCCATGCCGCCGCGACCGAGCTCACGCTCGATCGAGTAGCGGCCGGCCAGCTCATCCTGGAGAGCCAGCACCTCCGGGCTGATGGGGTTCGTCATGGTTTCGCGTATTACGAAGCAGCCTCCGGGGTGTTTCCGAAAGGGGGACGGGGCGCCACATTATCCAACCCAGCTTCGAGGAGCCGTTCGTGATGCCGCGCGTTGCCGCCCGTCTCGCACCGGTGCCGGCGCTGCTGTCGCTGCTGATCCCGGCGCCGGCGCCAGCCCAGGCGACCCAGTATCGCTCGCCCGCGGGTGTCGACTACGTCTCCCAGCGCGACACCGGCGCCATCGCCCGCGCCGAGTCGGCGTTGGCGGCCGATCCGCGCAACGTCGAGCGCATCATCCAGCTCGGGATCGCGCAATCCGGCGCGCGGCAATACCGGGAGGCCATCGCCACGTTCAGCCGCGGCATCGACATCGCGCCCGACAATGCCGTTCTGTACCGCTGGCGCGGACACCGCTACCTCTCGACCAGAGACTTCGACCGGGCCCGGGCCGATCTGACCCGCGGGGTGGCCCTCGATTCGACGCTGTACGGCGGCTGGTATCACCTCGGCATCGTCCGTTACGTGAGCGGCGACTTTGCGGGCGCGGCGGAGGCGTTCGGGCGCGCGCTGCCGCTGTCGCCGGAGCCCGAGGAGCGCGCCGGCTCCATGGACTGGTCGTGGATGTCGCTGTCGCGCGCCGGACGGGCCGCCGACGCCGGGGCCATCCTCGAACGTACCGACTCGCTGCCTCCCGACAACGCCTACACGCGCCGGCTGCGGCTGTATCGGGGACAGATCCGCCCCGACGAGATCCTGACGCCGGCCGATACGACCGACATCGCCAGGGCGACGATCAGTTACGGCGTCGGCAACTGGTACCTGGTGCGGGGAGACACGACGCGGGCGCGCGAATGGTTCAACCGGTCCGTCGAGTCGGGAGGCTGGCCCGCGTTCGGCTTTATCGCCTCGGAAGCGGAACTCCGCCGCCTGCGCTGACGCATGAGCCTCGCCGTCGCGGCTGGTGCCGCGATCCTCCTCTGGATCGCCCTCACGTTCAACCGGCTGACCCGGCTGCGCCAGCTGGGCGCGAACGCCTGGGCCGACATCGACGTCCAGCTGAAGCGGCGCCACGACCTGATCCCTTCGGTCGTCGCCGTAGTAACGGGTCATGCGGGCTACGAGCGCAACACGCTGGAGGCGCTCGTGGCGGCCCGCAGCCGCGCGCTCGCCGCCAGCGGCCCGGCTGCGCGCGCGCGCGAGGAGGACCCCGTGGGAACGGGGCTGCGGCACATCTTCGCCGTCGCCGAGGCCTATCCCGACCTCCAGGCGGCCGCGAGCTTCGTGGCGCTGCAGCGGACGCTCACCGACGTCGAGGACCATCTCCAAAACGCCCGCCGCTATTACAACGCCGTGGTGCGGGACTACAACACGGCCTTGGCGCGCTTCCCCACCCTGCTCATCGCCCGGATCATGGGCTTCGCCGCGCGCGAGTTCTTCGGACTGGACGACCCATCCGAGCGCGCCGTGCCGCGCGTGGAGACCGGCGCATGATGCGTCGCCTCCTCTGGCTCGGGCTGCTCGTGGCGGCGACGACGCCGGCCCTGGCCCAACGCGAGCTCGCCATCGAGCGGTTCGACGCCACGATCGACGTCCGGCCGGACGCCTCGATCGAGGTCACCGAAACGATCACGGCGCGATTCACGGGATCCTGGAACGGGATCTACCGGACGATTCCGGTAAAATACCGCACGCAGCAGGGGTTCAATTGGACGCTGCGGCTCGACCAGGTGCGCGCCACCGACGCCACCGGGCAACCGCTGCGCCTCGAAGCGAGCCGCGAGCGCCACTACGCCAAATACAAGATCTGGGTCCCGGGCGCGCAGGATGCGACGCGGACCGTCGTGTTGCGCTACCGCGCCCGCAACGGCCTGCGGTTCTTCGAAGACCACGACGAGCTGTACTGGAACGCCACCGGCGACGAATGGGACGTGCCGCTGCAAGCGGCTTCAGCCCGGATCGAGCTGCCCGGGACGGCGACCGGCATCCGGTCCATCGCCTTCAACGGCGCCTACGGCTCCACGGCGCGGGACGCGACCGTCGAGCAGCGCGGCACGACCGTGCACGTCGCCATGCCGCATGCGCTGGGCTACCGCGAGGGGCTGACCGTGGTGGTGGGATGGGACAAGGGGGTCGTGACCCCGCCCAGCGCGACCGAGCGCGTGACCGGAACCCTGGCCAGCAACTGGCCGCTGGCGATCCCCATCCCCGTGTTCTTCCTGGCGCTGGCGCTCTGGCGCCGCCGCGGCCGGGACCCCGAGGCGCTGCCCGTCGCCGTCCAATACGAGCCGCCGGGCGGACTCACGCCCGGGGAGGCCGGAGTATTGATCGACAATACCGCCGACATGCGCGACATCACCGCGACGCTGGTGGATCTCGCCGTGCGCCGGTACCTGCGCATCGAGGAGCGGGACGACCGGAAGCTCCTCGGGCTGATCGGCTCGCTGGAGTACGTGCTGCACCGGCTGGAGCCGCCAGCGGGAACGCCGAGTCTCGCCGCGCATGAGCACCACCTGCTGGAAGGCGTGTTCACCGGGCGAGGGGACACGGTCGAGCTGTCGGATCTCAAGAACGAGTTCTACAGGACGCTCCCCAAGATCCGGAACAGCTTGTTCGATCAGCTGAAGGCGCGAGGGTATTACCTCGCGCGTCCGGATCGCGTCCGCGGCCTGTGGAGGGGACTGGCGGTTTTCGCGGGTATCCTGGTGGGCGGCGGCGGCGCGGCGTTATCCGGGAAGCTGCTCATGACGCCGGTGCCGTTCCTGATCGCCGGCGCGCTCGTCGCATTGATCCTGCTGTTCTTTTCCTGGATCATGCCGGCCCGCACGGTCGCCGGGGCGCGGGTGCGCGAGGCCGTGCTCGGGTTCGAGGAATTCCTGCGCCGCGTGGAGTCCGAGCACTTCAAGCGCGTGATTCTCAGCAAGCCGGAGCTGTTCGACCGCTACCTGCCCTACGCGATGGCGTTCGGCGTCGAGCAGAAATGGGCGAAAGCGTTCGACGGGATCTACACGCAGGCGCCGACGTGGTACGCGGGATCCCCCGGCGTGGTCTTCAGCCCGAGCCGGTTCTCGAGCAGCCTCGGCGCCCTGTCCAGCACCGTGAGCTCGGCGATGGCGTCATCGCCACGCAGCTCGAGCGGGTCGGGCTTCGGCGGCGGGGGCTCGTCGGGTGGCGGCGGCGGGGGGGGCGGTGGCGGCGGGTTCTAGAACGGCGTCTCCCTCACTGCGCGTCGAAGCCGGCGTAGTCCCCCTGCTGGTAGACGTTGCCCTTGTATTCCTGGTCGATCTGGATGCCGATCTTGGACGTGTAGTAGGCCTGGATCGTCGCCCCTTTGACCTGCCCGAAGAACTGCTCCGCCGGCGCCTTGGGATCGGCCTCCGCCGCGGCCATGCGCGTCACTACCGCCACCCGCTGCTCGGCTGTGCTGTCCATGAATCTCTTGCCGTGCAGCTCCTGCGACAGCGTATTCACGGCCGCCAGTCCCGTGCGCCAGGACGCTTGCCACTCCGCATCGAGCGTTTCAGCCAGACGGGCGTCGATGTAGGCGGCGACGGCCGCGGCCCGCGCGCCGGGGGAATGGTCGTCGGCGGGGATGATCAGCTCGGTCAGCTCGTCCAGCAGGGCGAGCTCCGCCGCGGTCAAGAAAGCGGCCGGCCGAGCCGCCGCCGCCGCCGCTCCCGGGACCGACACGGAACCAGCGGGAAGCAACGGCACGGCGAGCGCGGCGGCAGTCGTCTCGAGCATCGCGCGGCGCGAGAGGGCATTGTCGGTCATAGGTTCCCCTTCCGGAACTCATCCGCCAGGTATTCGCACGAGCGCCACGCCAGCGCCATGATCGTCCACGTCGGATTCTGGCACGACGCGCTCACGTGGCTCGAGCCATCGACCACAAAGAGATTCCTGACGTCGTGCGCCTGCTGGAACTGGTTCAGCACCGAGGTCTTGGGATCGGTCCCCATGCGCGCCGTGCCCAGCTCGTGGATCGACCACCCCTCGGTGAGCACGGTGCGATCGACGCCGATCACCTCGATCCCCGCCGCCTCGAACATCTCGCGCGCCGTGACGGCCATGTCCTCGGCCATCTTGCGCTCGTTGTCGCCGAACTGATAGTTGAAGCGCAGCACCGGGATCCCCCAGGCGTCCTTCACCTCGGGATCCAGGTCGACGGCGCTCTCGTAGCGGGGCAAGACCTCGCCGAACCCGCCCATGCTGATGAACGCTCCCGCATGGTCGCGCACGCGCCTCTTGAAGTCCACGCCGAACCCGGGCGTCCCCCAGGCCCCCGGCGGGAACATCGCGTGCCCGCTGCCGCCCTCGAAGCCGTAGCCGCGGATGAACCCCGGCTGGCGGTCGGTCAGGTTGCGGAATCGCGGCACGTAGAAGCCGCCGGGACGGCCATCGTCGAGCGTATGCGGCTTCCCGACCTGGTCGCGCACCAGTCCCGTGACCCCGGGACCCATCACGTGCTCGCAAAAGTTGTGGCCGACATGGCCGCTCGAATTCGCGATGCCGTTGGGGTATTGGCGGGAGCGCGACAACAGCAGCAAGCGGGCGGATTCGAGCGTCGAGGCGGCCAGGATGACGACTTTCGCCTTGGCCTCGTACGTCCGTTTCGACACGCTGTCCATGAACGCGACGCCCCGCGCGCGCCCGCTGTTCCGATCCACCAGTACCTCGTGGGCGACCGCGTTGGTGCGCAGTGTGAGATGCCCGGTGTCCATCGCGGGATAGATCAACCCGGTGGGAGAGTCGAAGGCGGCGTGGATGTCGCAGCCGCCCGCGCGCCGATTGCACGCGCCCCGGCCGAAGCACTTGTTGCGGTACCGATTGTGCTTGAGGCCGTCGCTGGTCACGCCGGCGCGGTAGGGGGTCAGGACGCGACCAATGCGCGCGAGACTGCGGCGCAACAGCACCTCGGCCGCATTGAGCTTGGTGGGCCGCTGGAACAGGCTGTCGGGGAGGTGGGGCAGGTTCTCCCGGTGCCCCGAAATGCCGAGATAGAGATCGACGTTGTCGTAGTACGGCGCCAGGTCGGCATACGAGATCGGCCAGTCCTCGCCGTAGCCGTCATGCGTCTTGGCCTTGAAGTCGTAGTCGGACAGCCGCAGGGCGAGACGGCCCCAGATGTTGGTCTTGCCGCCCAGCGCGCGCGCCCGCACCCACGCGTAGCGCGTGCCGGTGTAAGGATGGTCTTTCTCGTCCACCAGAATGTTCTTGACGTAGTCTCCCCCGCTCCATCCTCCGACGTAGGAATAGACGTGCTTGAACGCCGAGCCCTTGGCGTAGGGCGGCTGACGGATCGTGTACTCGTTGAGGGAAAGGCCGTGGTATCCCGGCGGCAGGTCTCCCCGTCGCGGGTGGTCATAGGGCCATTCCATGGACCGCAGCTCCTGCTCGATGGGGAGTCGCCGGCCCGCCTCGAGCAGCAGCACCCTCATCCCGCGCGTGGTGAGGACGTGGGCGGCCATGCCCCCGGCGGCGCCGGAGCCGACGACGACCGCATCGTACGTGCGGGACAGATCGACTTCCTGTTCTCTGGGCGGGGCAACCTTCAGCAGGGTCATGAGGCGCATCTCCTGCGGTGGAGACCCGGGAGTCAAGCGAGCAGTCGCTCCACCGGATAGCGGAAGTTGTCTCGGTGCACCTGGAACGCCGCATGCACGTCGAGGCCGGAGCTGATGCGGGCGTCATACAGGCACAGCGTGACGACGGGGAATCGCGGCGCGATGATCCGATCGTAGCCCGTCTCGTATTGGACGATCTGCTCTCGCGTCAGTCGCTTGACGAGCGAACCCACGTCGCCCACGGCTCGGAGCGACTCGGCGCCGGCCGCCAGGGCGTCGACGAACTTGGCTTCAAAGTAGGCGTACTGGTCTTCGGTGGTCGCGGCGTAGTCGGACAGCACGAGGTGGCCGGCCCGGATCTGGACCGCCATGCGCTGGGGGCCCAGGTAGGTCACGATCTCCGTGCGCACCTTCGGTTCGGCGACCAGGAAACAGATGCTGCGCGCTTTCAAGCCGTCCGCGATGAACCCGGCGGCGAGCCGGACCCGGCCGATGTCATCGGCGTACAGGGCGCTGAGGTGCGTTCCGTACCGGAGCGTGACCCCGCCGACGGTTACGCCCCCCGCCCCCGCCCCCGCCCCCGCCCCCCCCCGGGCGGCCGGTCCGGCCCGGTGGCGGCGGGCGGCGTCCCCGGCCGGCTGCCTCGCGAGGAATGCGCGGAGGTCCGCGAGCCGGTAGCGCACCCGCTTGCCCTCGCCTTGACACACGAGGCGACCCGCGCTCGACCAGCGGCGCAGCGACGTCTCGGTCACGCCGAGGTAGCGCGCGGCTTCCGTCAGATCCAGCACCTCCTCGCGTCGGGGGGGGGGCATCGCTCAGTCGCTCGTCATGATGAAGAGCGGCGCGCCGTCGAACTGGTAGACGGGCCGCAGCCGATCGGTGTTGTAGTACTTGCGCACGTCGACGACTTTCTTCTCGGAAGTCACGCTCGTGATCGGCACGCTGTCATAGAAGCCGCGATGGATGCTGACCAGCCGGCCATACTCCTTGCGCCGCACGAGATCGAGGGCGAGGTTGCCGAACGCCATGGGGACGATCGAATCGAGCGCGTCCGGATCGCCGGAGCGCACGAGATAGCCGAGTCGCTGATTGACCACGTCGATGCGGCGCCCCTGGTTGAAGCGCGGGGACGCCTCCTTCAGCGCCGCCCCGACCTGGTCGCCGATCCCGCCCAGCTTGCGGTGTCCGAACATGTCCGTCTCTTCCCCTTCGAACGTCATGCCGTTCTCCGCGGACAAGCACGCTCCTTCCGATACCAGGACCACCGAATAGCGGCTCGGGTTCTTGTTCCGATCGGCGGTGAGCAGCTCCGCCAGCCGCTCGACGTCGGCGGGATGCTCGGGGATGACGCACCGATCCGCCGCCCCCGCCATGGTCGGCAGCAGCGCCGTGAATCCCGCGTAGCGCCCAAACACCTCGATCACGAGGTAGCGCTCGTGCGACCCCGCCGAGGTGCGGAGCCGGTGCGTCAACTCGATGGTCCGGGTGACACAGGTGCTGAAGCCGATGCAGTAGTCGGTGCCGTAGACGTCGTTGTCCATCGTCTTCGGGATGGCGACCACGTGCACGCCTTCGTCGTGCAGGCGCTTGGCGTAGCTCAGTGTATCGTCCCCGCCGATGGGGATCAGGACATCGACGCCGATGTGCTCGAGGTTCCGCAGCACGTCCTTGGTCGTGTCGTTGACCGGCGCGTCGTAGCCGGTGAGATGCGGCGGCACCCGTTCGCGCGGCAAATGGCTGGGTCGGACCCGCGACGTATGGAGGAACGTGCCACCCGTCCGGCCCGCCCGGTTGACGATCGCCTCCGTGAGCGGCTGCACGTTCTCGCTGTTGTCCACCTGAGCGTCGCGCGCGTAGTCGACCAGACCACCCCAGCCGTGGCGAATGCCGACGACCCGGTACCCGTCGCGCAGCGCGCGAATCGTGATCGCGCGGATGGCGGGATTCAGCCCGGGGACGTCCCCGCCGCCCGTCAGGATGGCGATCGTGCCTTTCCCCATCACGGCCCCAGAACGATCTCGGCGAACCCCAGCGCGGCCCGGCCCGTGAACCGGACCACCCTGGGAGCCGTCGTCGCGGACTCCCCCGCCGCCGCCCCGAGGTCCTTGATGGCGAAGAAGCCGAACAGCGCGCGCCCGTCGCTCGCGACGCGGACTGCGGCGGGCAAGCGAACCTGCACATACCCCATGAACGTCCGCACGTCGATCGTCGTGACACCCGGCTCGAATGTCGCCCGGGTCAAGTCCAGCTCGACGTAGCCGAGCCGCGCCCGCAGCCGGAGATCGCGGGGAACCATCTCCGTCAGCTTGCGTTCCTGCCCCGAGAACAGGGCGGTGATGTCGGCGCGCGCGGGTTGTGCCGCCGGGACCGGTCGCGTCTCGGGCGCGGGAAGCGCCGGCAGATCCGCGAGAATGGCATCGAGCTCCCGAGCGGTCGTCGCGGCGTAGACGTGACTGAGGCGCCGCTCGAGCTCGGCTTCCGTCAATGCGTCGTGGGCGAAATGCCGGGTGAGGACGTCCACGACCCGCTCGCGCGCCGCGGGCAGGACGGGTTCCGGCGGGGGCGGGGGGGGCGGGGGAGGCGTCGGCACGGGGTCGAATTGTACGCGCCGACGCCGCGGTTTGGGAAGCGCTCGCGACAGCGTTCACCGTCGGGGGTCGTTCGTGCATATTCCAGCCTGGCTCCCCACCTGAGGTTCATCTCACGCAGCGCATCTGGAAGCGGCTGGGCCGATGGCTCGTGCCCAGGATTCCCGCCGACCGCGCCGTCCGTGACGGGGAATCCGATCCCAGCGTCCTCGACGCCGTGCGCTATCACAGCTCGGGCTACGCGGGTTGGGATGACACCGGGAAGTTGCTCTTCCTCGCCGACTACCTCGAGCCCCGACGCGCGCACCGGAGCACGGAGCGGGCGAAGTTGGCCAAGCGGGTCCCGCGCGACCGCGACGCCGTCCTGCGCGAGGTCGTCGCGCTCCAGATCCGCGCACGGCTGCGCGCCGACCGGCGGATCCCTCCGTTAATGCTGGAGTTCTGGAACTCGCTCGTCCGGCGCTGAGGCCGGACGGACGTGGCGCAGCGACCGGGCGACGAGAACGGCCGTGGCGACCACGATGAGGGCGCTGACCGCGGCCGTGACCCGCAGCCCGGACGTGAAGGCGAGGCGCGCGGCCTCGAGCAGCGGCGCGCCGAGCTCGGGAAGCGCCCGCGCCGCGGCCAGCGCCCCACCGAGTGTGTCCCGCGCGCCTTCGGCGAGCGCGACGGGGACGCCCTCGGGAACGGTCGACGCCATGGTGCCGCGATAAATGGCGGTGCCGATGCTGCCCAGGATCGCGATGCCCAACGCTCCACCGAATTCCGAGCAGGTCTCCGAGATCCCCGCCGCCGCTCCGGCCCGTTCGGGAGGTGCCGTGCCGATGATGATGTCGTTGGCGAGCGTGAACACGGGAGACAGGCCGAGGGAGAACACGGTCGTGCTCGTCACGATGACGGCAAGACTCCCCGCGCCGCCGACCTGCGTGAGGAGCACGAGTCCGGCCGCCGCCGCGATGAGCCCCGGGGTCATGAGCGACGCGGGCCGAATCCGTCGCGCCAGGATCGGTGAGACCATGGATCCGACGACGAACCCCAGGGCGAACGGGATCGACCACAGGCCCGCCCGCAGCGGCGACAGGCCGAGGACCAGCTGCAGGTACTGGGCGATGAAGACATAGGGCCCGAACACGGCGAACGTCGCCAGCAGATAGGTGGCGAGCGACGCGCTGAACGCCCGCTCGCGGAAGAGACGCAGGTCGATCAGCGGATCCGCCAGTCGTCGTTGCCGGCGGACGAACGCCAGGCCGACCGCGCCGCCGGTCCCAATGACGCCCAGCGGCAGCCACCCGACGCCGTGCACCGCGATCTGCTTGAGGCCGTAGATCACGCTCAGCACGGCCGCCACCGACAGGACGGCGCTGATCAGATCGGGCCGACCGGCGCGCTCGTCGCGGAACTCGGGCAACAGCAGGGGGCCCAGGATCAGCACGAGCACCATCATCGGCACGCTGATGAGAAACACCGACCACCACCAGAAGTACTCGAGCAACACGCCCCCGAGTGGCGGGCCGATCACGGCGCCGGCCGAGAAGCTCGAGACCCAGATGCCGATCGCGAGCGCGCGCTGCCGGGGGTCGAGGAACATATTGCGGATGAGCGACATGGTGGATGGCGCCAGGGTCGCCCCGGCGAGCCCGAGCGCCGCGCGCGTCGCGATCAACATGACGGCGCTGGTCGAGAACGCGGCGAGGACGGACGCGATGCCGAAGGCGATCGCGCCGATCAAGAGAAGCCGGCGCCGGCCGATCCGATCGCCCAGCGTGCCCATGGTGATGAGGGAGCCGGCCACGAAGAAGCCGTAGATATCGATGATCCACAGAAGCTGGGTGCTGGTGGGTTTCAGGTCCGCGCTGAGCGCCGGCACCGCGAGGTTGAGGACCGTCAGGTCCATGGAATACAGCAGACAGGGCAACGCGATCACGCCCAGCCCGATCCACTCACGCCTGCCCGCGCGGGGCGGAGGAGAACTCGGTCCGTCCATTGCCGGAATGTAGCCCGCCGGTGACCCGGGGATGTGACAACGGGTCGGTGGCGATCGATATTCTTGCCCGTGAAGTTCCCCATCGCGCCGCCGATCGAGCCCATGCTCGCCAAGCTGGCTGATGCGCTCCCGGACGCGGGGGAGTTTCTGTACGAGCCGAAATGGGACGGCTTCCGGGCGATCGTGTTCCGCGGCGCGTCGGACCTCTACATCCAGAGCCGCGATCTGAAGCCGCTCGACCGCTACTTCCCGGAGCTGCACGACGCCCTGCTCGCGGGACTGCCGAAACACTGCGTCATCGACGGGGAGATCATCATCCCGACGGACCACGGGCTCGACTTCGGCGCCTTACAGATGCGCCTGCACCCCGCGGCGAGCCGGGTGGCGAAGCTCGCCAAGGAAATCCCGGCCAGCTTCGTCGCGTTCGACCTACTGGCGTCGGCAGGGCGCAACCGCATGAAGGCCCCGCAGGCCGAGCGGCGCGCGCTGCTCGAGAAGGTGGGCGCGGGATTGCGCGCACCGCTGCATCTCACCCCGATGACCGAAGACCGCGCGCTCGCGGCGCAGTGGCTCGACCAGTTCGAGGGCGCCGGCCTGGACGGCGTGATCGCCAAGCCGGCCGGCCTCACCTATCAACCCGGCAAGCGTGCCATGCTCAAGGTCAAGCACGCGCGCACGGCGGAGTGCGCGGTGGCCGGGTTCCGCTGGCACAAGACCGGCACGGACGCGGTCGGCTCGCTGCTGCTCGGCCTGTACGATCGACGCGGCACGCTGCAACACGTGGGAGTGACGGCGTCGTTCACGATGGCCATGCGCCAGCAGCTCGTGAAGGAGCTGGCCCCGCTGCGCAAGCGCGCGCTCGAGGGCCATCCGTGGAAGGAATGGGCGGAGTGGCAGAGCGCACACGGGCGCATGCCCGGCGCGCAGAGCCGCTGGAGCACCGGCAAGGACCTCTCCTGGGAGCCGCTGCGCGTCGAGCGCGTGTGCGAAGTGAAGTACGACCATATGGAAGGAGACCGGTTCCGGCACGGCACGACGTTTCTGCGCTGGCGCCCGGACAAGCAGCCGGCGGACTGCCGCTACGATCAGCTCGAAGTCGCGAAGCCCTACCAGCTCGACCGGGTCTTCTCGTCCGGGTCCAAGCGCTCCTGACGCGGGCGCAGCCGGGGAGGGACGTTCTTCAGGTTGACGCGGACGCGCGTCCAGGTCGTGAAGCGCCCGCGCATGGAGTCGACCAGCACGTCGGCCGGCGCGAGATGCTTCGCGGCCTCGGGGTGGCGGGCCTTCCAGCGCTTCAACCCGGCCAGGGCATCCTTCTTCAGTTTGGCTCGGCCGATCTCGATCAACGGGAACTTCGCCGCCCGGGCGCGTGACGGCTGCACGCGGGCCGGCTCGCCGCGCTGCTTCCGGTAATGCGGGGGCCACGGCGCTTCACCCTGCCCGTCGCGTTCCTGCCGCGCCGAGAGCTCGAGCAGGGGATCGAGCGAGCCGGCCCGTTCGTCGATCCCGGCGTGCCGATCGCCGACGCGCGCGAATCGCCCGGGCATGGTGGCGAGCGTGAAGTCGGCCGGGTCGACGTCGTCCACTTCGGCCCACCCGAGCGGCGCCGAGACGCGCGCCTCGGGCGTCGGCCGGACCGAGTACGCGGAGGCTACCGTCCGGTCCTTGGCGTTCTGGTTGTAGTCCACGAACACGCCGTGGCGTTCTTCCTTCCACCATTTGCTGGTGGCGAGCGCCGGCGCGCGTCGCTCCACCTCGCGCGCCAGGGCCAGCGCCGCCCGCCGCACGTCGTCGAAGCCCCAGCGGCGCTCGATCCGCACCAGGACGTGCATGCCGCGGCTGCCCGAGGTCTTGGGCCAGCCCACGAGACCCAGGTCGCGCAGCGTCGCCTCGACCACGCGCGCGACCGCGCGCACCTGTGGCCATTTCACCCCCGGGACCGGATCGAGATCGACGCGCAGCTCGTTGGGGTGGTCGAGGTCGGTGGTCAAGACCGGGTGGGGATGGAGCTCGAGGCAGGCGAGGTTCGCCATCCACGCGAGCGCGGCGGCGTCCCGGGGCACCACCTCCTGCGCGGTGCGACCGGATGGAAACGACAGCGTGACGACGTCGATCCACGGGGGGCGCGACTCCGGCGCGCGCTTCTGATAGAAGAACTCGCCGCCGATCCCATCGGGGTAGCGGACCAGCACGTTGGGCCGGTCCCCGGCGCCGCGCAACGCGCCCTCGGCCACCGCGAGATAGTAGCGCACGAGGTCGAGCTTCGTGTGCTTCGGCCCGGGAAACAGCACCTTCTGCGGGTTGGTGACCGAGACCTCGCGACCGTCCACGACGAGCCGCACCGGCTCGCCGCCCGTCTTATCGGCCGCACGGCGTTTTCCCGTCATAAGCCGGAACGATAGTGGAGCTCGCGGCCCTCCGCGGCGCAGCGCAGCAGCAGCGCTCCGCGGCTCATGTCTCCCCGCCCGACGAACTCCTCCGGAAAGCGCAGTCGCGCGCCCAGGATCGAGAGCGGGTCCAGGTACTTGCGGGTCGCGATGCTGCCCAGCAGCACGGCGCCATCCTGTTCGTACAACCGTGCCGCCAGCCGCGCGGCGTCGCGACGCAGGGGGCCGGTGTAGCGGCGCTCCCCGGCATCGACTCGGACGCGGGCGATCGCGCGCAGCTCGCGCCGATCGATGACCGTGTCGTGAGCACACAGGCCCCGACCCGGGACGATGACCTGAATGCCGGCACAGTCCTCAGGCGGCCTGGCGAACGCCAGGGCGTAGGCCAGCTTGCCGCGGAAATACAGGCCACTGATCAGCGTGAAGACCTCGCCGATCGTGGCACCGGCTCCCGAACGCAGCTGTTGGGCGAGCGGCGAGCGGCCGTTGCGCCGCAGCAGCCAGCCGGCGCGCGTTCCCGTGCAATTGGCGGGCGACAGGAGAAACACTTGATGAGACGACATGGCCGCAGCATACGCTAACGTCGGGCGGCGAGCCTTGCCCGCCGCCTCCCGCGATCATAGGCTCCTGCATGACGTCCACGTCCCCTTCCCGGCCGGCCGAGCTCGCGGCGCAACTCGTGGACATCGGACGGCATTGCTACGCCCGAGGCTGGGCCCCGGGGACCAGCGGCAACTTCAGCGCCGTGGTGAGTCGGAACCCGCTCCGGCTGGCCATCACCACGAGCGGCGTCGACAAGGGCGAGCTGACGGTCGACCAGATCGTGGAGATCGACGCAGCGGGCCACGTCGTGTCCGGGAGGGGGGCCGGCCGGCCTTCCGCGGAGGCCAGCCTGCATCTGGCGATCGCGGCGGTCCGCCAGGCCGGCGCGGTCTTGCATACGCACTCGATTTGGAGCACGATACTGTCGGACGCCACACCCGAAGCCGGACTGGCGATCGAGCAGTACGAAATGTTGAAGGGCCTGGATGGCGTGCGCTCGCACGAGCACCGCGAATGGCTGCCGATTCTCGACAACACGCAGGACTGGCAGGCCGCGGTGCCGCGGGTGGAGGCCGTGCTGGCGGCCCAGCCCGACGCGCACGGATTCCTGATCCGCCGCCACGGGCTCTATACCTGGGGCCAGGATCTCGCCGCGGCGAAACGCCAGGTGGAGATTCTGGAGTTCCTGCTCGAAGTGATGGGGCGAAAGCGAGGCATGGCATGGCCACCGTGAGAATCCCGACGGAACAGCGGACCCTCAGCGATCAGGCGGAGGTGACCCGCTACCTGGCGACCCTGGGGATCGAATACGAACGCTGGCCGGGCGCGGCGCGGGTGCCGGCCGACGCATCCACTGAAGCCGTGCTGGCCGCCTACTCGGCGGAGATCGAGCAGCTCAAGGCCAAGGGCGGGTACGTCACGGCCGACGTCATCGACGTGAACGCGCAGACGCCGGGACTCGAGGCGATGCTCGCGAAGTTCAACACCGAGCACTGGCACGACGAGGACGAAGTGCGCTTCATTATTCGCGGCCGCGGCCTGTTCCATATTCACCCGCGGGAGCCGGGGAGACCGGTCGTCGCGATCGAAGTGGAGGCGGGCGACCTGATTCGGGTGCCGCGGGGGACGTGGCACTGGTTCGACCTGTGCGCCGATCGGGACATCCGCGCCATCCGGCTGTTCCAGGACAAGGCGGGCTGGACGCCGCACTACACGAACAGCGGCACCGACCGCGGCTATCAGCCCCTCTGCATGGGGCCGACTTACATTCCGCTGCGGACCGCGTCGAGCTGACCGGGCAGGGTGTCGGCGCCGTCCTGCTGGACGTCGAGGGCACCACGACGCCCGTCGCATTCGTCCACCACCTGCTGTTCCCGTTTGCGCGCGCGCGGGTGCGGGACTTCCTCGAGCGCCACGGCGCCGAGCCCGACGTCGGCGCCGACGTCGCGCGGCTGCGCGCCGAGCACGCCGCCGAACCTCCCGGCCCCCCTTCCCCTCCGCCGCTGCGGGACGACACCGCGTCGCTGGTGGCGTACGTGCACTGGCTGATGGATCGGGACCGCAAGTCCACGGGACTGAAATCGCTGCAGGGCAGGATCTGGGAAGCCGGCTATCAGGCCGGGGAATTGCGCGGTCAGGTCTACGCCGACGTGGCGCCGGCGTTCGCGCGCTGGAAGGGCCAGGGGCGGGACATCGCCATCTTCTCCTCGGGCAGCGTGCAGGCGC
>Ga0187892_10005701_pt1 | contig 19289 bp, 19 predicted proteins | sample MA1701073metaG_FD_139345 | JGI IMG/M metagenome (GOLD analysis project Ga0187892, IMG submission 139345) | Bio-ooze microbial communities from a basaltic lava cave in the Kipuka Kanohina Cave System on the Island of Hawaii, USA - MA170107-3 metaG ...
CGCAAAACCTGCGGTGGCCGCGGATGCTGGCGTACATGCCCTGGCTCTTATGGCGGGTTCTTCAAAGTGGCCTCCATTTGTCGTATCTTATCCTGCACCCGCGCCTGCCCATCGACCCTAAGCTGATTCGGTATGAGACCACCTTGAAAGACGAGGCTGGCATTGTGCTGCTGGGCAACTCCATTACGCTGACTCCCGGTACGATCACTGCGGACGTGAATTCTAATGAATTGGTCATTCATGCCATGGATGACGCTTCCGCTGATGATGTGACCAGTCTGCGCATGGAACAGAAGGTTGCTGGGATTTTCAGGAGTACTGAATGACAGGAATGACGCCATTCTTTCAGTTTCTCTTGATCGCGCTGGCAGTCATGATCGGGGTCTATCTCTATCGTGTCATCAAGGGCCCCACAGTCTTTGACCGCGTGTTGGGCCTGAACGGAATCTCCACCAAGGCTGTCATTCTTCTGGTTGCAATCGGCACGGTCTACGATCGAGTCGATATGTTTGTGGACATTTCAACCGGCTACGCCTTGTTGAACTTAGTAGCAGCCTTGGCTATCGCGAAGTATCTCCAGGAACGGGGGACTCCCTAGATGTCTCTGGTTGGAACAGGCTTCATTATTGTCGGGCTGTTTTTTCTGTTGGTTGCAGCGATTGGAACGGTGCGGCTGCCCGACGTTTTTACTCGATCTCATGCAGTCGGCATGACAGATTCGATCGGCGGCTTTTTTGTTTTGACAGGGTTAGCTCTCTGCCAGGGATTCGGCACGAACCTGGTCAGAATTCTCATTGTTCTTGCCTTGCTGTATCTCCTTAATCCGGTCATCACGCATGCAACCGTTCGGGCCGCGCTTCGCTCTGGCCTGAAGCCGTGGTCAAAGGAACAGCAACCTTCGGCAAACGTAGTCGATGGGATGGTTGGCGTCGAGTCCGCGGGGCCGCAGTCAGGTCGGGGCCTTCTTGGCCAATGAAGTGGGGATGGTCTGTTGCCGTCCAGGAACCGGCGAAACGGAGGGTCTTGAAAAACCATGACGTATTCATTTGAAGTCCCCTTGTTGGCTCTGCTCATGATCACGGCTGCCGGTGCGATCCTCGTGAAGGACCTGATCAGCGCGGCGTTTATTCTTGGGTCCTATAGCTTTTTCCTGGCGTTAGTATGGGCGTGGCTTGGAGCGGTGGATCTGGCTTTTGTCGAGGCGGTCGTCGGCGCCGGCTTGGCGACGGTGTTTTTCCTGCTAACCCTCTTCCAAACCGATCCCAAGGACCACAGCATTCGGCGCACGACTCCTCCCTTGGTTGCTTTGCTCGGATTGCCGACACTTGGGTTGCTGCTCCTCTATGCGGCCGACGATCTACCCGAATTCGGGGATCCAGCTTCTCCCGCTAGCGTGCACGTCTCCCCTGTCTACCTGGAGAATAGCCTGCAGGATACTCGAACCCCGAACGTCGTCACCGCCATCATCATGGACTATCGTGGATTCGATACGCTGATCGAGACCGCCGTGGTTTTCACGGCCGGAATAGCCTGTGCCGCACTGTTGAGGAAAACTCGAACATGATACATGCCCACGACAGTGTCATCGTCCGAGCCTTGAGCAGGCTGTTGATTCCGCTGGTGCAACTCTATGCGTTTTACATCCTTTTCTTCGGCCAGTATTCGCCCGGTGGAGGATTTGTAGCTGGTGTGATGTTGGGGGCGAGCCTGATTTTTTCGGTCCTCGTTTTTGGTCTAGAGGGTTCCGCCAGCGCTCTGGCAAAGAAGGCTCTGCACGGTGACGGCCTTGGCCTGATTCTTTTCGCCGGCGTGGGAGGGTTGTGTTTGATCGGGGGAGGAGAGTTCCTGAATTACACCAACCTCGCGGTGCCTTGGCTGGAGCACTCTGCGCGCCGTTCGTTGGGCATTGTTCTGACACAAATCGGAGTCGCCCTTGATGTTGCGGTGACGGCGGTCTCCATTGTTTTCAGCCTGGCCTTTATCGACCATGAGGAGGATTCGCATGTTTGAGTTCATCAAGGCCACACTCCAGAGACCCAATTACATCGCCTTCGTGGTTTTGTTTGTTTGGGGCCTTTACATCGCAATCACACACCACAACCTGGTGAAGAAGCTGATTGGGATGTACCTGGTTCAAACAAGCGTCCTTTTCTTCTTCGTCACGTTCAGCGTCAAGACCGAGGCGACCGTTCCCATCCTGCTGTCGTCGACTGACAAGGTTCAAGCCAGAGGCTATGCGAATCCACTGCCGCATGCCCTCATCCTGACAGGGATCGTGGTGCAGGTGGCCACGCTTGGAGTCTCACTCGCATTGGTCACCGCTATTTATAAGAAATATGACAGTCTGGACGAGGATGAGATTTTAAAGAGGCTTGAATGACACGACACCTTCCTGCATTGCTTTTCTGCATTCCCATGCTGACGGCCATCTCCATGCCGATGGTCAGTCTGAAGCGGCGGGAATGGTGCCGCCCGATGGCACTCGCTGCCGTCTGGGCGATGAGTGTCACGGCAGTGGTTAATCTGGTAGTCGTGCTACGTTCCGGTGAAATCCGCTATGCGTTCGGTGGGTGGGCGGCGCCGGTTGGAATTGAGTGGGTCGCTGATGGGCTGGCAAGCGTGGTGATGGTTGCGATTTCTTTGATCGCCTCCATTTGTTTGATCTATTCCGGCAGGGTCGCTCCTCATCCGGCGGGCAGTCGAGTCGTGCTCTACTACACGTTGATTCTGCTCTTACTCGCCGGTTTAACGGGAACCGTCTTCGCGGGTGACCTGTTTAATGTGTTTGTGTTTCTTGAAGTGGTCGCACTGTCGGCGGCTGCGTTGATCGGCATGGCCGGAGGCAAAGCGCTGGTCTTCGCGTTTCGATACCTCATCCTGGCTTCTATCGGCGCGACGTTTTACCTGCTGGGCGTTAGCTATTTCTATGCGGCTACCGGGACACTGAACATGGCCGACCTGGCACAGCGGGTGCCGGGACTTCTGGACTCCAAGGCTGTCATCGGCGGCATGGTATTCATGTTCGTCGGCCTTGGCATCAAGATGGCACTCATGCCACTTCACGGGTGGTTGCCGGATGCCTATAGCTCGGCGCCTGACTCGGTTTCGCCGCTGTTGTCCGCCCTGGTGACCAAAGCATCACTCCTGGCCTGGGCTCGAATCCTATACTGGGGGGTCGGTGTCGGCGCCGACCTCGAAATCACCCAGATCCTCCGGCTCGTGTGGGGTATGGGCGCCCTGGCGGCTGTTATCGGAGCGTTTCTGGCGTTGACGCAACGAGACGTGAAGCGGATTTTTGCTTACGGTGGGTTATCGCATATTGGGCTGATTCTGATCGGTGTCGGGCAAGGAAACCAAACCGGATTGGCCGCAGCGATGTTCTACCTGGTCAACGATGCCGTGATGCAAGCCACGCTGTTCGTTGTGGCTGGCGCTGCGATTCACCAGTACGGCATACAGACCTTCGATGAACTCGGCCGTCTGCGTGGGCGCGCGCCGTGGCTGATCGGGGCGCTCATTATCGTGTCCATGTCGATGATCGGTATACCGCCCACGGGTGGCTTTTTCGGGAAGTGGTACATCATTTTGAGCAGCCTGAGGGCGGGCAATTACCTTGCCGTGGCGGCCGTGATGATTTCCACACTCCTGACGCTGGCCTATCTCATCAGACTGTGGGTGCGGGTCTTTGTCGGCGATCACGTGTCGGTGAACACTGAACGAGTCGAAATGCCGTTCGCGCTGCGCGTCTGTGTGGGCACGCTGACCGTCGGCATCATCGCTCTTGGACTGGGTAGCGATCGTATCGTCAGAGTCTTGTTGCAAGCGACAACCGGGCTTGGATTGTAGTTACCACTAAGGATTGGAGAATAAAGTGGTACAACCCCTGACGCTTGGCCCTCTCCCGTTTGTGGGGAGGGGGGTGCCGAAGGCGGGGAGAGGGGAACGTTGAATCGAAGCGAGTAGGGGAAGTGTCACTATAATTCGGAAAAATCAATAGTTCACCAGAGTAAGGAATAAGTATGTCGGTTTTTATCTTCATCCCCCTTCTACCGTTGTTAGCAGCTGTCACCATCGCGCTTAACGGCCGGCGCCTCGGCGAAACAAGCCACCGCGTGGCGATCCCGGGCGTTGTTCTGTCATTCGGACTGTCAGTCGCGGCGTTTATCGCGGTTTTGAGGGACGGTCCCCGAACCATTCCCCTTTATCGATTGCTGGAATCCGGTAGCCTCGTAGTGGACTTGAGCCTGTTCATCGACCAACTCACCGTATTGTTGCTGTTGCTGGTCACCGGAGTCAGCGCTGTCGTTCACGTCTACTCCTCGCGGTACATGATCGGCGACCCCCGCTACAGCCGCTTCTTTGCCGTCATTGCACTCTTCACCTTCGCCATGGTGACCCTCGTCATGAGCAATAACGTGCTGATGACGTACATGTGCTGGGAAGTGATGGGAATTTGTTCCTATCTGTTGATTTCCCACTGGAAGGAGCGAAAGCCCGCGTGTCAAGCGGCCATAAAAGCGTTCCTGGTCAACGCTGTGGCTGATGTCGGCCTGGCATTGGGCATGTACTTGACCTTTTTCACTTTCGAAACGCTCGACATTCAGCAGATTCTAGCCCGCGCAGACAGCATCAGTGGCCAGACGATCAATCTGCTGGGCTGGGCCGGATTGGACTGGCCAGTTCAGACCAGTACGCTCATCGTTCTCCTCTTGTTTACGGGCGCAATGGGCAAATCGGCCCAGGTACCGCTGCACGTCTGGCTCCCTTTCGCCATGGAGGCGCCAACGCCGGTCTCGGCGCTCATTCATGCTGCGACTATGGTGAACGCTGGCCCGTTTCTGCTCGTACGGTTCAGCCCGTTGCTCGCGCTTTCACCAGTGGCCATGACCGTCATCGCCGTGGTCGGGGCAACGACTGCGCTGTTCGCAGCTCTCGTTTCCCTCACACAAACCGACATCAAAAAGCTTCTTGCCTACTCGACCATCAGCCAGATCGGTTTCATGATCATGACGTGTGGGGTAGGTGCCTTTGTGGCGGCCGTCTTCCACCTGCTGGCACATGGGTTTTTGAAAGGCTTCCTGTTCCTGTCGACGGGCAATGCCCTTCGGTCCACCAGCGCTCACGGGAGTCACGAGACCGGTGCGGGTCATGGTTCGCCAGCACTTCAGAATTGGTCCGCAACACTCGGGGCATTGATTTTCGCGTGCATCCCACCGTTCATTCTTTTCGCCAGCCCTTACGAAAAGGTTTGGACGGTATCTGAGTTTCCCGCTGCCCGGTACACCTTCTGGACCATTGCTCTGATCACGATCTTTTTCACTGCGATGTACCTGTTTCGCGGAATCCACTCGCTCTTTCAACCAGGAATTGCCGATCGGGCATCGGGACCAGCCAGCACGTTGATTCGACCCCAGTTTTTCTCTTCGTCCCACTTGCTGGCCGTTACGGTGGGGGCAGTCGTCTCGGTCGCCTTCCTCGTAGCGCTTTGGTCCGGGTTCGTTGACTTCTTGGCGCCTGCCGTGGGTCGGCCGGCCGCCACACTTCAAACGCCGGGTGAACCTGTCGGCTTTTCGGCTTGGCTTGTAGTGCCGCTCCTTGCAGCGGTTGCCGGATGGGGCTTTGCCCTTATGCTTCACCTCAGGCCCAGGGCATTCGTCCTGGGCCAATCGGTACTCGCGAAGCGCATGTATGTGCTCTTTCTTAACAAGTTATACTTTGATGAAATCTACGATGCGTTTGTCGTGCAGCCCACGGTTCGGTGCGCTCGCTGGATGTGGCAACGGGTTGATGTGCTGACCGTTGACCGCGCGGTGGTCGGCATCGCCACAGTGTCGGTCCATTTCGCGCAGTGGCTATGGCGGGTCTTCGATCTCCGTGTAATTGGTCGCACGGTTGATGGAAGCGCGACATCTTCAGTTCGACTCGCGCAGTGGCTGTGGCGGGTGATCGACGTTCGAGTCATTGGCCAGACGGTCGATCATAGTGCCTCGTCGTCGGTCCAGCTTGCACAGTGGCTCTGGCGGGTGATTGACGTGCGTGGAACGCAAGGCACCGTCGAACGCCTGGGCCCGCTAGCAGAAGATGCCGGACACGCTTTGGAAGAGCTCGAACCTCGGACGCTTCAGCACCACCTGATGCTCATAGTTTGCGGGCTCGGACTAGCAATCAGCGTGTTGTACTGGCTCGTGTGATAACGAGAGCCTGACCTCTCAAAGAGCCTGCGACCGAGCATCCCTGGGAAAACCACGTTAGACAGGAGTCCGCATGAGTTCAATCATTGGGGAACATCTTATCAGTTGCATGATTGCTGTTCCGTTCCTCGGAATCGTACTACTGGCGTTGGTGCCGAGCTCGCAGTGGATTCGTCGCGTGGCATTCGCCAACACGCTGCTGACTCTGGCACTTGCTGCCCTCCTCTGGTCCCGTTTCGATTTGGCGGATCAGGGCAAGCAGTTTGTGGAACGTATGGAATGGATGCCCACTTTCAACATTCAGTACGCGGTCGGCGTGGATGGCATCAGTATTCTGCTGGTTCTGCTCACAGCTTTTCTCGCTCCCCTTTGTGTCCTCTGTTCTTGGAGCTCGATTGAGACCCGCGTGCAAGCCTTCATGAGCCTGATTCTTTTGGTCCAGGGTGCCATGACCGTGGTCTTTACAGCCTTGGATATGTTTCTTTTCTTCATGGCTTGGGAAATCACCATGATTCCCATGTATTTCCTGATTATTTTATGGGGTGGCCCGGGCCGCATCGCTGCTGGAATCAAATTTGTCTTGTATAGCCTGACTGGAAGCCTTCTTCTTCTCGTTGGAATTCTGGGATTGTATTTGGAAGGTGGACACACCTTCGACGTTCTGAAGCTGACGGAACAGACCTATCCATCCAATGTGCAGTTTTGGATTTTCTTAGCGTTCCTCTTGGCCTTTGCTATCAAGTTGCCGATGATCCCTTTTCACTCGTGGTTGCCAGATGCTCACTCCGAAGCCCCCACTGCCGGCAGTGTCATTCTGGCCGGGGTCCTGTTGAAGATGGGAGGGTATGGATTCTTGCGGTTTTGTCTTCCAATCCTCCCAGAAGCCTCGGCAACCTTTGCACCGTTCATCCTGTGGCTGTCGGTCGCAGCCATTTTGTACGGTGGGTATCTGGCCTTGGCACAGTCGGACCTGAAGAAGCTGGTGGCCTATTCTTCCATTTCCCACATGGGATTCGTAACGCTCGGCATCTTCGCGTTCAACAGGCAAGGCATTCAGGGTGCAGTATTGCAGATGTTTAACCACGGCATCACCACGGGCGCCTTGTTTTTGGCGGTGGGCCAGTTGTATGACCGTACCCATAGTCGACTCATTGGCGATTATGGCGGCCTCCACAAACCGATGCCTCGGTTTGCCGCTTTCTTGTGCCTGTTCTCGGTGGCTGCTTTCGGCCTCCCTGGCGCCGCTAACTTCATAGGTGAATTCTTGGTCCTGGTAGGGACCTCGTACCGGAGCTTTGTGATGGTGTTGCTCGCCATGGGTGGCATCGTCTTGGCGGCGGCATACATGCTCTGGATGCTGCAACGTGTGACTCTAGGGGAGGCATCAACTCGCGCCGCTGCGCTGCTTCCCGACCTCAGCTTGCGCGAAACGGTCACGCTCGCGCCGCTGGCTATTGTGATCTTTTGGGTGGGACTCTACCCAGGCCCTCTTATGGAAATAATGGACGCCAGCGTGACCCATCTGGTGCAGAAGATGAATGGAGTCCTTCCGTTCAAGTTGGCGAACCTCTACCTACTCCCTTGAAAACTCCACATCTCCAATTGTCGTTCCTGCTGCGAAACAGTCTTGTGTTTCTCGCGTTAACTGTTCTCGTGCTGGTGATTCTAGGCCCCGGCTCGATTCGGAATGGGCCTGGAGTGGTTTCTGCTGCCGAAACTCCGTCGGGCTCCCCTTCAGAAGCCGAATCTGGGCACGAGAGTCCCGTGTCTCTTGTCCTGGTCTCGCTCGTCGTCATGCTCCTTGCGGCCAAGCTCGGTGGTGCCTTCATGGAGCGCTTTCGGCAACCTGCGGTTCTGGGCGAGTTGATCTTTGGTGTTTTTCTGGGCAACCTGGGCCTGCTGGGGTTTCACGGACTGGACTACCTGAAATCCAACGACGCCATCATGATTCTGGCCGAGATCGGAGTGATCTTCTTGCTCTTTGAAGTCGGATTGGAGTCGAACATCAAGCAAATGCTCGAAGTGGGCGTGTCCTCATTCCTGGTTGCTCTCGTGGGCGTGATTCTTCCCATGCTATTGGGTTGGGGCGTCGGCGTCTGGTTTCTTCCGCAAGCCGGCACGCTGGTGCACGTGTTTATCGGGGCCACGCTCTGTGCCACCAGCGTTGGCATTACGGCACGGGTGCTGAAGGATCTGGGCAAGACAAGTGCGAAGGAGTCTCGGATCATTCTTGGTGCTGCTGTCATCGACGACGTGATGGGGTTGGTCATTCTGGCGGCGGTCAGCGGGATCATCAAGGCGGCTGACCGCGGTGGAGCGGGCATCTCCGTTTTGGCCATCGGGTTCATCATTCTCAAAGCGGTGGCCTTCCTGGTGATTGCGCTCTGGATCGGCTCCCGGCTCTCTCCCAGAATGTTCTCACTAGCCTCCAGATTGAATGTGCACGGGATGCTGCTTGCGACCAGCCTGTGCTTTTGCTTCCTTCTTTCCTATCTTGCCAATCGCATCGAGCTGGCCCCGATTGTTGGCGCCTTCGCGGCAGGCCTTATTCTGGATCCGGTCCACTACCGAGATTTTCGCGAACGTGGCGAACATTCGGTCGAGGAATTATTGCGCCCGATTTCATCGTTCCTCGTGCCTGTTTTCTTTGTCCTGATGGGCGTGAGGGTAGACCTGAAAACCTTTGCCGATTCGAGCATCCTGGGTTTTGCCCTGATTTTGACCGCCGTGGCCATCTTGGGAAAGCAGGCGTGTGCTCTCGCTGTTGTTGAGAAAGGTTTGGACCGGCTCTCGGTTGGAATCGGAATGATCCCGCGGGGCGAAGTGGGGCTGATCTTCGCCAGCATTGGCGCCTCTCTCATGCTGCACGGAAGCGCGGTGATCAGCAGTTCCACTTATTCTGCAGTCGTCATCATGGTAATCCTGACCACGCTGGTGACTCCACCCCTACTCAAAATCTCTTTAGCTCGTGGGGATGACAGGAAGAAGTCGCGAGACCAATCGAAAGCGATGGCGGCTCAATGAGGCAGAAATGCCGATATCCCCCTCCGGAACGGCCGCCAAGGAGCGGAGTCCATTGTGCCTGGCTTTGTTGCCTGCTTATCCTGCTTGCTCACCCTGCCCTCTCGCAGAGTTCTCAGCGCATTTCGACAGTTAATACTAATGGCTGGTACAACTATTTTGGAGATCATCCAGTCAGCGAGCGATGGGGAGTCCATCTGGAGGGACAATGGCGGCGCCACGACGTCGTCACCAAATGGCAGCAACTCCTGCTCAGGCCGGCGGTGAATTTCAATGTGAACAAGAACGTGACCCTCACAGCCGGATATGGCTTTGTTGATACTTACCCCTACGGAGATTTCCCTGTCACAAATCGTTTTCCGGAGCATCGCATTTTTCAGCAGATCGTACTGAAGCACGACCTGGGTAAGTTGGGGATGCAGCACCGATATCGCCTGGAGCAGCGATACCTGGGGCAAAAGGTCCAGCCTTCCGGGGACGGTATCGACTTCTGGCGTTACGAAAACCGCTTCCGCTATATGATGCGGATGAACGTTCCATTGGCAAGGGAGAACAAGCTATACCTGGGACTTTACGATGAGATCATGGTTAATTTTGGGGAGAACGTCGGCGCGAACGTCTTCGACCAGAATCGAGCGTACGCAGCCCTGGGTTATTCCCTGAGTAAGAATACCAAGCTGGAAATGGGTTACCTTCTGCAAATCCTGCAGCAGCGCAACGGTGTCGTGATCGAGTACAACAACACCTTTCAGTTTTCGATCATTTCAACGGTGCCTTTCTTTCGAAGTAAGTAGGCCCGCGGAGCTTTCAGCTGTGCGTCGTCATCGCGAATGCGAGACAACCTCAGCTCACTTTCCGTTGCGGCTCTTTGACGAAGAAAAGAACGACCAGGCTTGAGATGATCAGCAGGCAAGCCGAGAAGAGTCCGACCCACGCATATCCCGAAGAGGCGAAAATATAGGACGCAGTGAGTGTGGATGCCGCGATTCCTAGTTGAGAGAGCGCGTTGCGTAGCGCCAAGAAAGTTCCTCTCTCACTGGAGCTGACCAGTTCTGTTGTGATTGCAAGCAGCGGAGCCATGCGAAAGGCAATCGACAGCCCTGTGAGCGCAAGGATAGCAAACATCCCCGGACCCCATGTGAGCTTTGGTACTGTTGCGACACACACCGCCAGAGCGAATCCACTAAGCACCAGCAGCGGCTTCTTGGCCCAGCGGTCTGCCACGATGCCTGACAGCGGTGCCCCCGCCAGTGATGCTAGTCCACAGAGCAGGAAGACGAGGCCAACCCGCTGAACCGAGACATGTTGTTGAGTGATGAGGTGGCTGGAAAGAAAGGTGATAAAGGCCACGATGGCACCTGAAGACAGGGGCGACGCCAGGAGAATCGATAGTGTGTCGCGACGCTGCAGACAGAGGCCGAAGACCTGTCGAATTCGGCTGAGACTCAAACGGTGCTGAGAGTCAATCGCGTGAACCTGCGCCGGGGTTTCGGCTTGGATGAATTTCCACACCAAGAAGCCGCAAATAAGGGCGGCAGAAGCCGTAATAAGAAACAGCGGCCGCCACCCCCATTGACCGGCAATTGTAGTCGCCGCCGGAATCCCCACGATGGCTGCTGCAAAGTAGGCAGTCGAGAGTATCCCCATCGCACGCCCCCGCCGGTCGTAGCTGAAGTAGTCCGCAGCATACGAAGTCGCAGCCGTGACAATCGCACCCGTGGTAACTCCTGAAAGAAGACGCGCGAGCAGGAATGTCTCGAAGGAGGCACTGGCGAAAGCGCCGGCGCAAGTCACCGAAAAGCAGAGCAAACCTGCCTGGATGAACCGCTTTCGTCCGTAATGGTCCGACAGATAGCCAAAGAGCAAAGAGAATATGGCCGAGGCAACCGAATACGCGGGGACCACACGGGCGGCGTGGCTGGCGGTGACGCCGAAGGTTGAGGCGAGCAGCGGCAACAGTGGCGGAATGGCCTGGTAGTCGACTTCACCGAGAAGACCGACGCAGAAAAGCAGCAGCAAAATGAGTGCCGGGCGGGCCGGATCCTTTGTCATTCAGTGAACCAGGTTCGAACAGGCACAATATGCACGGAACTTATAGCATTGAAAACACGCCTGGCGAAGGGCTTTCGGCCAGTCGCGGCTTGCACAAAAAGATCGACTCTTTCGTTTACAATCACTGTTGAAATCGATACCTTCTTTCGGAATTTCACTTCAATACTTACACTACCGGTCGAACGAGAATCGACAACGAGGGTTTGCAATGGCGGTTGTGAATCACCTGGCTATGGACGAGCTTCAAGCGGGGCTCGAAAAAATTCGGCAGTCACCCAAAGATGAAGGCGTTTTGAAGTTAATTGTGCGACGGCCTCAGACTGGAGCCAGAGACCTCTTGGAGGAAGGACGACTCGACCTGATTGAGGGTTTAGTCGGGGACAATTGGAGGACGCGTGGATCGTTCTCGACCGCTGACGGCCAGGCGCATCCGGACATGCAGTTGAACATCATGAACTCCCGAGTCGCCGCCCTGGTGGCACAGCAATCGGAACGTTGGGCTTTGGCGGGAGACCAACTCTTTGTTGACCTGGACCTAAGCGCGGAGAACCTGCCACCTGGGACAAAGCTGGCGCTTGGTTCGGCGGTGATTGAAGTCACCAAACAACCCCACATGGGTTGCGCCAAGTTCGTGGAACGTTTTGGTTTGGATGCTGTCAAGTTCGTGAACTCAGACGAAGGAAAGCGCCTTCACCTACGTGGCATCAATGCGCGAGTTGTTTTGTCTGGAGTGATTCGGGTGGGAGATATCGTAAGAAAAAGGTGAGCACGGGCTCACGCCCTTTATCTCCCGTCCTGTTCGCGCACCGCGCAAGCACCCATGAAAGCTATCCGTTTGTTGTTGACCATTTCCTTCGTCCTGACGCTTATTGGCTTGCCCGTACACGCGCAGAGAAGAGTTTCGTTGCGACCCCAATTGACCGGCCCCAAAGCGCTGGCAAATTGGTCGCTTGATGGTTCCGGCACCTGGATTGTTGTCGATGACAAACTGGTTCTAGAGAAGGCGGGTAAGCCAGCCGGCCCCATCCGACGGCCTGCAGCGTTGGCGATTCTCAAAACCGATCCACTCCAGCGAGTGACACTTAAAGCCGAGGTTCGGTCGACAGCGCCCCAGGATGTGATCCGCCGAGATGTTAACCTCGTCTTCGGCTACGAATCTCCCAGCCGCTTTTACTACGTGCATCTTTCCGGAGTCACTGATGCCGTGCACCACGGGATCTTCCTCGTCGCGGATGCAGATCGCCGGAGGATCGACGACGGCAAAGGCCAGCCACAACTCAAGGATCAAAACTGGCATCGCGTTCGCTTGGAGCGAGACGGGGCTACGGGGCGAATTGAAATCTATGTGGATGGGTCCAAGGCGCCGGTTCTAGTGGCTTCAGACACGACGATTCGCGTTGGCCAGGTTGGACTGGGCTCCTTTGACGACACGGGCGAGTTTCGCAAGATTGAGATTGCGGGATCGAAATGAACGTCAGCCGGCCGGATTACAACCCCCTGAAGTCCCCCTTTGTCCAAGCGGGGACAGCTTTCCGTCTTGGCGTCGGGCCTCACGTACCACATTTCACCCTGGCAATTTGCTGTCTGCGGTGATCCGAAAGGCTCTTCATCTATGATCGAGAACAATTCCATTTCCCGCCGGTCGTTTGTGGCTTTGGTCGGCGCTGCTCCGCTAGCTCTTTCAAAACCTGCCAAACAAAAGATTCCGGTTGGTCTGGAACTCTATTCAGTACGCGACGAGCTCAAAAACGACCTTATGGGTACAGTGCGTGCCGTCGCCAAAATGGGATATGAGGTGGTTGAGTTCTACTCACCGTACTATGACTGGACGCCTACCTACGCCAAGGAAGTGCGAGCGCTTCTGAACGATCTCGGCATTCGCTGCCTTTCGACGCACAACAGTGCAAGTGCTCTAAGCCTCGGAGGTCTGGGCAAAGCGATCGAACTGAACCAGGTTCTAGGGTCGAAATTCATCGTGATGGCCAGTGCCGGTAGAGTCACGGGACTCGACGACTGGAAGACGGTGGGTGACACGCTCAGTCGGGCGTCGGAGAAACTGTTGCCTCTCGGGATGCGTGCGGGATTTCACAATCACAAGTTGGAATTTGTGCCGCTCGACGGTAGGCGTCCGATGGAGGTGATTGCTGCTGGCACACCCAAAGAGGTGATGTTGCAACTGGATGTGGGTACGTGTGTCGATGCCGGTTCCGACCCGGTGGCCTGGATCAAAGCCCATCCTGGGCGGATCAACAGCCTCCACTGCAAAGACTGGGCATCAGGCGAGGGCAAAGGGTATCGTGTTCTCTTTGGAGAAGGTGACTCACCTTGGAAAGGGATTCTTGATGCTGCCGAGGCAGTCGGCGGCGTGGAGTTCTACTTGATCGAGCAGGAGGGCAGCCGTTACCCGGCTATGGAAACAGCGGAACGTTGCTTGGCCACTTGGAGAAAGTTGAAGGGTTGACTATCAGATGTTCAGTCTGGTTGAGAGCCCAAGTCACTAGACCGGGATGCGATACAGCAGTGCGTCGCCCACCCAGCCGTCTGGAAATGCGAAGAGACGGGTCATATGCAAGAGGATCTCGTGCGACTCGGAGTCTTCGCGCGCGTAAAAGTTTGAAAGTGTGAGCAATTCGTCATCGCCAGTCATTCGGTCGTCAACCAGTCGGAGCCCCTCACGCTGGAGCAATCCCGACTGAAGATCCACCGGGGCGATGTAGAACGGATAGCGAGGCCGATTGCCTCGGGGATTGCTTTGGTTGATGTTTCCAAGCCAGTAGAGCTTTCCGTTCGAGTGCTGCAGCAGTTGGGAGCAGGCGCTGGGAGAATAAAACGGCTTGCCATCCGTGTAGGTCCAGGGTTCAGGCTTCGACCATTTCCAACCGCCGTCGGAGGAGAATGAAACCCAACGGTAGCTGGGCAAATGGTACTTCTTGTCGTTGGAACCTCGCATCACCGAGATGATGCGGCCATCTCGAAGCGTGGCTATCGTGGGCTCGTCCATTCCGCGTGTGGAACGTTCCGGATCGCCAACGATCCGTTCCGAGCTGCTCCACACGAGTTTGTCTCCTTTCCATCGCCCATGCAGGATGGCGGCGTCGGTGTAGGTGTAGCCACCTCCCGGGTTGGAGAGCCGGCCATCGGCCCCGAGCGGAGAGATCTGCACCGGTAGAAGAATCGATCCGTCCCGCAGGTTGATGGGCCGCGAAGGATTGTCACCAATCATCACGGCGTTCTTTCCGGTGAAAACTCCGGGCAGCGGGTGCTGCGCATTGAATTCTCTTCCCTCGTGAATCACCTGGTGGACTTTTCCTCGGGTTCGACCCCCATCCTTCGAGAGTGCATAGTAAATGTTCCACTGCCGCATGCCTTCGAGAGGGTCGTCGCTGGGAAGAATTCCCTCAATCCAGATCTCAAGGAACCTTCCGGTGCCGGCATCGACATACCCGCCGCGTGGGTGACGGCGCAGCATTCCGCTGGGATGCTTCTCACCGGTGGATCGCCGGACGGGAACGATCCAGGTACGACCGTTGTCTCTCGACCAGCGATAGTAGGCCACATCGATGGTGTCCGATCGCGACCAGCGCTGTTCGATCGACACGAGAGACCCGCCTTTGGCTTGCGTGTCGTAGGCAAACGCCATGACCGCAGTACCCTTGCCGGGAGATTTGACAAAGACCTCACGCGCAACTGGAACCTGAGCGGGCGGTTCCTGCTGAGCCCGAAGATCTCTCGCGGCGAGAGGCGATGCGATGAGGCCCGCGGCGAACTCTTTGAGGAAGGAACGGCGGGAAGTCGCCGGGACATCGAATTTTGAGGGGTGAACTCTCATTGTATTCTCTGGGATCAAGAGTGGCAGCGGCATCCTGCCGCTGCCAACCTGCGCCGGGAAGCCGCTGCCACTGGTTGCCTGGACGCTTCAGCAGTGATGTTGCTCGGCTGAGGCCTCCGTTCCACTGATGCTTTTTGGTCAGCGGCTATCTCATTTTGTCTTCTGGATTCGATAGATCCGGCTGTGGAGCTTGATGAGAACGTCCTCAGGGCGCGAAAGCACCGGATGAAAAGGAGCTAGCTGATTGCGGTACTTCTCAAAATCCGGCGAGTTCATCCCAACCAGAATGGGCCGGGCATCGTTCGGCAAGATGGACAAGTCTCTCCAAATACCCTCGCTCAAATCGAACCGCTTTCCGCCTGCTTCGATGCGGCTGACGGGAGTCGTCTCATTGGCTTCGAAAGAAGCTGCCTGACCGGTTGATTCGGCTAGAACTTGCTGCTTCTTCGCGCGAGGGCCCGCGGCGCGAGCTTCCTCCGCATTTGTGACTTTGTCCTGCTCGGTGTTTTTTTCAGACAATGCTCCGACGACCGAATGTGTCCCCGGAAGTGGCGCCGCCTGCATCACTTGGTTCTTGGGCTTTGCCGAAGCTTCATCCGCTTTTGCCCCAAGCTGGGAGTTCTCACGACCTGCCACGGACACAGGGAGCGACTCTTTTTGCAGTGGCGCAGGTAAGGGTTGAGGTGCTGCCGCGTCACGACGTCCTAGCCTGTCATTTGCATCGCGACTCGACTCCGCCGGAACGGACGAAGGTGGCTCTGCCGCAAAGCCGTCTTTCAGCTCGCTATCCCGGTTGTTCGACGTCTCCCGGGTCCGAAGGTCTCTTGGTTGGTCCACGGATTCTGATTCCCGTGCTGCTTCAAGACGGTCCTCGGCAGCACGACGGGGAAGCATCGATGGCTCAGATTTGAGGCTCAGTGGCCGCTCTTGAGGTTTCTGGTCGTTGACGGTTAGTGACGCTGGTGGCTGATCTGCTTTGGGCGAAGTGGAATTCGTGCGAGCCGCAGACTCGGTTGTCTCCATCGACGGCCCTTGGAGAATTCGATCGTCCCGAAGGATTCGGTAGCCAATAACTCCTGTCACGACGCTGACCAGAAGGATTGCATAGACTGGTCGGAATTCGGAAGCTCGGGTCCAGGCAAACAGTACCTCCAGCAGATTGCTTCTCGGACTCGGATTGGCTCTCAGGGTAGTCGGCATCGACTGGGCTTCATTAACTCCGGGCTTCAACAAAAAAGCCATCTCGGACTGACATCGATTGCACTGCAAGAGGTGCTGCTCGAAGGTCTTCTTGAAGTGTTCGCTTTGCGAGCCCTCCAAGTAGGCAGCCATCCAGTTCTCATCAGGACATGCTTCTGCCTGGGGTTGCGAAAACGACCCAGATAGATGGTTCTTCAAAAGTTGCTCGAAAGGATCCTTCATTTCCGCGCTCATGCTCCCTCGATTTTGCTAACCACCCTCGACTTCCAGGAGCTGGAAGCCCCCCAAACAGTAGACGGCGTAACCAGAAAGAATTGCAAACTATTGGGACAATATTTTCCTCAGGTCGATGTCCAGATGTCCTTGAGCCAATTGGATCAAGTGCGGAACCTCACTCTTTCTTACCTTGAACCCCTCGTGGAGCTGTTTGTTGACCGACTTTTGTAACTGTGCCCTGACTCGGTCTAACAGCCTGCTGGCGGTGGACTCGTGTGCCTTTAGGAATTGCCCAATTCCCTTGAGGTTGACGCCCTCCAGGTAATACAAGTTCAGCACCAGTCTCTCTTGAGCATTCAGTTGCTCCAAAGCGGTTGTGAGACATCGGGACACCATCTCCCGAGCGCGCTGCGTATCTCGTTCCTTGATCGATTGATCCGCCTTGGCATGTGCGTCGCTGGATGGCAATTCGACTTCTAGTTCTTCGATCGGGACGTCCCGCCGATGGAAGCGAATCTGATCGACGGCCATCCGATGAACCACAACCTTGATCCAACCTTCCAGAGATCCAAGGCCATGGTATTGCGCAATCTTGCTTTCTCCACGACCGCTTTCATGGGGTAGAAACAGATCGGTGAGCAGCGTGTCGCTGAGTTCCGCGGCCTCGCTGGCACTCGTGGAAGTTTTGAGCGCCGCAAATTGAATGACCGACCGATACTGCTTCCGAAAGACTTCCCAAGCGGCGCTGTCTCCAGCGGCACACGCTGTGGTGAGGAACAAGTCAGACCACTTCAGATTCTCGAGCAACTCCTCTACCACGCGTTCAGACGAAACGTGACCCGTTACCAACCCGGAGACATGCTTTTCCGCGATCCTCACGACTTTCTCCGCAAGCTGGCGAGAAGACAACGAAACGTGCGGCTGGGCCTGGCATGCGAGACGCCACTGTGTGTCGGCTCGTGCATGGATTGCAGCGACAACCTCCGGACCCAAACTGCCTTGCGCGGGCGGCAAGGCTGTGTTTCGGCCGCAGTTTGGGCAAACCTCGTCAGCGCCTCCTGGCAAGTTGCAGGCCAGGCACATGGAACTGGTATGCATGGCTCTGAGTTTAGCTGAGCCGTTGCTTTTATTCTATGCCTTTGCTACACCACACCGGTGTGTCTCTCTGCTGGCGAAACACTTACCATGAAAGGTTGAACGCCATGAGATCAGGAATTCCAAACCTGCTGAAGCAAGCTCAGCTAGAGGTCGAAGTGAAGCTCAAGGTCCGGAACCTGCAGCAGCTCCACCGAGATCTGTTGGCAATGGGTTGTGAGAAGGAGGTGGCCCGAAGCTTGGAGAGGAATTGGACTTGGGACTTCCCAGGTCAGCCCCTGCGGCGGCAGGGGAAGCTACTGCGTGTGCGGCAGTTTGCCGGTCACTGTCTGCTTACGTTTAAAGGTGCGGCAAAAAAGTCCCGACATTTCAAGGTCCGTGAAGAGCGCGAAACTGCAGTTCAAGATCCAGAAACCCTGTGGGTCATTCTTGAACGCCTGGGCTTGGAAGTCATTTTTCGCTACGAGAAGTATCGAACCACTTACTCGTTCAGGAGCCAGAGACAACAACATTTGGTCAATCTGGCTGTCGACGAAACGCCCATCGGCAACTACCTGGAGATCGAGGGGAGACAGTCAGATATCACCCGTGTTGCCGCTCACCTTGGTTTTAGCAGCAAGGACGCTTTCATCAAGGAGAGCTATCTCGCCCTATTTGCCAAGAGCAGGTTGCGGCGGAGCCAAGAGCACATGGTTTTTCCTGGTACGGTGAACGCCAGAGTACGGAGAGTGTAATTTTTATTCGAGATGGATTCTTGTCATATTTTCTTAAGCTGTTCCTAATCCAGTAGTTATGTCGACTTCAGACTTGGCAGCAGTTTTGCATTGATGTTGGGCGAAGCCGAGTTTGAATAACCTTTTTGAGGAGGAACCGTGAAAGAGAATACAACGACAAGAATGTGGATTCTGGCAGCAGGATTGGCGGCGAGCTTGGTGATGCCTCCTTCTATGGAAGCGGGTATGGGCAAGCTCTGGCCATTTGCCTCGAAAAAGCACATTAAGAAGCAAATCGATCCCGTTAGCGGAAGGGTATCGGAACTTGAAGAGATCAGCCGACAGCACGGGGCCCAAGTCAAAGAGATTGACGAGCGAACTCAGGCCGCCCTCCGGGCTACCATGAGCCAGGTGGAAGCAGCCGACGTCATGGCGATCGCCGCTGGGCATAAAGCCAATGAGGCTGGACTGGCTGCGGATAAGGCCTTTGCGTCCGTTGGTGACGTGGAACGACGCCTGGGCAGCCGCTTGGAGAATGTGGAGAACTACCGTCTCGTCCGCACCGTCCAAGTCGGTTTCAAGCCTAGCCAGACCGAAATGAATGCTACTGCGCGCGAGCAACTCGATGCCTTGGCCGCTGAGATCCAAGGTTCAAAAGGGTACGTTCTCGAGGTGCAAGGTTTCGCCGATCCGCGGGGTTCACAACAGGCGAACCTGGAACTGAGCCGCCAGAGAGCGGGAGCTGTAGTTCGGTACCTATCCGAAAAACATGAGGCACCGCTGTTCCGGATGCGGACACTCGGTATGGGCGCAGCTAATGCCATGAAAGACGAGAATGGACGGCTGAGTAACGAGAAGAGCCGCCGCGTCGAGATCCATGTTCTACGCAATGACGCCACCCAAGTGGCCTCGAATTAGAATGAGTGAAGGACCCGCAGCGAACTTTGACGCGGGTGCTTGACGATAGGCTGA
>Ga0187892_10005702_pt1 | contig 19286 bp, 14 predicted proteins | sample MA1701073metaG_FD_139345 | JGI IMG/M metagenome (GOLD analysis project Ga0187892, IMG submission 139345) | Bio-ooze microbial communities from a basaltic lava cave in the Kipuka Kanohina Cave System on the Island of Hawaii, USA - MA170107-3 metaG ...
CGCCGGCGTGGACGGCGTGGAGGTACGCACGATAGGCCACCACAACATCGTGCCGAGCTATCTCAGCCTCGCCTTCGCCGAGCCGGTCCGCGCGGAGTTCCGCAAGCGGTTCGGTCGCGAAGTCGAGCCGGTGCCCGCCGATTACGAACGGGTCCGCCGCATCCGCGGCGAAGCGTACACGCAGTTTCTGCGCGGCGCCCGGGCGCTGGCCGATCGTTACGGAAAAAGGCTTTGCGCGCACGTCGAGTGGGGCGCGGAGGTGCCGTCGCATCTCGATGGGCGGCTCCAGATGCAAATGGCCGTCGAATGGAAACGCTGGGTCCGCGAACGGATCGTCGATGAGGTGAGCCTGCGCGGCTGGGCCTGTTTCAACCCGTACGTGCATCGGGAACTCCTCCCCCTCGCCCGCCGGCGCGGCGTCGGCGTCCACATCATCAGCAAGAACCTGCCGGGCGGGATCGATCTGCGGGCGATGGAGTTGGTCGAACGGTTCGTGACCGAGGCGTGCGCCGCGGGGTTTGCCGGCTACAACCTTTACGAGGCCGACAACCTGCTGCGGATGAACGCCGAGGGCGTCCCGATGGCGGTGGGGAACGTCGAGCAAGCGATCCGTCGCGCAGCCGGCTGGCTTCGGCGCGCGCGAAAGGGGCATCTCATAAGTTGAACCGCCCATGGACAAACCGACTTGCATGCAACTGCTCGATCGAACGCTGCCCACGCCGCAGGAAAACCTTGCCTGCGACGAGGCGCTGCTCGAATTGTGCGAGGCCGGACTTTCCCCCGGCATCCTCCGGTTCTGGGAACCGCGCCAATACTTCGTGGTGCTCGGATATTCGAACAAGGCGGCGACGGAAACAGACGCACAGACATGCCGCGAGCAAGGCGTGCCGATCCTGCGCCGCAGCACCGGCGGAGGCACGGTGTTGCAGGGACCGGGCTGTCTCAACTATACCCTTGTGCTGCGAATCGGCTCGACGCCCGAGTTGAGCAGCGTCACCTCGACGAACTGCTTTGTGATGAAGCAACACCGGGCGGCGCTTCAATCACTCGTCGCGGAGAAAATCGAGATCGAAGGATATACCGACCTCGCAATCGGCGGCCGGAAGTTCTCCGGCAACGCGCAACGTCGCGGCAGGAAGTTCGCCCTGTTCCACGGTTGCTTCCTGCTCGACTTCGATCTGGCCAAGATCGAGCAACATCTCGCGATGCCATCGCGGCAGCCGCCGTATCGGCAGAAGCGGCGGCACATCGAGTTCGTGAGGAACCTGGAGCTTCCGCCTGACCTGGTGAAGGGCGCGTTGACAAAAAACTGGATGGCGTCCGAACCATTGGTTTCATTTCCAGAGGCTCGGATCAAATGCTCGGTGCGCGGGAAATATTCGTGCGCCGAGTGGAACTTTAAGTTTTAATCGCTCGCGATGCTTTGCTAGCGTCCTGGCGAATGAACGGCAAGTGGCGGTTTTCCCCGCAGATCACCGCGGGCGTTGTTCTGGCTTGGATTGTCGGCCTGACACTCCTGTTCTTCCTCGGGCCGTATCCCCTGCCGCAGTCGGTGCAGGATGCGTGGCTCTGCAAACAACTCGGCATCCGCGCGATCGGGTTTGGCCAACAGGGGATGTTTCTGGCCGGCACCCATCTGTTTCTGGATTCACTTCGATTCGTGACGCTCCCTCCGATCTCGCGGCTCGTGGACCTCGCGGCTGCTGCGTTGCTGCTCGGCTCGGCGTGGTGCATCGGCTTGGGCGCGCTGCGATTGATGAAATGGGCCGCGCGCTTCGATGTGCTCACCCATCTGTTTGCCATCGCGATGGGACTGGGAATCTGGGCGTGGTTCATCCTCATCGCCGGCATGCTGGGGTTCATTTCCCCGACGTTGTACCTCGCGGCGAGCCTGCTCTCACTGCTGCTGCTGGCGTGGCACTGGCGTCCGCTCGCGCAACAGGGGGGGCAATTCCGCGCCGCGTCGCGCGAGGGGTTCAAACCCTTCGAGGTGTTTCTGATCGTCTGTTTGGTTGCCGGCGCGGTGTTGCACATCATCCCGGCGTTCGCCCCCGAGATCGAATACGACGCGCTCGAATATCATCTCGGCGCGCTCAAGGAATACCAGAAGGCGGGCCGCATCTATTTCCTCGAATACAACTTCTACGCCAGCATGCCGTCGTTGACCGAGATGCTCTACCTCTGGGGCGTGGTGCTTCGCTCGTCGGCGGTGGCCAAGCTGTTGCACGGCGCGTTTGGGCTGTTGACGGCGGTGGGCCTGATCGCGTTCGGCAAACGACTCGGCAATCGCCCGCTCGGGCTGACGGCGGCGGCGCTGTACTACTGCCTGCCGTTCGTCACCAACCTCGCGGAGACGGCGCGGATCGATCTGGCCACGACGTTCTTCGCGTTTCTGGCCGGCGCAGCGTTGCACCGGTTCCTGTTCGATGAGGACCGGCAGTCGCTCTGGCTCTGCGCGTTGACCGTCGGTCTGGCCATGGCGACCAAATACACAGCCGGCCCGGTTGTGTTCCTGCCGCTGCTCGGCGTGCTGGTCGTCCACAAGCGCGAGGCATTGCGTTCGCTGCGGACGCTGGCTCTGTTCTTGGGCTTGACGCTCTTGCCGGTCTTGCCGTGGCTCGTGAAGAACTGGGTCTTCACCGGCAATCCCGTTTATCCGATCGCCAACGGCATCTTCCAGAGTCCGTTCTGGGACGATGTGTGCGAGGCGCGTTTCCATCGGCATCATGCGCCGACGTTTCACACCTTCTCGGCTTGGGCGGGGCTGGTGATCTCCCCGGTGGTTAACTCGATGGACGTCTCGTTCGCGTCGCCGATCTTGCTCCTGTTCGCGCCGTTGTTCCTGTTGGTGGCGAAACCGGGGCCCCGCTGGAAATGTTGTGCGTGGTTTGCACAGCTTATTTATATCGGTTGGTGGGCGTTCACGTTTCGTCCCTGGCGGTTCCTCTTCCCGGCGCTGCCATGGTTCGCCCTGCTGGGCGCCATCGCGATCGTCTGCTTCGAACGCGACCGCGCCACGATGGTCATCACCCGGGCGGCGCTGGCGATCCTGCTCGCGTACAACCTCACGTTCAGCTTCGTGATCAACGCGCTGGACCCGACGAACCCGGACCGGCGTCCGGAAACGAGCCAGCTGGCGGTGTTCTTCGGGCGAGTCAGCGCCTCCGATTACCTGTCGAACGTTTATTCGACCCTCGGCCTGATGAACCGCCACCTCCCGCCGGACTCGGTCATTTTGTTCGTGGGCGAAGCGCGGATCTATTACACCGTGCATCGCGTGCTGGCCAACACCGTCTATGACCGCAGCATCATCGGCGAGATGGTCGCCCGCTCGAAGACGCCCGGGGACCTGCTACGCGAGATGAACACCCGCGGGGTGACGCACATCTACGTGCGGCAGGATGAACTCGACCGCCTGCGGCAGAATTACGGTTATCTCAAGGACATGAACTGGCCGCTGTTCCGCGACTTCCTGAAGCAGCACGCGAGGCCCGTCTATCAGAAGGAATCGCACGCGGTGTATGAAATTGTGCGAACGGACCAAAGTCCGCCGGGGCCGAGCGTTCCGGACGGACCACCGCACAATCCAACCCAACCGCGCCCATGAGATTTCGTCCCGTTCTTGTGCGGCTCCTCGTCGGCGTCTGGCTGGGCACGGTGCTCGCCGCGTGTTTCGTTGGGTACAGCAAGGCGCTGGTCGTTGCCTACGTTGGGAAGTTGGCGCTCCATGCGATCGAGTTATTGAAAGTGCCCACGGAGTTCTGGTTGTTGATCCCGGGGCGGGTTGCAGACGTGGCGGCGGTGGCGCTGCTCTTCGCATCGGCCTGGTGCATCGGGCTGGCGCTCTTGCGGTCCTTCCGTTGGGTGGACCGGTGTGACACGCTGGCCAGTTTGTTTTCAATCGGGTTGGGGTTGGGAGTGTGGTCCACGTGGGTGCTTGCCGCAGGTCTCGCGGGTTGGATGCGGCCTGGGTTGTACCTTGGGTGTGCCTTGTTGAGTTTGACGCTGATGATGTGGCATTGGCCCTGGGTGTCGCGGGCATGGAAGGATTGCCGGGAACGCGAGCGGACGCCGCTGAGCGGATACGAGCGCTGTTTGATTCTGGCGCTCGCGCTCGGGTTCGTCTTGGTCCTCATTCCCTCGCTGACGCCGGAAGTCGAGTATGACGCGCTCGACTATCATCTCTCTTCGCTCTCCGATTACCGAAAGGCAGGGCGGATCGAGTTTCTTCCCTACAATTCGCTGGCGAGCCTCCCTTCCCTGACCGAGATGCTGTACCTGTGGGGCATCAGTTTGCGAGATTCCTCCGTGGCGAAGCTAATCCATGGAACATTCGGGCTGTTGATCGGGATCGGACTCATCGCACTGGGCAAGGAAGTGCACAGCCGATCGGCCGGCATCACCGCGGCCGCCCTGTTCTATCCGTTGCCCTACCTGACGACTCTGTCGGAGACCGCGCGGGTGGATCTGGCGACGGCGTTCTATGCGTTTCTCGCGGGCGTGTGGTTGCGGCGATACCTGAGCGAGCCGACGGTGACCAACCAATCGGATACCGAAACCAAGCACGTCCCGGCTTTGTGGATGGCCTCGCTTGCCGCCGGGTTGAGCATGGCGACGAAATACACCGGCGCAGCCCTCGTGCTGGTGCCATGTTTGCTACTGCTGCTCGGACACTTGCGGGGCCGCAGACTCGGGTTTGCGTTTTTGAACTTCCTGCTCGTGTCGGCGCTGCCGATCCTGCCCTGGCTGGCGAAGAACTTCGCATATACGGGCAACCCAGTCTTTCCACTCGCACAAGAGTTTTTTCAGGGGGAAACACAGAGATCGCCGCCCTACGCGGGGCCTGTGTTCGACAGTTTGTCCGCCTGGGCGACCATCTTCAAGGGTGCTTGGGATTTCTCCGTGAAAGACCCCTACGCGTCGCCGGCACTGCTTCTGTTTGTTCCGCTCTTCCTTCTGCTCGCCAAGCCGGGACATCCCTGGAAATTCTGCGCATGGTTCGGAGGTCTGATGTACTTGTTCTGGTTTGTATTCACCGGGCGACAATGGCGCTGGTTTTGTCCGGCGCTGCCTTGGTTTGCGTTGCTTGGAGCCTACGCCATCGCGGTACTCGAACGGGATCGAATCACTGCGATCCTCACCCGTGTTGCGTTGGCCCTGACACTCACGCTCAATCTTAGCCTGAGCTTCTTGGTCAGCGCACTCGACCATTCCAACCCTCGAAGATTTCCCCCCGTCATGACGAAACTCTCGGTGTTTCTGGGACACGTCTCGGAACGGGAGTACCTGGGCGATCTGTTCGGTGCGATCCTGTGGATGAACGATCACCTGCCCGACGATGCCAGCGTGCTCTATCTGGGAGAAATCCGTACCTTTTATGCCCGACATCGCACCCTTGCGAGTGAGACATCGGACCGGAATCGGTTGGTCGTATTGCTGGAGGGCGCTTCCACGCCCAAGGAAGTTTTCGAGCGAATGACCAAGCAGAACGTGACGCACATATATATCGATTGGTTCGAGGTCAACAGCCAGAACCGCCACGCGGCCAACTTCGCAGACGTGAACTGGGAACTGTTCGAGTTTTTCCTGCGCTCGCATGCCCGGCTCCTCTTTGAGCATGGGACTCATTTCGTCTATGAGATCGTGCCTGCCGAGGGCGGGGACTAGCGTGCGCGGGGAGCCTGTCGATGCTTACAGAACCGACCAAAATTGGATGCAACTCCTGCGGGCAATTTATCGGTGTCTTTGGTTGTTAGAATTTGCTCCACTTCGGCGCACACTCGGTGTACGCACAAGGCATCCACATTCATCGTGAAGGCGCACTATTTTCCTCTGCACAGACCGCAGGTGGGCGATGCGGAGATTGCCGCGGCGAGGCGGGCCTTGCGGTCCGGGCGGTTGTGCGGCGATGGCCCTATCGGCAGGCAGCTCCAATCGGAGATGGAACGCCGGTTCCACTCTCGGCACGTGCTGCTGACCTCCTCTTGTACGCACGCGTTGGAGTTGTCGCTGATGGCCTTGGAGATCGGCCCCGGCGACGAAGTGATCTGTCCCAGCTTCACGTTCGTGTCCACGGCCAATGCCATCGTGCGGCAACGAGCCAAGCCCGTTTTCTGTGACGTGTGTGAGGATACTCTGAATCTCGACCCGACCGACGTGGCAGCAAAGCTCACCTCGCGGACGCGTGCGGTGATCGTGGTACACTACGGCGGCATCGCGTGCGACATGGACTCTTTCCAAAAGCTGGCGCGCAGGCACCGGCTCGCGATCGTGGAAGACGCGGCGCATGCAATCGGCGCGAAGTATCGAGGCCGGCACCTCGGGACCCTCGGCGACATGGGGTGTTACAGTTTTCATGAAACCAAGAACCTCACCTGCGGCGAAGGCGGCGCTTTGCTGACCGACGACCGCGTGCATGCCGCGCGCGCCGAGATCATCCGGGAAAAGGGGACCGACCGGGCAGCGTTTCTCCGCGGCGAAGTGAACAAATACACCTGGCAGTCCGAAGGAAGCAGCTATCTGCTTTCGGAGGTTCTCGCGGCGGTGTTGGCCGCGCAGTGGAAGAAACTGGCGCGGATCACCCGGCGCCGGCGCGAGATTTTCCAGCGCTACATGGAACGACTCGCGCCGCTCCAACGCGCGGGGGACCTGACGTTGCCGTTCGTGCCCGCGGGATGCGAGACGAACGGTCATCTGTTCTATGTGCGGCTGCCAAGCGAACGAGCCCGGAATCGTTGTCTGGCAAACCTACGTGGGCGTGGAATTGGCGCGGCGTTTCACTTTGTGCCATTGCATTCGTCTCCTTACGGGCGACAGTTCGGCATCCAACCCGGCGCGTTGCCGGTCACCGAACGCGCCAGTCGCACCTTGTTGCGGCTTCCCCTCTATCCGCAGCTCAGAAACAGGGACGTGGACTTCATCTCCACAAGCCTGGAGGCGGTCCTGCGAAAAGGAGTCCGCCATGGGAGCTAGCTGCCATGTCAGTCTCGTGATCGCGTGCTACAACGAGGAGCCGATCCTCCAGCAGAGCGTCCAGCAAATCCTCGATGTCCTTGACCATTCCAGCTTCTCTTACGAGATCATTTTCGTGGACGATTGCAGCAAGGACCGCACGCGCGCCATCATCGATGACCTCATCGCGCGCAACCCGACTCGTTCCCTCCGCAGGATCTTCCACGTGAAGAACCAGGGCCGGGGCGCCACGGTGACCGACGGTTTTCGGGCGGCGGTGGGTGAGTTCGTCGGCTACATCGACATCGACCTGGAGGTCCATGCTCGCTACATCCCGTGGTGCGTCATCGAGCTTCGCCAGGGGGCCGACGTCGCCACCGCCCTGCGGACCTACAAGTTCCGTTGGCGCTCGCTCGACCGGTACATTCTCAGTCGGGGTTACTCCTGGCTCCGGCGGAAACTGCTCGGTGTGCCGCTTGAAGACACGGAAACGGGTTTCAAGTTCTTCCAACGGAACCGGCTCTTGCCTGTGCTCGAGGAGATCGAGGACCCGCGCTGGTTCTGGGACACCGAGGTGATGGTGCGCTCCTATCTGCGCGGATACAAGATCGTCGAAGTGCCCTGCTTGTTCGTGCGCCGCTTCGACAAGATCTCTTCCGTCCATGCCTGGACCGACACCTGGGACTACTTCGTAAAGCTTTGGCGCTTCCGTAAGATCGTGCTCGCCCGGAAGAAAGCCCGGGCGCATCTCGCGTCGGGGACAGCTCCCACCGAAACGGAGAGACGCGCCGCTTGAAAGCACTACGCGAGATCGGCTGGAACAAGGCGTTCCAGTTCGCCGCTCTGACGATCGCGATGGTTTTCTATCGAGCGCTGTTGTTCTCGCCGTTGCGCGTGCGGATGTTGCGGCTTCTTGGCGCCAAGATCGGCCGCAACGTCGTGCTCCACGATGTCGAGTTCTTCAATGTTTACCGGCGCGGGTTTTCCGGTTTGCACATCGGTGACGATTGCTTCCTGGGGAATCAGTGTTTGATGGATCTGGCTGATGAGATCCACCTCGGAGCACAGGTCACCCTGGCCGAACGCGTCGTCGTGCTCACTCATCTGAACGTCGGCTACGCAGACCACCCGCTGCAAAACCACTTCCCCGCGCGGTCCGCCCCGGTGCGTTTCGAGCCGGGTTGCTTCGTGGGAGCGTGCGTGACGGTGCTCTGCGGGGTAACGGTTGGCGCGCGTGCGTTCGTCGGCGCGGGAAGCGTGGTGACGAAAGACGTGCCACCCAGCCACGTCGTGGCAGGCGTGCCGGCAAAAGTGCTGAGAACTTTGGTGGATGGAGCACCGAATGATTGATCGCGCTTTCCTGGGCTGCTTCGGACCGTCTCCACTATGAAGGTTTGCCACATCATCACGCGCATGATCATCGGCGGGGCGCAGGAGAACACGCTCGCCACGTGTGTCGGGCTGAAGCGCGATTACGGCTGCGAGGTGGACCTCGTGACCGGGCCGACCGAAGGGCCCGAGGGGTCGCTGATGGACGCGGCCCGCGCGGCGGGGATCGAACCGATCGTCGTACCGACTCTGGTCCGGCTACTCTCTCCCGACAAGGACCTGGACTCGCTGCGTGATTTGCGACGGGTTCTTCGACAGGGCCGGTACGACGTCGTGCACACGCACAGCGCCAAAGCCGGCATCCTCGGGCGCATCGCTGCCGGGCGGGAACGGGCGCCGGTCGTCGTGCACACCATCCACGGCCTTGCGTTCCACGAATACGAACGCTGGTGGAAGAATCTCCTCTACATCGCCGCCGAACAATATGTGGCGCGGTTCACCACGCATTTCATTTCCGTGGCGGACGCGATGACCCGCAAATCACTCGCTGCGGGCATCGGCCGGGCCGGGCAATACACCACCATCTATAGCGGCATGGACATCGGCGCGTTCCTCGCGGCGACGGAGGGCGCGGCGGAGTTGCGAAAACGGTTCGGTATTCAGCCCGACGATTTTGTCATCGGCAAAATCGCCCGGCTATTCGAGTTGAAAGGCCATGAATATCTCCTCGCCGCCGCGCCGGATATCGTGACGGCGGACCCGCGCGTCAAGTTTTTGCTCGTGGGCGACGGCGTGCGGCGGCGGGAGTTGGAGAACGAAGTCATCCGCCTGGGCTTGGACCGGCATTTCCTGTTCGTCGGGCTGGCTCCACCCCACGAAGTGCCGCGTTACGTCGGCTGCATGGACGCACTGGTCCATCTCTCGCTCCGCGAAGGGCTGGCGCGGGCGTTGCCACAGGCGTTGGCCGCGGGCAAGCCGGCGATTTCCTTCGACATCGACGGTGCGTCCGAGGTCGTCAAGAACGACGAAACGGGATTCTTGCTCGCGCCGAAAGACGTCGAGGGGCTGAAGCGCGCGGTGATTCGGCTGTTGCAAGACCGTTCCCTCGCCGCTAGCATGGGAACACGTGGCCGAGAACTGGTGCGGGAAAAATTCTCCCAGGAAACCATGGTGCGACAAATCTACGAACTGTATCAGCGCCTCGCCGGCACGGTATGACCTTTCTCAAGGCCATCCCCGCGCACGCGGAGAATGTCTATCTCGTGGTGTTCGACGTGGCGTTCTTCCTCGCGCTCGGGTTGATTCCGCTGTGCCGCAAATGGTCGTTCCGCTGGGGGATGCTCGACGATCCCGGCCATCGCAAGATCCACAGTGAGCCAATCCCGTTGCTCGGCGGTCTGGGCGTTTTCCTTGCGTTCTCGATCACGGTCTGGGCGGGGCTTGCCGGGCTGCTCTGGCTCGGACCATCCTGGGGACTCGATGCCTACGTCGAAGGCGCGCGGAAAGTTTTCTGGCGGTTGTTCGGCATCTGGTGCGGCGGGCTGCTGATGGTCGCTTTGGGACTGAGGGACGACAAACAAGACCTGCATGCGGGGGTGAAGCTGGTTGGCCAGATCCTCGTGGCTTTCTGCGTCGCCTGGTCCGGCATGCGGATCACGCTGTTCATCGACAACGTCTTTCTGAGCTACGTGATCACGATGTTCTGGATCGTCGTCGTAACCAACGCGATGAATTTCTTCGACAACATGGACGGCCTGTGCGGCGGCGTCGGATGGATTTGCGCGGCGATGTTCGGCTTGATCGCGGCGATCAACGGGCAATTTTTCGTGTGCGTGCTGGCGATGGCGTTCTGCGGCTCGCTGCTTGGGTTCCTGCCGTACAACTGGCATCGCGCGAGGATTTTTCTCGGCGACGCCGGCAGCCATTTCGTCGGCTACATGCTCGCGGTGCTGACGATCCTGGCGACGTTTTACGCGAGCAACCGTCCCACCGCGCTCGCGCTGATCATCCCGTTGATCGTGCTGAGCGTGCCGCTGTTCGACATGGCGGCGGTAAGCGTAATCCGATGGTTGAACGGCCAGCCGATCTACAAGGGGGACGTAAACCACATCTCGCATCGGTTGGTCCGCGCCGGTCTGCCCAAACCGTGGGCGGTGAGCATCATCTACCTGATCACGTTTGCGTTGGGCTTGAGCGCGCTGATCTTGCTTTGGGCGAACGTCTGGACCTCCCTGATCATCCTGGTCCAATGCCTCGCCTTTCTCGTGGTGGTGACGATCTTGGAGCACTTCGGGCAGAGAAAACCGACCCCGGCGGTGCCGAAACCTCCGGAGCCAGCCGGGAATCCGAACGAGCCCACGCGGAGCAAGTAATCGTCCGTCGCACCAAAGCAGGGAGACGTTATTTTGAAACAGGTGTTTCAAGACAACGTCGTTCAGAGCGCCCGAAAATTTCGGGATAAAGAAAGAGTAAGAACAGCCGGCTAGCTACGCCAGCGCCGTCAGCCGCTTGATCTCCGCGACGGTTTCCTCGCCGAACCAGCGGGCGATGATCTCGAGGTCGTGCAGCCAGCAGTGCTCGCAGAAGTTCGGCATCGCGCGGGCCCGGCGGATTTCGCTGAGAACGTCGTCCGACTGGCCGCGCGCAAGCAGGAGCACCGCCTTGAGCATATAGACGCGCAACTCGATCCGCTCGCCGAGTTCCTGCTCGAACTTGTTCAGGAATTTGAGCGCGAAATCCAGGCGACCGGCGTCCAACTGGTACTTCACCCAGACGGTGATGTTCTCGATGCCGTTCGGCGCGCGCACACCGAGCACATGCTTCCGGTAGCCTTCCGTGCGCACCGCGTCGCCCTTGGCCTCGCAATGCGCACGCAGACGGTCCAGCGCCAGGATGTCGTCGGGGAAACGCCGGACGATTTCCTCCAGGGTCGCGAGCATGCCGGAGGCCTGGCCCAGCTTCTCATACGCGTCGGCGATGCGGTGGTAGCAATGCGACGACTCCTTTTCGAGTTCGATCTCCTCCCGCCACGCCGCGATCGCCTCGACATACTGGCCGAGGGAGAAATGCGATTCCCCCAGGTCATCCAGCGCGCCGGGATAGTCGCCGTGGATGTCTGCCGCGCGCCGGAACAACGGCACGGCTTCCGCGAATCGCTTCTCTTCCTGGAGGATCTCTCCCAGCGCCACGAGCGCGTCGGCGGTGATGTCGATGTTGATATCGTCCTCGGCGCGCGCGCCGAAATGATTGATTACCCGGCCGAGCAGTTTCTGGGTCGATTGCAGACCGTGCTGTTCGTACCAGTCGAGCGCCAGATCGGCGATGTGATCGGTTTGTTCGTACACCTCCCCGCCATGGGCGATCAAGGCGCTGACAAAATCATCGAGCTGGGGCGGCGGCAACTCCGCGTGTTCCGCGGACGGCTCCGGCTTGGGGTGTTTGGTCTTCTTCGTTTTCTCGGACAACAACTCCAGTTGCTCGCGCAGATCTTCGTCTTCCATGATCATGTCGGCCAGGATTTGCGGCATGCTGCAGAAGCGCGGGTCGAACGGCTTGATCTTGAGTTGTCGCCAGATCTGGTCGCAACGCGCCTTCACGTCGCGCAGCGTGACGCCGTACTTGCGGGCGATGCGGGACTTGGCGTTCTCGTCTTCCAGTTCGAGGCGCGCGACGGCGAGTTCGACGGCGGCGGCCCAGAGCGCGGGGTTGTCGAGGTTTTCGGCGATCTTGGGACAGAACGACTTCCAGAGCTTCAGGGCATTGGTGATCTCGCGAGCGTCCCGGCCCTCCTTCCGCATCCCGCGACGAATCAGTTCCGTGACTTGCTCCAAGGGATTGTTCGATTTCGCCATACTCCTTAAGGTGATGTTTGTGTAGCCTATTCTCGCTGGAAATGCAAACCCGAAGCTCGAGACAAATCGCCGCCCTGTCGGTGGCTACGCTCGAATCCTGAGATTGACAAGTGGTACGGCCCGCCCTATTCTGCGGTCGTTGGGAAAAGAGGACCACAACATGACCAGCAGGCTCGCCATCTACATCTCGGGCTCCCTGGCGGTTGGAATCTTTGGGCTTTTCCCGGCCACCGCCCAACAGGCCACCGCGCCCCCGGCTCCTCGCAACACGCCCCCTCCCGAAGAGGTTGGCCGGCTCACGCTGACCGTCGAGGAAATCCGCAGGGCTAGCAGCAGCGTGCGAGAGGAGGAACGTCGTCAGGTCCTCTTGGAAGAGTACAAGGAAATGATGAGGCGCAAGGCCATGCTGGAGAAGGACCATATCGAAGCGCCTCGGCAGGCCCCGTTGCCCAAGTTTGGCCTCAAGGAGAACGCGGAAGAAACCCAGCGGGCACTTGAATCTCTGGCGTTGTCGTACGACGAGCGAAAGGCCATGCAGGCCGAGTTGAGTTTGCTGAAACGAATCCGCACCTCGAAATCCGCGAGCAAAGAATCCTCGGCGGAGGGCCGCAGCACGCCCGTCCTGCCCGGCGCGTCTGCCAACCCGGCGACGACCTCGACGCCGGGCGACAGTGCGTTGCGAGATTACACTTCGTCAACGACGCGCAAACTTCAGGAGTACAGCGGCACCAACAGCGTCATTCGACCGCTCGGTGTCACTCTCACTTTCTCGAACCGCAACTACAGCACGTTCAATCGAACCACCACCAAACCGGACGAGGATCGCCGTTCGTTGCCGCCGGTGGTGTCCGGTGCCGTCCCGCGCTCGGGACCGACCATCGCCCCATCGAAACCGACGGACAACCAAACCGCCGGCGCCGAGGCGGTGGCTTCGTTTCCGGGCAGTTATCCCATCCCGACCAGCCCGCTGGACGTCATCCAGCCGCCGAACGCGGAAGTCGGTCCTCTGGGCGTCGCGCGCTCCTCGCTCGCAAACCCGCAGTCCAGTTATTACCTCGATCCCTACCAACCGGCAACGCCGTCACTCGCCCCGGCAAATCCTCTCCTCGCGAACACGACGCCGCTGAAACCGGGTGAAACGACCCTCTCCGGTGCGGACAAACAGAACACGACGCCCACGGCGTATTCTCCGCTGACCGCGAACCCGTACATGCCGGTGCCGTTGACGCCGGTCGGACAGGACCACAAGACCAAGTCCGGTTCTGGCACACCAAGCGGGGCCGCGACGACCACGACCGTGCCGGGCGGTTCCAGTTTCCCGACTGCGCCGTTCCTGGCTCCCTCGCCGTTGGGCGCCAACCAGCCGCTCGGACCGCTTTCTCCGATCCGGAAAAACAGCGGGCCCAATTCCGACGGGTACTACGAACCGAAGTCGATAACGGACTTGCAATACGGTCGCTGACCGCTACAGTAGCGCGCTCCAAATCCAGAGGGAATTTATGGCGAGAATTTGTGCAATTTGTGGCAAGGGTCCGCAGAAGGGCAACTTCGTCCTCCGCAGCGGCAAACCGAAGCGGCTCGGCGGCATCGGCACCCACGTGACCGCGATCACCAAACGCCGCTTCATGCCCAACCTCCAGCATGTCCGCGCGCGCGTCAACGGCGGGGTCAAGAGCATGCGCGTGTGCACCTCGTGTTTGAAGTCGGGCAAGGTGTTGAAGGCGTAGGCAGGGGCTTTCGTTATCCGTTATTCGTTGAGCAGCCCTTTCTCCGATCACGAACAGCCAGTAACCGATAACCGATAACAGAGGCTCAGGTTTCCTTCACGTCCACCAGCTTCAACTGAATCGCCCATTCGCCCTGGAACTCGCTCCATTGGGGAGTGAACGCCACGTCCACGCGATCGCTGTTCGGCTGCCAACCTCCGACGGCGAACTTGATGCCCTCGAACGTGAGCTCGCCATCGGTCAGCCAGAGTTTGAGATGACCCCGGCCAACCGTCTGCGGTTTGGTGCGTAATCGCAGGCCGCGCGCGGAGAATACGGGTGGCGGATTGCCGGAGCCGACCGGTTCCAACAACTGCAATTCATCCATGAGCCGGCGACCGATCGCGCGCAAGGGAAGTTCGGCGCAGACCTTGACGGTCGGCTGCAAATCTTCCTGGGCGATCATCTCGCGGGCAACGGTTTCCAGCCGTTCCCGGAACGGGACGACGTTCTCCGCCGCGATGCCCAGTCCGGCCGCTGCAGGATGTCCGCCGAAGCGTTCGAGGTAGGAAGCGCACTGCCTCAGGCCGTCCACGATTGGGAACCCTTCGATGCTGCGGCACGATCCTTTCCCGCTGCCGTTGCCATCGAACCCGATGATCACCGTGGGCCGGTAGAACTCGCGCATCAGCCGGGCCGCTACGATGCCAATGACGCCGATGTGCCAGCCGTCGTTGGCAAGCACGATGGTGCGCTGGTCGGGATCGAGTTCGCCGAGCATTTCGAGCGCTTCCTCGAACGTGCGCTGCTCGATTTCCTGACGCTCGCGATTGCACCGGTCCAGAGTTTCTGCGAGTTCGCGCGCGCGAGCGGCGTCCTCGGTCAACAGCAGTTCCAGCGAAAGCAACGCATCGCTCAGTCGGCCCATCGCGTTGAGGCGCGGGCCGATCTGGAAGCCGATGTGGTGAGGATTCAGTCGATCGGGCACGCGCGCGATGTCTTTCAACGCACGAAGGCCGGTCCAGTTTGTGCGCTCGATCTGGTCCAGCCCGGCCCGGACGAAAATGCGGTTTTCGCCGTCGAGGGGAACCACGTCCGCCACGGTGCCGACGGCCACGAGGTCGAGAAACCGCTTGAGGTCGAACTCGGTCACCCCGGCTTTGCCCATCTCGCGACCCAGTTTCAGAAACGCGTGCGCGAGCTTAAAGGCGAGACCGACCGTGGCCAGATGGTACGTGGGATGATGCGCCACGTGCGATCCGGGACCGGTCGTCACTTTCGGGTTGATCAGCAAACAACGCGGGACCTGTTCCGACGCGGAATGATGGTCGAGCACGATCACCTCGACGCCGTGCCGTTGCAGCTCGGCGATTTCCCTGGCCGCCGTCGTGCCGCAATCCACTGCGAGAAGCAACTGCGGCCTCGCCTCGGCCAGACAGCGTTCGATGCCGTCGGAAGTCAGGCCATAGCCTTCGTCCATCCGGCGCGGCAGGAAATAGGACACGGTCGCGGCGAACGCACGGAGCACGCGCACGAGCAGGGCCGTGCTGGTGACGCCGTCCACGTCGTAGTCGCCGTAAATCACGATGCGCTCGCCCTGTTCGATGGCCCGCCAGAGGCGCGCCGCCGCGTCGCGCATCGAAGGGAGCGCGAACGGATCGCCCAGATCGCGAAGGCGCGGCTCGAGGAAACGTTTGGCTTGCTCCGGTGCTCCATGTCCACGCTGAACGAGGATGCGGGCCAACAGTGGCGAGACGTTCAACGCTGCGGCAAGTTCAGTTTCGACCGATGGCTGACTCGGGAGAACGGTCCAACGGTGAAAGCCAGCCTTCATGGAGGAAGTTGGATACTCCAAGCGCAGAGCGGGATCAAAACAAATCGTCCGGAGTGTCCGGAGCAGGTCGGCCATTTCTGGCTGACCAGCTTGGGGCAAGCGGCCGGTGGGTCAGCCAGGAATGGCCGACCTACTCACGCTCGCCGGATGCACTTCGCGGCGATCCAGCCGGCGAGCACCATCAGGCACAGCACAAACCAACCGTGGCGCCGTCCGTAGGTCAACACCGGGAAATGGTTGCTGATCATGATGAACACGACCGGCACCGCCATAAAGGTGTTGTGCTTGGAACGTAGCTTCGCTTGCGATGCCAGCCCGGCGTCGAACTCCTCTCCCTTGCTCGCGGCGGCGATGGTCTTCTTCTGGGCCGCCAGGATACGGAGCCAGACGTTGGCGGCCATGATCGTGCCCAGGATCGCCCCCACGTGCATGTACGCGGCCCGACCGCTCAGCACGCGACCGAGCCAGTACGCGAACAGCGCAATCATCACGAAGGCAAAAACCGCAAAGCCAATTTCGGAGCGTCCCAACGGGGATTTCGCCGCGAGATCGTACACCAGCCAGCCAACCACCAACGCGCCGACGCCAATCCCAATCGCCTTCCACAACGCGATGTCGGCCACGCTTTCGTCCACCATCACCCCGCCCATGTAATACACAACAACCAGCAGCACGATCCCGCTCAACCACGTCGTGGCCGCTTCCCAGCGGAACCAGTGGACGTTGCCGGGAGAGACGCCCAGCGCCTTCTGTTTTTCGACCGTGTAAAACCCGCCGCTATGGACCATCCAGACTTGGCCGCGTTTGCCTTCCTTCGCAGCCTGCTCTTCCTCGCGCGCGAGCTGACCATCGAGCCACGTGAAGTAATACGTCGTACCGACCCACATGATGCCCGCAAAGACGTGGACCCAGCGTGCAAGAAGATTGAGCCAATCGGTCCAATTGAAGTCCATGATATACGCTTGGCCCTTGTATCCGTTTGGCCCCGGCTCAGCAATCGGATTCTCTCAAGTGGCTGTCACTCGGGCGCATCTCACTTTGGGGAGCGGAGAGAAATGCGTGGTGGCGCGAGCGTCCCGCTGTCGCGCCCGGCTGGCTATTGGAGTGCGACAAGCGGGACGCTCGCGCCACCATGTAAAAGCTCCCGGGAAGAGAGGGCCGGGGTGAGAGGGTCGCGGTGCCGACAATCGGGCGAATCAGAAACTCACCGCCCGACAAACTTCGCCATTCGTTCCACCGCCTTCTCGATGTCCGACATCGCGGTCGCATAGGAGCAACGCACGAATCCTTCCCCGCCCGGCCCGAAGGCGCTGCCGGGGACGCACGCCACCTTCTGCTGTTCGAGCAACCTCACCGCGAAGTCTTTCGCGCTGAGCTTGGTGGACTGGATCGACGGGAAGGCATAGAAGGCCCCATTCGGCAGATGGCACTTCAACCCCATCGCGTTGAGCCGTTCCACGATGAAGTTGCGCCGCTGCCGGTATTCGTCGCGCATGCGTTCGACGTCGCCGGCGCCGTTCTGAAGCGCCTCGATGGCCGCTTCCTGGCTGATGATGCTGGCGCACAGCATCGAGTACTGATGCACGCGCAACATCCCCTCCGTGATCTCGGGCGGCGCGCACACGTAGCCGATGCGAAAGCCAGTCATCGCATACGCCTTCGAGAAGCCGTGCAGGAAAATCGTCCGCTCCTTCATGCCGGGCAACGAGGCAATCGAGACGTGCCGGCCTTCGTAGGTCAGTTCGGAATAAATCTCGTCGCTGAGCACGATCAGGTCGTGCTCGATGCAGAGGCGGGCGATCCTTTCGAGTTCGCCGCGTCCGATCGTTCCACCGGTCGGGTTGGTGGGAAAATTCAGGACCAGCGCTTTCGTTCGTGGCGTGATCTTCGCCGCGATCTCGTCCGCGCGCACCGCGAAACCGTCCTCAGCCCTCGTGCTGACGGGGACCGCCCTGCCGAAGGCGAGCACGACGCTCGGGTTGTACGAGACATAGCACGGTTCGTGGTAGATGACCTCGTCACCGGGGTTGATGATCGCGCGGAAGGCGATGTCCATCGCTTCGGACACGCCGACGGTGACGAGGATTTCCCGCTGCGGGTCGTACTCAACGCCGTAGTTCCTCGCCACGTACTTGCTGATCTCGCGCCGCAGGCGAGGCAGGCCGAAGTTCGAAGTGTAGCCGGTGCGTCCTTTTTCGAGCGCGTAGATCGCCGCCTCGCGAATGTGCCAGGGCGTTACGAAGTCCGGCTCGCCGATGCCGAGCGAGATGATGTCCTTGTAGGATTGGACAATGTCGAAGAAATCGCGAATCCCCGAGCGCGGAATGCCGCGCACGTGGTCGGCCATGTATTGGCCTGGCATCTTCGCTTTCTGGGACATGAGGGGAGCGACAGTAGCCGCACGGAATCGACAAATCAATCCGGTTATGCGCGAGAGCTCGAAGCGGAAGGGGCGGAGTGCCGTCTCCTTCTGGCTTGCGCGAGGCATGCCTCTCTCGCATGATTGCGCGTCACATCAAACGAAGGACATGGTATGACTCAGCCCAGAGACGATCTGAAAATCCGCAGCCGCGTCATGACCGAGGGCGATTTGCGCGCGCCGAACCGCGCCATGCTCCGCGCCGTCGGGTTCCAGGACGAAGACTTCGAAAAGCCGATCATCGGCGTGGCCAGCGGCTACAGCAACATCACGCCCTGCAACGACCGCATCAACGTGTTCGCCGAGGTCGCCATGAACAGCATCCGCGAGGTGGGCGGCATGCCGCAGATTTTCGGCACCATCACCATCAGCGACGGCATTTCGATGGGCACGGAGGGAATGAAATGCTCGCTCGTCAGCCGGGAGGTGATCGCCGACTCGATCGAAACGGTCTGCCGCGGACAAAACATGGACGGCGTGCTCGCGATCGGTGGTTGCGACAAGAACATGCCCGGGGCGATGATCGGCATTGCCCGGCTCAATATTCCCGCGATCTTCGTCTATGGCGGCACGATCAAGCCCGGCCACTACGCCGGCAAAGACCTGACCGTCGTCAGCGTGTTCGAAGCGGTCGGCCAGTACGGCGCCGGCAGGATGAGCCGCGAAGATTTCAACTGCATCGAGCGGTTCGCCTGTCCCGGCAGCGGTTCGTGCGGCGGGATGTTCACGGCGAACACCATGAGTTCCGCCATCGAAGCGATGGGCATGAGCCTGCCCTACGGCTCGACCATGGCCAGCCCCGACGACGAGAAAGTGCGCGATTCCGAGGCGAGCGGGCGGGCGCTAATCGAACTGATTCGCCGGCGCATTTTCCCGCGCGACATCATCACACGGAAATCGTTGCTCAACGCCATCACCGTCGTGCAAGCGATCGGGGGTTCGACCAACGCCGTCCTTCATCTGATCGCAATCGCGCATGCGGCGCAGGTGAAGCTGGCCATCGACGATTTCGAGAAGGTGCGGCAGAAGACGCCGCATCTTGCGGACCTGAAGCCGTCGGGTAAGTACGTGGCGCTCGACCTGCACAAGGTCGGCGGCATCCCGCTTGTGATGAAGATGTTGCTCAAGGCCGGGCTGTTGGACAGCGATTGCATGACGGTGACCGGCAAGACCGTCGCGGAGAACCTCAAAGACGC
>Ga0187892_10005703_pt1 | contig 19286 bp, 18 predicted proteins | sample MA1701073metaG_FD_139345 | JGI IMG/M metagenome (GOLD analysis project Ga0187892, IMG submission 139345) | Bio-ooze microbial communities from a basaltic lava cave in the Kipuka Kanohina Cave System on the Island of Hawaii, USA - MA170107-3 metaG ...
CCACGTCAATCCCCAGAAAGAGTCCGTGCATGACCCGTCCTTGTCTATGCGGGCTCGCCGAGCGGCCCAGGCGACTGTGCGGGTTCACGGCACGTGAAGCGGCGGGCGGGGCCCCAAGCTTCTCAACGGTCTCGGCTGACCCAGGGGCACGCGGGCTCCCGCCCGCCTTCACTCCGGCTACGCTACGCGCCGGAGTCCTCAAGATACAAGGGGCCCCCTCCGATTGCTTAGCGTATCCGCGGCGGCTCTTCCTGCACCCGGCGTCGCACCCACTCCGGGTCGAACTCGCTGATCTGCCAGCCCCGGTCGGCCTGGCGGCTCATCCGGAACCGCACCGGCCCCTGCGCGGCATCGAGGTAGGTGACCCAGACGTCCGGCGCGGCGCTCGAGACCTCGAAGGCCCGGAAGACCGCCACCGCCCCGACCGGAAGCACGAGGGCGGTCGCCTGGATGCCGGCCCGCTCCACGCTGCGCCGGATCTCGAAGCGCACCCGCGTCACCACCTGCGGCCGCAGCCGGCGCTTGGCGATGCTGGCCGCGAGCTGGCGCCCGTTCAACTCGGCCGCGGTGGTGGGCTCGGGCTGGCGCGCGAGGTAGTCGGCCACGATCACCTCGGTGGCGCGGTCGGCGATCCGCTCCACGTCGAAATAGCGCTCGGCCGACGCCACGTCGTGCCGCTGCATGGCCACGCTCAGGCGGTAGAGCGCGTAGCGGGGCGTGGACGTGGCGTAGAAGGAGCCGAGGGCGGTCAGCACGAGCACCGCGGCCGGCACGCACCACGCCCACGCACGTCTCGACATCGCCCGGCCACGCTACCGCAGCCGCCACCGCCCGCGCAACCGCCGCCGGAAACTCGGGGGTTGACCGCCCCGATCTCCTGGTGTATTAGTATTCTCCATGAAGAATATATATTCATCGGAAGGCGGCGGAGCGGGACGCCGGCGCCGGGAGATCCTCGCCCTCGTCGGTCTGGGCGGGGTGCGCTCCCAGGAGGAGCTGCAGCGCCGGCTGCGGCGCCGCGGCATCGCGGTCGCCCAGCCCACGCTGTCCCGCGACCTCAAGACGCTCGGGCTCGCCAAGACCCCGACCGGCTACGTGACCACCTCCCCGGGCGCGTTCGTGCCCGCCGAGACCCGGCGGAGCGCGCTCGACCGCGCGGTGGGCGAGTTCGTCCTCTCGGTGCGGGCCGCCGCCTCGCTGGTGGTGATCCGCACCCCGCCCGCGGGCGCCCATCCCCTCGCCCGCGCCCTCGACGAGGCCGACCTGCCGGAGGTGGTCGGCACCATCGCGGGGGACGACACCGTGTTCGTGGCCGCCACCGGGCCGGCGGCCGCCCGGCTCCTCGAGCGGCGCCTGCGCGGCCCTCTCGGCGCCCGGAAAGGAGCGTGAGTCCCATGCACCACGAGCGAAACCACGGCGACCTCCTGGTCACCACGGACCCGGCGCGGCTCGACCTGGACACGATCCACGACTTCCTCTCCCGGACGTCCTACTGGGCCACCGGGATTCCCCGCGAGGTCATGGAGCGGTCCATTCGCCACTCGATCTGTTTCGGCGCCTTCGACCGCGGCCGGCAGGTGGGGTTCGCCCGCGTCATCAGCGACCGGGCGACGTTCGCCTACGTCTGCGACGTCTTCGTGCTGGACAGCCACCGCGGCCGGGGTGTGGGCAATCAGATCATGGCCTGCATCACGAGCCATCCCGAGCTACAGGACCTGCGCCTCTGGACCTTGTTCACGCGGGACGCCCACGGGCTCTACCGCCAGCACGGCTTCCGCGACGCGCTCCACCCGGACCGGCTCATGGAGCGGCGCGCCGAGCGCCCCTATGCCCTCAGCGCGGCCGGCCACTCCCAAGAAGAGAGGACAGCATGAGCACGGATCTGACCGCGGTCATGAAAGTAGCGGACCGGCCCCCGGTGGTGATGGTGGAGGGTCACGGGTCCTGGCTGCAGGACGAGGACGGCAAGACCTATCTCGATTTCGTGCAGGGCTGGGCGGTGAACTGCCTGGGCCACACACCCGAGATCATGGCGGAGACGATCGCCTTCCAGGCCCGCCGTCTGATCAACTGCAGCCCCGCGTACTACAACGCGGAGATGGCGCGCCTGGCCGCCCTGCTCGCGCAGGCCTCCGGCCTCGCCCAGGTCTTCTTCTGCAACTCGGGCGCCGAGGCCAACGAGGGCGCGATCAAGCTCGCCCGGAAGTGGGGCGCGCGCCACCGCGACGGCGCCTACCACATCATCACGATGGATCACGGCTTCCACGGCCGCACGCTCGCCACGATGGCCGCCTCCGGCAAGGCGGCGTGGGAGGGGCTCTTCGAGCCGAAGGTCCCGGGCTTCACCAAGGTGCCGCTGGGCGACCTCGACGCGGTCAAGCGCGCGATCACCCCGCAGACGGTCGGGATCATGCTCGAGCCCATCCAGGGCGAGGCGGGCGTCTACCCGGCGGAGGACGTCTTCCTGCGCGGCCTGCGGGCCCTCACCCGCGAGCAGGGACTGCTGCTGATCCTGGACGAGATCCAGACCGGCATCGGGCGCACCGGCCGGTTCTTCGGCTTCGAACACGCCGGCATCGAGCCCGACATCCTCACCCTCGGCAAGGGGCTGGGCGGCGGCGTGCCGCTGGCCGCGCTCGTCGCGGCGGAGCCGGTGTGCTGCTTCGAGTACGGCGACCAGGGTGGCACCTTCAACGGCTCCCCGCTGATGGCCGCGATCGGCTCCGCGGTGGTCGAGACCGTGCGGCGCCCCGAGTTCCTCGCCGACGTCACCGCCAAGGGGGCGTACCTGGCCGACCGGCTGCGGGCGCTCTCCACCGCCCTCGGTCACGGCGAGGTGCGCGGCCGCGGCCTCCTACTGGCGCTGGAGCTCCGGGGGCGCGACGCGGGCAAGGTCGCCCGGAGCGCCATGGACCGCGGCCTCCTGATCAATGCCCCGCGGCCGGACGCGCTCCGCTTCATGCCCGCGCTCAACGTGTCGCGCGAGGAGATCGACCGGATGCTCGCGCTGCTCGAGGAGGTGCTCCGCGAGGGCTAGTCGCGGACCCGGCCCTTCGGCCCTACCCGCCCATGAACTGCCCGAGCAGCGTGATGCGCTCGCCACCCCGCAGCGGAGTGTCCAGCTCGTAGGTGACGCCGAGGACTTCGTCGTCGACCAAGACCTCGATGTGGGAGCCGAGCTCGGAGTGGTCGGGGCTCCAGAGGGCGGAGTCGAGGTCCGGAAAGCGGGCGGTGAACCGGCGGAGCACGGTGCGCGGGGTGTCCCCGCGCCCGATCTCTTCATCGAAGAGCTTGCTGCCGGTGCCGTCGCCTCCCGCGTGCTTCGTCACCCAGGTGGTGACTTCTATGTGCGCTCGGGATGGTATATCCGCTCGGCTCGCCTTCGGCTGCACCTTGCCAGGCAACTGCTGCCTCCTCCGCCGCCCTTTACTTCTTCTTCCCGTAGAGGTCCTTGGCGAGCCAGTCGAGGTCGAGCGAGTGCAGGAGCTCTCTCTTGGGCTTGCCGGTCTTGCGGTCGTAGTTGACGGTCTCGTACCAGACCTCGAGCATCCGGTCCCAGTGCTTGCGCACGTCGTGCTCCTTGGCGGGGCCGTCGACCGGCTGCGAGCCGTAGCGGGCCGAGGGGTACTCCGCCTCCGTGCCGATGCCGCAGCGCAGGTTGAAGGCGCGCAGGATCGCGGCGGTGCGATTGCCGAAGCGCACCGCGTCCTTCAGCCGGAAGTCCCAGCCGGTTGCGGCCGAGAGCGCGCTGGCCAGATTGGCCATCCGGGTGCGGAAGGTGAACGAGCAGCCGCCCAGGGAATCCTCGAAGTGGCGCCGGCCCCGGATCATGCCGACCAGCTTGGCCACCTGCTCGCCGTCGAAGGGATTGATGCGGCCGGGGGCGCCCACCTCGGTCTGGAACGTGGGGTTGGCGCTCTCCATCGTCCCGTTGGACGACGTGCAGGTGTCGAGCATCTCCTCCCATCGCCCACGGTGGTCATGACCTCTGGGAGACGCGCCTTTCATGGTGTAGATCGCGCACTCGGCCGCCTTGCCGCCGATCTTCTCGGAGGCGCGCTTGACGCCCTCGGCCAGGATGTCGCCGAAGCCCTGCCGGTGGCTGATCATCTGGAGCAGCCGGTTGGCGCCCTCGACGTCGCCCCACGTGAGGCGGAAGCCCACCTGTTTCTCGGTGAGGTACCCCTTCTCCATGCACTCCATCACCCAGCCGCAGACCCAGCCGAACTCGTTGACGTCCACGCAGGCCCGGTCGATCTGGGTGTTCAGCCAGGAGACCGGGACCTTCTCGGTGAGGCCGATGGTCCAGCCCGCGCCCGACCAGCCCTCGTACTCCGGCTCGTCGACGCGGTCCCCCGCGTGCGGACCGCTCGGGATCACCTGGATGTGGCAGTGGCGCATGCCGCAGGCATTGCACTGATGCCCGCGGTGATCGAAGCCCTCGCGGAGCTTCCTGCCCTCCCACTCCTTCATGTCCACGTCGCCGGTGAGATTGGTCGTGTAGTTCTTGATCGGCAGCGCCCCGAGCTTCGAGAGGTTCACCACGCCCGGGAGCGTGCCCAGGTTGTAGAGCGTGGAGGTCGACGGGTCGGTCTTGAGATCGTGCGCGATGTCGTCGGCCACCTGGATGAGGCCGCGGGCGTCGTGGGCGGCCAGCGCCTTGGTGCCGCGCACGATGCACACCGCCTTGATCTTCTTCTTGCCCATCACCGCGCCGCAGCCGTTCTTCGAAGCCACGTGGCCGTAGTCGCCGTGGATGGCCGCGAACCGCACCAGGTTCTCCCCCGCGGGACCGACGCCGTAGACCGAGAGCCGGTGACCCGCCAGGCCATGCTCCGCCTCGAGGGCCTGCTGCGTTTCCCAGGTGTCCTTGCCGGCCAGGTGGGCCGCGTCCCGCACCTCGACCACGTCGTCGTTGATGTAGAGGTACGAGAGCTTCCTGGCCTGCCCCTGCATGACGATGGCGTCGTAGCCCGAGTACTTGAGCGCGGCGCCAAAGAAACCATTGGCCTGCGTGGACGTCGCCCCGCCGGTGAGGGCGCCGCGCGTGATGACGGTGAGCCCACCCGTCCCCCACACCGGCAGGCCGGCCAGCGGGCCGGTGGCCATGATCAGGCGGTTGTCGGGATGGTCCCACTGGACCTTCGGACCGACCTCGTCGTAGAGGATCTTGGCGCCGAGCCCGATGCCACCCACATACTCGCGCCGGTCCTTCTCGCTCCACGCCTCGGTCCAGGTCTTGCCGGTGGAGAGGTTCACGCGGAGGAGCTTGCCGGCATAGGCGAAGGTCGGCGTCGCCGCGGGCTTGGCGGCGGCGCGGGTCGTGGTCGCGGTCGGGCTCATAGGGCTATCCCTAGTTCAGCATTGGTGTTCTGTTGACGATACTTACCGACCCAGACACGGGCAGCATAGCCTAGGTGCTAGTTTGAAGCTAGTGCCGTGGAGGGTACGAGGGCATGGTGGCGAAGGACCCGGAGTCAGCTTACGTGGCTGGGGGAACCCTCAAGTGGCGCAAGGTGAAGCAGCCAGACTACCGAGTCGAGGAGCGCGGCTTCTACAAGCCGTAGCCCAAGGACACGAGCGGCGGTAGACTCCCTGTACCGGGTGCTACGGCCGCGCCCGGCAATCTGCCCGAAGGGCCGTGGCGGCGCCTAAGGCGCGGCGGATCGCAGCCAGCCCCCTCCACGAGCCCTACCCTCGTATGGAGACCTCTCAGTGACCTTTGAATGCCCGCGCTGTTGGCGCGTCGACGCCATGCTGTGATGCATCCTGGCAAAGAGGTCGGTCAACTCCTCGCGCACGGTGTCGATGTCGACGGAGATCATCCTGGTTGAGGGTGTTGTGGATCCTACGGTATCAGGTTCCTCATTCCTAGCGGAGGTCGAGCGCGGACGGGGCGAGCGCTTCGATGAGTGCGGCGGACGGGGCGACGCTGTGGTAAGCCTCATCCTTGAGCCACGAATCACTTTCCAACCACTTCGGCGCGTGACGAGAGACCAACTCGACGAGCGTGTCAGGCGGCACGAGGTACCACAGTGATCCCTTGATCGGAAAGGCGACGTCGAGACCCTTGCGGCTGTACTTCTCTGCAATCGAGAGTCGAGACTTCAACTGGACGCGACACGAATGGCCGTCGATGTGCACGGCGATGAAGTCGGCACCGTGCCAGTCATCGTGCAGACGAAAGCAGTCGTACCCTCGCCGCGCAAGGAGCGCCGCGACGGTATGGAAGTTGAACGTCTCCCTCTGTTTCGAGTTCAGGTCATCATGGTTCACGGCGGGGGGGATCATGCCCAAGTTTCCGATCCTCTCGTCGGGCCACCATTCCTGCGGCGTGGCCTCGGGCTTAGGGTCAAACTGCAGCCCGTGATCTCCAGGTTTCGGAAAACGGTGGTCCCACCTGTTCATGATGATCTCCTCCGGGATCCCGTGCGGGTAGGCCTCGCACGTGCCGTCCGGCCGCATCCTCTTGCAGTCCACACACATCGGCGCCGGCCCGATCGTCATGGCCGGCCTCCCGACGCGTTGCTCTCGCCCACGCGCTGTACGATCTGCAGAATCGACTCTGCTCGGAGCCGTGCCGTATCGTGTGAGTGAAACTGCCGAGCAAAGAAGACACGGGACTCCACCACACCATCGTGAGGCGCAGCCGGATTTCCTCCGTCAGCTAGTCCGGACACAGGCGGGACGAGTGCTGAAAAGGTCAGCTCTTGCCTGGACCATGACGAGGAGCGGCAGATCCCGGCCCTTCCGGCGCCGCGACAGGCCGCCGGTGCCGCTAGAATACGGCAGTATTTTCAAGCATTTAATCCGGAACAACCTGCACCCGATACGGATGGCACCCCGCTTGCTTAATATCTCAACTGCATTGATCGAGGTGGTCGTAATTAAACCTTCTTCTATATAAATCGGGCTCGCTAGACTCGAAGCCCCTGGAGGTGCCGGATGCGCCGAGTGGCTCTCCTTCTTTTCCTCGTCGGACTGACTGCCTCGATCCCGGCCCCGGCCTGGGCGCAGACGGCCACCGCCAACCTGAGCATCACTGCGACCGTCAACGGCACCTGCACGATCACCACGAGTACGGTGGCCTTTGGCAGCTACGACCCCGTCGTCACGAACGCGGCCACCCCGCTCGACAACAGCGGAGCCGTCACCGTGACCTGCACCAAGGGGGCCGGCACGCGCATCGATCTCGGCCTGGGCGCCAATGCCTCGGGCAGCACCCGCCGCATGCAAGGACCGACGGACTTGCTGACCTACGAGCTTTACCAGGACAGCGCCCGCACCACGATCTGGAGCTCGGGAGCCGGCTTGGGGCTGGCGATCTCCACCGCGCCGAGCATCACGCCGCGAAGCTTCACGGTCTACGGCCGGGTCCCGGCCGCCCAGAACGTGGGCGCGGGCGCCTACACCGACACCGTCCTCGCGACGGTGAATTTCTAGCGGAGAGAGACCGCGGTCGGCTCCGGCGCTGGGGGCGCTCGGGGGGCGTGGGGGACTCGCGGCGGGGCCCGGCTCGCCGTGCTGTGCGCGCTGCTCGTCGGGTCGAGCCCCACGGCGTGGGCGGGTGACTTCTCCGTCAACCCTATTCGCCTCCTACTGAGCGGCGCCCCCTCGAACGGGGTGCTCACGATCAAGAATACGAGCCAGGAGGCCCTGCGCTTCCAGCTCAGTATCTCCGCCTGGGCCCAGGAGGTCGGCGGGCAGCTCATCCTCGCGCCCACCCGCGACGTGATCCTCTTCCCGCGCCTCGTCGTCCTCGCCCCCGGTGCTCAACGGCTGATCCGCGTCGGGGTGGCGACGGCGGCCGGCCCCGTCGAGAAGAGCTATCGCCTCTTCGTCGAGGAGCTGCCCCCGTTCGACGGCGACGCGGCGACGGCCAGGACCCCGGGTGTGAAGGTGCGGGTGCGTGTCGGTATCCCGGTGTTCGTCCAGCCCGCTGCGGGCCGCGCCGAGCCGCGGCTCGCGGGCATGGCCGCGCAGGGCCGGCGCATCACCTTCGAGCTGCAGAACCTCGGGGTGATCCACGTCCCTCCTCAGCGGGTGCGCGTCATCGGGTATCGACCAGACGGTGCGGTGGCGTGGGAGCGCGACCTCGAGAGCTGGTACGTGCTGGCGAAGGGGACACGACGCTACGAGACCCTCGTGGGGCCCGAGGAGTGTGCCGTCACCAGCGCGGTGGGCGTCGAAGTCGAGACGAGGCCTGATGCCCTCGCCGGTCGGCTCGATCCGGTCCGGCTCGCCTGTGTCCCGTGAGGGTAAAGGTCGCCACGAGGGCGCGCGCCGCCGCCTGACCGGATGGGGCCGCGGCTCCGTCAACGTTCTGGCTGCTCTCGTGCTGGCGGTAGGAGGCCCGATGGTCCAGGAGGGTCGCGGCGCCGATCACGAGCCGGCCGTCTTCCGGATCACCGTCAACCACGCGAGCCGCGGCGTCTTCACCGTCCTGCTGAGAGGCGGCGACGTGCTGGTCCGCACCGCGGATCTGGCGCGCATCGGCCTTTCCGCCGGCGAGGGCCGGCGGGTCCTGATCGAGGACGAGCCGCACCTGTCCCTGGCCTCCCTTGCCCCGGCGGTGACCTTCTCGCTCGACGAGGAAAACCTGGTGCTCGACCTCGCCGTGCCCACCGGACCGCCCGGCACGACGGTCCGGGACCTGCTGCCGGGCGCGCCCACCGGACTCGTGTACAGCCAGGACTCCAGCGCCTTCCTGAACGCCTCGGTGAGCGGCATCGACTTCGAGCGGTACCGGTGGACGGGCGAGGCCGGGCTCAGCATCCGGAACACGCTGCTCACGAGCACCGCGTTCCAGGACGAGCGTGGAGCCGTGTCCCGTGGCCTGAGCAGCTTCGCCGTCGACGATCGGCAGCGGCTGGTGCGCTGGCTCGCGGGTGACCGCTTCGACACGAGCGGCGCGCTGGGCGGCCGCGTGCTGCTCGGGGGGTTGAGCGTGTCCCGCGAATTCTCGCTCGATCCGTACTTCGTGCGGTTCCCCACCGTCGGCCTCGCGGGCGCCGCGCTCAGCCCGTCCACCGCGGAGATCTACGTCAACGGCCAGCTCGTGCGGCGTGAGGCGATCCCGGCGGGCCCGTTCGAGCTCCGCAACCTCCCCGTCCCGCTGGGGGGCGGCACCGCCCAGATCATCCTGCGCGACGCCTTCGGGCGCGCCCAGGAAATCGTCTCGCCGTTCTACTTCACGCCCACTGTCCTGCGGACGGGCGTGCAGGAGTTCAGCTACGATCTCGGATTCCAGCGGGATCCGACCACGCGTGGACCGGGCGAGTACGGCCATCTTGCCTTCCTCGCCCGTCATCGGATCGGCGTCACTGACGACCTCTCCCCGGGGGCGCGTGTCGAGGCCCGTCGTGGTCTCGTCTCCGGCGGGCCCGCCGTCGCGATCCGCCTCCCGATAGGCGTCCTGGAGGTCGCGGGCGCGGGCAGCCAGGACCAGCGGCTGGCCGGCTGGGCCGCGTCGCTCGGCTACAGCTACACGCGCGGCCCAATCGGGCTCGGGATCTCGGCGCAGGCCTTCAGCGATCACTACGCGAACCTGAGTCTCCGCGCGCTGGTCGACCGGCCCAAGCTGGACCTGACCGCGATCGCGAGCGCCGCGGTGACCTCGCGCGCCACCGTCACCGTCCAGTACAGCCACGCGGAGTTCCGGGACATGGGATCCCGCCGGCGCGCGGGCGTGACGCTCAGCCTGCGCCTCACCAACTGGACCAGCTTCTTCGCCACCGCAAGCCGCGCGGATCTGGAGGGATCCCCGACGACGTATGACGTCTTCGGGGGCCTGTCCTTCTTCCTCGGAGATCGCACGACCGCCACCGTGTCGAACGGCTACGGCCGGGACGACCGGGGAGCTTCCCGGAACACCACGGCGGTGGAGGTGCAGCGCTCCCTGCCTCTCGGCGCCGGCTACGGCTACCGCGCCCAGGTCAATCGCGCGGAGCGGCATGACCCGGCCATGACGGGAACCGCGTCGAGCGAAGAGTACGGCGGACTCGCAATCCTGCAACACCAGGGCGGCTACGGCTTCTACGAGGCCTCCTACCAGCGCGCCGGCGGCAAGAACCAGACGATCTTGACCGCCGCGGCCGGCGTGGCCGCCATCGGCGGCGGCCTGCACGTCGGTCGACCGGTTCAGGACGCGTTCGCGCTGATCCGCGTGCCCGGAGTGGCCGGCGTGCGCGGGTACCTGAGCAATCAGGAGATCGGCCGGACCAATACCCGGGGCGACCTGCTGGTTCCGAACCTCCTGCCGCACTACGGCAACAAGGTTGCCGTCGGCGTCGAGGACTTCCCGATCGAGTACACGCTGACCGAGACGGAGCGGCTGGTGGGCCCGCCGTTCCGGGGCGGCGCCATCGTCACTTTCCCGGCGCAGCGCCTGCAGGCGTTCACCGGCCACGTCGTCGTGGAGCGCGGCGGCGAGACCACGATCCCCGCCTACGGCCGGCTCACGCTGGCCGGATCGCGGGCGTCCTACGAGTCACCGATCGCCGAGGACGGCGAGATCTACCTGGAGAACGTGCCGGCCGGGCGCTACCCCGCGGTGATCGAGCACAAGGAGACCACGTGCCGGACGACCGTGGACGTGCCCGCCTCGGACCAGGTTCTGGTCGAGCTGGGCCCGATTCGCTGCGTCACGCGCTGAACCCAAGGAGAACACCATGGCCGTCCCCAAGCTGATCATCGTGGCGGTAGTCCTGACGCTGATGCTGGCCGCGGCCGGGCCGGCCCACGCGGCCTGCACGATCAGCACCACCGCGGTGAGCTTCGGTGGCTACGACGTCTTCTCGCCGTCGGCCCTCGACGCCCAGGGCCAGATCAGCGTCACCTGCTCGCTCATCGTGCTCGGCTTCACCGTGACGCTCGACCGGGGCGGGGCTCCGTCGTTCAGTCCGCGCCAGCTCAAGCAGGGCACCGAGCCGTTGAACTACAATCTCTACCTCGACTCGGCCCGCACGATCATCTGGGGTGACGGCACGGCGGGGACCCAGGTCTTCACCCGCAGCGGCGTCATCGTCCTGGCCCAGACGTTCCTGCTGCCGGTCTACGGCCGCATCCCCCCCAACCAGGACGTGACCGTCGGCCTCTACACCAACACCGTGGTCGCCACGGTGTCCTTTTGACTCGAGCTGATCCAGGCTGAAGCAGAGCCTCGGCCGCTGGCCCGAGCCCGGCCGGCAGGAGTTGTCGCCGGCAAGGCCCTCCCCTATTCTGGATCCATGCCTCGCCACGGGTGGTTGGCGGACGCCGGGCTCCATCCGGCGAGGGCATCCCCTGGATCCACGTCGGCGTGTTCCTGGTCGTGCCGACTGGGTCATGCGAACTCCACAGCGCCGCGACACGTACGAGACCGGGGAAGATCTCCTTTAGCAACCCGAATCGCTTGATCGCAATGTCCGGAGAGACGTCGAACGCGACGCCGGTAAAGTTGCCGCCTGGCTTGGCCAGGCTCTGGACCAAGCCGATCGTAACCGGATCACCCCCGGCGGCAAAGATCACCGGGACTCTTGTAACGACCTTCTTTGCTGCCAGGGCTGCGGGAGGGCCGGTTACGACTATCACATCGACGCGGCGTTCCAAGTCTCCTAGTACAGCCGGGTACTGATCCTCACGGCCGCCCATGAACTCCCGGTGGACTACGACATTCTCACCCTCTATGAGACCGCTCTCGCGGAGGCTACGGTTGAACCCTAAACTCGGCGCCCCCAGACCGGGGGCGGGGCTGACGAATCCGACGCGGTACACTCCCGTCTGTTGCGCCTCCGCAATGAGCGGCGCGGCGAGGAGGCCGCCAGTCAAGGTGCCGAGGAACGCTCGCCGATCCATCAATGGGATCACGGACCCCGACGCTGTCCCGTTTGAGAGGGCTACCCTCCGGCCACTTCCCGCCCGCCTCGCCCGAACCAGCGCCGAAGCCAGCGGAGCAGCCGCCTCATCGGGAATAGCTGAGACCTGCTGTCCATGGAGAATGATGGGCCTCATAGCGGGGCTCAGAAGCTCGTGTGGGCATCGTCCGGGGCGTGATGGAGCCGGCGCTCCCGCTGATCCAGGGCGACGCGCACCAGTGGAGCGAAAAGACCTGGTCGCGTCCAATCATGCGGGGCAGCGGGTACCCGACAAAACTGACAGAATCTCGGGTAGTGGATCGCCCCGTGGCGCGACGGCATGGATCGTCACTTCGACGACGAGGGTTTCAACGCCTCGGGGCTCTCCATGCGGCCGAGTGAGCTGTTCCAGCGCAACTCCTGGATCTCGTTCGAGCCGGTCGAGAGCTGCCCCGACGTGCTCGCCAACTGCATCGGCCCGCACAAGATCCTGTGGGCGACCGACTACCCGCATCCCGACGACTTCTTCCTCGGCGTCCCGCAACTGATCACGGGCCGGCCGGAACTCCCGGAGGCGACAAAGCGCGAGATCCTGGCCGGGGGCACGAAGCGGTTCTACGGTCTGGGATAGCGGGGCCGATGAACCTGCTCGGCGGGGTCATCGCTCCGGCGCGGGCTCACGGGTTGCCTTCGACAGCCTGCTCCCCGACTCGCGGCAGATAGATCTCGAAGCGCGCCCCTCGACCGGGCTCGGAGGAGACCCGGACGTAGCCGTTGCTCTGCTTGACGATTCCGTAGATGGTCGCCAAGCCCAACCCCGTCCCCTGACCGATGCCCTTGGTCGTGAAGAAGGGCTCGAAGATATGCCGCTGGGTCTCCGCATCCATTCCTACCCCGGTGTCGCTGACCGCGAGCATCACGAAGGAGCCGAGCTGCGCGCCGGCGTTCTGCCGCATGAAGGCCGCGTCGATCTCGACGTTGGCGCTCTCCAAGATCAATCGCCCCCCTTTCGGCATGGCGTCCCGCGCGTTGAGGGCGAGGTTCACGAGGACCTGCTCGATCTGGCCGGGATCCGCACGAACGGCGCCGAGGTTCGGAGCCGGTGTGAACGTCACGTCGATGTGCTCGCCAATCAGCGGGCCTAACATCCCCTGAATCCCCGTGACGATGGCATTCAGATCCAGCACCTTCGGCTCGAGCACTTGCTTGCGGGCGAAGGCCAGGAGCTGCCGAACCAGGTTCGCGGCCCGCTCTGACGTCCTTCGAATCTGTTCGACGTTGCCGTGCAGAGGATGATCTGCGCCAAGGCGGTCGAGCAGGAGGTGGCTCCGAACCGTGATCACGGTCAGGAGGTTGTTGAAGTCGTGGGCGATGCCGCCGGCCAATTGGCCGATCGCCTCCATCTTCTGCGACTGGCGGAGCTGGTGTTCGAGCGCGTGGCGCTCGGTGATATCGCGGAGCCACCCTGTGAACAGTGGCGGGGCCGCGCCGGGCACCCGAGCGATCGCCAGCTCAACCGGAAATTCCGTACCGTCCGCGCGCATCCCCGTGATCTCGATGCGTTTCCCCACTATCGAGCTTTCGCCGGTCTGGAGATAGCGGATCAGCCCACGACGGTGCGATTCCCGGAAGGCCGGCGGAACGATCACCTCGGCCATGGGCTTGCCGATCACGTCGTCACGGCGATAGCCGAACGTCTGCTCGGCGGCGGGATTGAACTCGACGATGCTCCCTTCGTGATCCATCGTGACGACGCAGTCGAGGGCCGAATCCAGGACGGCGCGCATGCGCTGGGCGCTCTCTCGCAGCTCTTCCTCGGCCCGCTTCTGTGCCGTGACGTCGGTGTACGTCGTCACGAACCCCCCACCTGCTAGCGGAGTCCCACGGACCTCGATGGTCGTCCCGTCGGGCCGGGTGCGCTCGAAACAATGGGGCTCGAATCTCAACGTGAGCGCCACGCGCTGCGCGACCTGCTCTTCGGGCTCGCCCGGTCCGTATTCGCCTCGCTCGGCGTTGTAGCGGAAGAAGTCGGCGAGCGGCTTGCCGGGCCGACCGAACTCCCGCGGGAAGTCGAGCAGCTCGAAGAGGCGGGTGTTCCACGCGACCAGGCGGAGGTCCTTGTCGACCACACTGATCGCCTGGGCAAGGTTGTCGAGTGCGGACCGGAGCAGGTCCAGGTTCTTGACCGCTTCCGGATCGCGCTGCTCGGAGTCGAGACGGGGTTTCGCTTCCATGCGCTCGCTTCCCCAGCCGGGGGTGGCAACCCGTATGGACGATCGCACTTACTACTGGTCCCATTGTTACACCTGGTCCGAGTTCCGACCGAGGGAAATCGCCTGCCCCTCTTCGATTGCGGTCCGCATTCGGATGACGGAAAGTCTTACCGGCTGGCTCGAGTCCAAAGGTTCCCGACCCGCCGCCCACCTGACGGCAATCGGGGCCCTCGGCACGGTCCTGCAGCCACGCCGTGACGAACAGCCGGACGACCTACGGCGATCGCCGGGTGTGGGCGATGGTCAACCGCCAGTTCCGGGCGGGCTACAACCGTAAGCGCATCCGCCGGGTCATGCGGCTGCACGGCCTGATGCTGGCGCCGCGGGTGCATCGCCGCACGCGCTGGCGTGCGCGGTGCTCCGCAGCATCGTCTGCGACGACCACCGTTAAGGGCATGGCTGGCCTCCCGCATCAGATATGCCGGGCCGCGCACGCTCAAAGTTCAGGGGCACGCTCAAGTAGATTCCAGGTCGCCCTACGATCCTCGGAGGGCCGGCCAGAGCCACACAGAGCCGCCAGGGGACAAGATAGGGCATGGGGGCGAGCGGTATAACATGGCTGAGCCCGGCTTCAACACGGGAATCGGGCCTTGGGGCCCTTGGCTATTGCGCCTGCTAGCCGCCGCTAGAAGGGACGCTAGTTAAGTGCTAGTTGTGAAGAGCTACCAGGATCACATCAGCACACTCGGTATCACGTACCAAAGGCCCATGCTCACATCCGCAGGAACTTGAGCACACTCCGGCGTCCTTGGTACCACTCTTGCCCCGCTCGCCGTTCCCCCTCATAGGGCCACCGTTTGGGGCAACTGGGGTGATTGAGACGGCCGGCCCAGAATGGTCTCGGGCAGCAGCCGGGCGGTCGTGTGCGTGGCGATGAACGCGGGCTTCACGTCGAACGGGTTCCCCTTCAGGTGGGCCTTCCAGGCCGAGAGGTCCACGCCCGAGTAGACGAGGCCCTTCAGGAGCCCCACGTCATTGGTCGTCCACACTGCCTCGGCGGGCCCGCAGATCACCGCGCCGGTGAGGCGGCCACCGTGGAAGAGCAGCTTGCGGTACTCCGACCGGCCGGCACGCAGCGCGGTATAGACCTCGGCCTTCGGATCCTCCCACTGGCCGAACGAGGCCACGTCGAGATGCGCCACCTCGACGATGTTCATGAGCAGGCTGCCGCGATAGGCCACGTCGCGGCCCGCCATGTTGGTCCCGACCACGCGCCCGTGCTCCTGGGCGGTCGGCTCGATCGCGTGCACCTCGGCGGCGCCGGTGATCAGGTTGCGCCCGCGCGCCACGTCGCCCGCCGCGTAGACGCTCTTCACGCTCGAGCGCAGGTGGTCGTCCACGATGATGCCGCCCGGCGCCTCGGTGGCCGTCTCGATGCCGGAGCCCTTCAGCCACTCGAGATTGGTGCGGATGCCGGTGGCCATGATCGCCAGGTCCGCGGTGAGCGGGTCGCCCTTCTTGAAGGAAAGCTTCCGCTTGCCGCCCACCTGCTCGATCTTGGTTATGGTGGCGCCGGTGCGCACCGCCACGTCGTGGTCCTCGAGCCACCGTTGCACGATGCCCGCGCAGGCGTCGTCGACCATGCGGGGCAGGATGCGCGGGGCCACTTCCACGATCGTGAGCTTGGCCCCGCGGGCCAGGATCGCGTTGAGGATCGTGAAGGCGATGAAGCCGGCCCCGATCATGACCACCCGGCTGCCCGGCGCGATGCCGGCCACCACGTCCTTGGCCTCGTCGAGGGTCCAGAAGCAGTGGACGCCGGGGCCGTCCGCGCCCGGAATCGGGGCCTTGGCGGCCCGCGAGCCGGTGGCGATCAGGCAGTCGTCGAACTCGACCTTGGCATCGTCGTCGAGGGTGAGGGTCCGGGCGGCCGGGTCGAGGGCCTTGGCCTTCCGTCCGACCAGGGCTTTCACCTTCCAGGCGGTCAGCGAGGCCGGCGGCGCCGTATAGACATGGCTCTCGGAGATCGTGCCCCAGAGGTAATACGGCAGGACCATCCGGGAGTAGGGTCGCTCGGCGGAGACCAGGGTGATCCCCGACGAGGCGGCGCCCGACAGCCGCTCTTCTTCTCGAATGGTCCGGATCGCGTTCAGCCCCGCGGTGCCCCCGCCGATGATCAGGTGACGGGCCGGCATCAGCGGGCCTCCACCGCGAGCACGCGCGCGGTGCGCTCGGCCGCGAAGTCGCCGATCCAGTCGGCGGTCTCCACGTCCGCGAAGATGATCGCCTCGGTCGGGCAGGCGGAGGCACACGCGGGCGCGCCGCCGCAGAGGTTGCACTTGTAGGCCTTCTGGGTATCGCCGTCGTAGAACATGGTGCCGTAGGGGCACGCGATCGTACAGAGCTTGCACCCCACGCAGGTGTCGTCCATCACGTCCTTGGCGCCCGCCGCGTTGATCTGGATCGCCCCCACCGGGCAGGCGGTCATGCACCAGCCCTCCGCGCACTGGGTGCAGGTGTAGGGCGCGTAGGAGGTGTAGCCCTCGAAGGGCGAGACCCGGATCACCGACTTGGACGGCTGGAAGAGGCCGGTCTGCATGTAGGAACAGGCCAGCTCGCACCGGAGGCAGCCGGTGCACTTCTCGGGGTGGAGCGCGAGGACTTTCACGGTCGGCGACGTGTCCCTTTCCGCCCCGCCGCGGATCGGCTGCGCTCGAGGCGACTGATGAAGGTGTCGAGCGGGATCGCGGGCATCGTCATCATCTGCACCGAGCCGCGCGCTCCCATCTCGATCGAGATGGACGAGACCGTCTCGTTGTCGGGCGCTTCCAGGATCGTCACGAAGTCGTAGGGTCCGAGCACCGCGTACTGGGCGATGACCCGGGCCCCGCGGCGGGACAGCTCGCGATTGACCTTGCGGATCCAGCCGGGCCGCGCGTGGAGGACCTTGCGGCCCGCCTCGCTCAGCGAACTCAGCATGACGTAGTGAGCCACCGCGCACCTCCTCGGAGCGACGAACGGTGCGCGTAGTATAGCAGAGCGCTCAGTCGCTCTCTCCGCCTATGCCGAACTCCACGCGACCGCCCGCGCTCGGCGACGCGGCGCCCGCCGCCGCCGCGCTCGGCGCGCCGGGCGGCGCGGGCGTGGACGTGGTCGCGGGGGCGGCGGCCTCCGCCGCCACCTGCACCCGCGCCTCCGGTATGCCCTCGGCCTTGGTGAGGCGCTCCCGGGTCACGTCGAGCCGGCGCTGGCGCAGCTCGGCGAGCGGCCCGGTCGGCTCCGGCTCGCGCTTGCGCAGCAGCAGGAGCTGCTCGTCCACCGACATCGGCAGCTGGGCGTCCTTCACGATGACCTGATAGTAGCGGCGGAGGGCGGCGGCCTGGTCCGCGATCCCCTGCTCCTGCTGGAACTTCTGCACGCGCGCGGCCACCGCGCGCTCCTTGAGCGTATCCACGTCGGCGGGCGAGGTCACCGACGACAGCGTGAGGCTCACGTAGGGCGAGCGGCGCATGAAGTCGGCCACCCGCACCGCCTGCCGCTCGAGCTCCGGCCCCAGCACCGAGCTGCCTGCCGCGAACACCAGCGGGTCCACCTTGATCTCCTCGATCTTGTCGTCGCCGCTGGTGAAGAGGCCGCCGATGGCCCGGAAGGGCGCCTTCAAGACGTTGACGAGGACGTTGCGGACCGCGGTCCAGATCGCGTCGCTGAAGTCGAACTGCTTGTCGCTGAGCGTGCCGGTGATCGGCACCTTGACGTGGACGTTGCCGTCGCCGTCCTTGATCAGGGCCACGATGAGCCCGAGCGGGAGCCCGATCCGCTTCTTGACCTCGTCGGTCTCTTTCGCAGGCGACACCTTCAGATTTCCGACGAGGATGTCGTTCTTGGCGTCGAGCTTGTCCCCCTCGATCCGGTACTCGAGCTTGGTGGTCAGCTCGCCGCGCCGGATGATCCAGCCGATCGCGCCCTCCACGTACGGGTTGGCGCTGGGCAGCGCGAGCTTCTTCAGGTCGGCGACCATGTCCACGTAGGTCGGCGCGCCGATCGCGGACAGCTCGCCTCGCACGTCGAGCGCGGAGTCGCCTCCGATCAGCGCCTGCATCAGCAGGCTGGCCCGCTGGCTCTTCTTGTTCGAGAGATCCCGCACGGTGACTGCGAGCTTCGAGATGTCCTCGGAGAAGGGCGGCGTGGTCGTGCGGTCGATGAAGCGCACGTAGCCGTCCTCGAGCGCGATCTCCTTGAAGTGCAGATCCATCGTCTCGAGCGGGCCCGGAGTCTTGGCGGCCTCGCCGGTCTTGGCGGGGGGCGGGGCGGGCGCCGGCGCCGGCGAGGCGGCGGGCTGCGCACCCGGCTTCGGTACCGGCATGAACAGCTTCTGCACGTTGATGCCGTCGGGCCCGCGCTCGAGCTCGGCCGCGGGGGCCTTCAGCCGCACCTTGGCCACGCGGGCGTGCGTGGGCCAGCCGAAGTCGATCCCGGTGATGTCCATCCGCTCCATGCGGAGCGGCGTCGCCTGGCCGTCCGCCGTCTTCACGGTCAGGTCGGTCGCCCAGCTGTTGCCGCGGGAGAGGGCGGTGAGCTTGCCGTTAGTGATGCGGACGCGGTTCTGGCTGTCCGAGCTGAACCGACCCCCGAAGATCGCCGGGAACGGGAAGTAGGCGCGATAGGGCTCGAGCGGCGCGTCCCGCGTGTGGAGCGTCAGCGTGAGGTCGAGCGGCTCGATCTTGACCGCGCCCTTGGCGCCGATCTTTCCGCCGCCCGGCGGATCCATGCCGAGCGTCAGGTTGATGGGCCTGACGTTCGGCCACGTGACGTCGTCGAGCTGCACCGCCAGGTTGCTCACCTTCAGCACGGTCGGCGGGGTGGACACGGACTCATCGGTGAACGTGGCCACGGCCTTCAGCGTGACCTTCTCCACCGCGATCTTGAACTCCGGCTCCGCCTTGGCGGCCGGCGCCGGTTTCGCGGGAGCCGGGCCGGGCTGCCCCGGAGCGGCAGGAGACGCCGCAGTGGCCTGGCGAGGCGCAGCCGAAGGCGAGCCGAGCGGATCGGGGCTCGCCGGCCTCTCGGCGAGCCCCAAGAGATCGATGCGCTCCTGCTTGTCCCGCACCGCCTTGAGGTCGACGCCCTCGATGTCCACGCTCGAGATCGCGACCTCGCGCGAGACCAGGTTGACCTCCTTGAGCCCCACCGCGATGCGCGGCACGGTCAGGAACGGCGCGCGCTTGCCCGGCTGGCTGAG
>Ga0187892_10005704_pt1 | contig 19285 bp, 16 predicted proteins | sample MA1701073metaG_FD_139345 | JGI IMG/M metagenome (GOLD analysis project Ga0187892, IMG submission 139345) | Bio-ooze microbial communities from a basaltic lava cave in the Kipuka Kanohina Cave System on the Island of Hawaii, USA - MA170107-3 metaG ...
CGGCTGGCCCACCATGCCGTGCGGGGCGAGGTGTGGGAGAAGGCGGTCACGTACTTCCGTCAGGCCGGCGTCAAGGCCTTGGCGCGATCCGCCAACCGGGAGGCGGTGGCCTGCTTCGAGCAGGCGCTGACGGCCCTGCAGCATCTGCCAGAGACCCGCGAGACGCTGGAACAGGCCATCGATCTTCGCTTTGACCTTCGAACTTCACTCTTTCCGCTCGGAGAATTCGAGCGGATCTTCGGCTGTCTCCGCGAAGCCGAAGGCCTGGCCAGGACGCTCGACGATCAACGGCGACTCGGGCAGCTATCCGTCTACCTGTGCCACAACTTCTTCATGACTGGTCATCCGACGGAAGCGCTCGGGTTCGGCCAGAGCGCCCAGGCTCTTGCCGAGTCGCTTGGGGATGTTCCCCTTCAGGTGACGGGAACTCTCCACTTCGGCGCGGCCTGCCTCTGGACTGGGGACTATCGACGGGCCCAAGATCTTCTCCTGAAAGTCCTGCGGTTGCTCGAAGGCGATCTGAGCCGGGAACGCTTTGGCCAAGCCGGATTTCCTGCCGTGATGGCCCGCTATTATTTGACTGGGGTTTTTGCCGGCCGGGGAAAGTTCAAGGCAGGGATTGCCCACGGCCAGGAAGGCATCCGCCTCGCTGAGGCGCTGGATCACCCCTACAGCCTGGTCTCCGCATGCTGGTATCTCACTATTCTGCGAACACGACCCGCACTCACCGGTCCTCAAAGACCAGGCGCTCCACATCCCGTTCGGTCAGGATGCCTCGCTCGCGAGCCTTGCGACGGCCGTAACGCTGGAGGCTTCGGAACGCCTCCTCCTCCTGGCTCTGGCGGTACAGCTCGAACATTTCCCGGAAGAGCTGACTGCGATTCTTGGCTGTGTTCCTGGCCAGCCGGTCGTAGTCCTTCGCCAACCGAGGCGGGATCGAGATCGTGACCGCCACTCGATTGCGTCCCATCGCGCGGATCTCCTTCCCGTCCGATCGTGCCGCGACCGGAACTGCGGCCGCGACCCCGTCTCTGGCGGGTATGACCCTATCATACCCAGACCGCAGCCGCCTGGTCGTGAATGCAAGGCGTCCCACGGCGTCAGAGCCCCCGATGCCGAGAGCGGCGAGGGCCAACACCGCAAGGCGCCTGCGCCCAGGCCAAGGAGCCCCTCACCCCCCGCGGCGATGTCCAGCGAGATGGACATGAACTTCCGGCGGGAGAACGCGGACGCGGCAGTGTCGGAGCCCGGCCGATGCGATGCCCGCGCTGCTCTGCCGGGTCGCCACAGGACGTCCGAGTTCGCGCCAAAGCCGTGTCGGGATCGGTCGCTCAGAGTTTCCATTCCTGCCGTGGCCGACAGAAGTGCTGGCCTTCGGGACCGGCGACGAGCGAAAGCGGGTAGTGCGCGTGTTCCTTCGGCAGATCAGGGTGAAAAAAGCGACGAGGCAGGCGACCATGAGATGGTATTGCCTGCCTCGCGCCGAAGTATCCCTTGATTGGTGGAGCTGAGGGGGCTCGAACCCCTGACCCCAAGACTGCCAGCCTTGTGCTCTCCCAACTGAGCTACAGCCCCACCGCGTCGCTCAGGATACCCGCGGGCCGCTGACGTGTCAAACTGACCGGCCCTTGCGAGCCGGCAAGACGAGCGCTGAGGGACCTACATGGTGCCGGGGGCGGGAGTCGAACCCGCACGCCCTTGCGGGCAACGGCTTTTGAGGCCGCCGTGGCTTCCATTACACCACCCCGGCATGCTGGAGCCTCATAGTACCATCGGACGTCCCGGCTCATGGACGCCGCTACCCCTCTCTCGACCCGGACCCGGTGATCGATTCCACGACGGCGCGCCCGCGCCGGCTCGGTGTGTGCCTCGTCGCCGCCGCCGCGCTGTGCTGGAGCAGCGGCGGCCTGATCACCCGTCTCGTCGGCACCGACCCGTGGACGACCGTGTTCTGGCGATCCGTGTTCTGCGCGGGGTTTCTCTCGTCGGTCGTCGCCTTCGTCTACCGCGGGCGCGTCACGCAGCTCGTGCGGGACACGAGCTGGCCGGGGTTCCTCATGGCGGCGTGCTTCGCGACCGCGTCGACGTGCTTCATCATGGCGCTGGCCCGCACCTCGGTGGCGAACACGCTGATCATCCAGAGCCTGTCGCCGTTCATCGCCGGCCTGGCGGGCTGGCTCTTGCTGGGCGAACGAGTGCGGCAACGCACCTGGATCGCGATGGGGGCCGCGCTGGCGGGCACGGTCGTGATGCTCTGGGGGGCGTCCAGCGCCGCGTCGCGGATCGGCGACCTGCTGGCGCTGCTCACGGCGGCGGCGTTCGCGATGGCGACCGTGATCGTGCGCTGGCACCGCGGGGTGCCGATGCCCGTGGCGGCCGCGCTCGCCGCCGGCCTGGCGGCGGTGTTCGCCATCGGTCACGCCTCGCCCTCGGCCGCGAGCGTTCGCGATCTCGGGCTGCTGGCGCTGTTCGGCATCGGCCAGCTCGGGGCCGGGCTGCTCCTCTTCACGGCCGGGGCGCGCCTCATCCCGGTGGCCGAGGCCTCGCTGATCGCGGTGCTCGAGAGCGTGCTGGGACCGTTCTGGGTGTGGCTCGCGGTGGCCGAGCGGCCGCCCGCCTACTCGCTGATCGGGGGGGCGGTGATCCTATCGGCGCTGGTCGCGCACACGGCGGCCGATCTGGCGCGGCCGCCTGGCGGGAAGGAATAGCGGCGACTACACGGCGTCGTGCCACTCCTTCTTCGCCTGGCTGAACGGCGAGACCGGGGTGACGCAGGCCTTGTCGCAGCGGACGTCGAGGAGATAGGGGCCCAGCAGGTACTCGTTCGTGTTCACTCAGACCCGGCGCGCCCGCTCGGCCGCATCACTCCGCGGTCGCGCTCGCGCGAGCGAGACTCCGCGCCTCAGCGCCACGGGACGGCGCCGGTCCAGCCGTTCCAGTGGGTGGTCTCGCTGATGGGCTTCCGGCGGCTGGGGCCATACTTGACGGCGGGGTAGCCGAGCGGAATGCAGAAGTGGAACGAGACGTCCTTGGGAATACCGAACTGCGCGTAGAAGCGGGCCATCACCTGCGGATGCAGCGTGGTCGGGATCGAGCCGATGCCGAGCGCGTGGGCGGCCAGCATCAGGTTCTGGCAGGCCGGGATCACGGAGTTGGCCGCGCCTCCCGGTTCGGCGAAGGCGAACACGATGCAGGGCACGTTGCCGATCGTGTCGGCCAGCTCGGAGGCGGCGCGATAGGTCTTCTCCTCGGGCGGGATGTCCGCGGGACCGGTCCAGCCCTTCTCGTCCTTTCGCTTGGCCCACCACGCCTCGTGGTAGAGGCGGCCGAACTCGCGGACCTTGTCGCGGTCGGTGACGACGAGGAAGCGCCCGGGCTGACGGTTGCCGCCGTTGGGCGCCTTCACCGCCGCTTCCAGGATCAGGCGGATGTGCTCGTTCGGGATAGGATCGGGACGGAACTTGCGGACCGAGCGCTGGGTGAACATCGCCTCGCCCAGCGGCATCGTCAGGCCATCGGAGCTCATCGATGTGATTCCTCCGTCAGGAAGGTTGTGGCGACCCCGCGAGTCTACGGGAGTCGCCATCGATTGACAAGGCAGCGTGACGGCACCACCATGTGCCTGGCCGCCATGGGTGAGACCCGCGTCGACCTGCTTCATCTCCTGGAGGATCTGCGGGACGCGTATCCCGGATCGGCCGAGGAGACGATCCTGACCGAGATCGTCGCGAACTCGCTGGACTCGCGCGCCTCGGTGATCAGGATCGCGACCGACCCCGCCCGGCGCGCCCTCACGCTCGTGGACAACGGGGCGGGGATGCGGCGGCGGGAGCTCGCCCGGTATCACGACATCGCCGCCAGCACGAAGACCAAGGGCGAGGGGATCGGCTTCGCCGGGGTCGGGATCAAGGTGGCGCTCCTCGTGTGCGAGCAAGTGCTGACCGAGACGCGGCAGGGCAAGCATCACGTCGCGACCAGCTGGGCGCTGGCGTCTCGCCACCGCGCGCCGTGGAAGTGGGTGCCGCCGGCCGGGCTCGTCAACGAGCACGGAACCGGGGTGGGCCTGATCCTGGAGAACGCGCTGTCGCCGCTCCTGGACGCCGGTTTCGTCGAGGGCACGCTGCGCCGGCACTTCCAGCCGCTCTTCGAGCCGGCGTTCGCGGAGTTCCTGAAGGAGCACTATCCCCGCGGCATGCGGTTCGTGCTGAACGGCAGTGAGCTCGGCGCCTTCGGCTGGAGCGCCGTCGAGACGGCGCCGCTTGCGATTCGGTTGCCGCGGAAGCGGAAGGCCTCGGCGGTCGGCTACATGATGCGCGATCGGCTCGCGCTTCCCGAGGAGCAACGCGGCATCGCGATCAGCACGTTCGGCAAGGTCATCAAGCGCGGATGGGAATGGCTGGGTGTCACCCCGGGGACTCCCGATCGCATCGGCGGTCTGATCGAGGTGCCCGCGCTGGCGAGCTGCCTGACGCTGAACAAGGCGGACTTCATCCGCGCCGGGACGCGCGGGGCCACGTATCTGGCCTATCGCAAGACTCTCCAGGAAGCGGTGGCCCGCCAGCTCGCGGCGTGGGGCGATACCGTCGACGCGGGGGAGCGCGAGCGCCGCCGCGCGGCGCGGCCGGTGGAGCGCGATCTCGAGGCGGTCCTGGCCGACCTGGCCGATAGCTTTCCGTTGCTCGCCAGTCTGGTCGAGCATCGCGCGGGCGGTCAGCGGAGACTGCCGGTGGCGCAGGTGGACGGAAGCGTGGACCGGACCGTGCGCGTATCGGTCGTCGAGCGGGACGGGGCGGAATCGGCCACCGCTCGCGTCCGCGAACCCGAGGCCGACGCATCGCCGCGATCGCCGGAGACGGAGCGGGAGGCATTGCCTCCCGCCGAGCTCCACCTGCCGGCGGCGCGGGGACCGCGGCGGCCGGCCCGACACGCGCTCAGTATCCAGTTCGAATCGCGTGCCGACGACCCGGAGCTCGGCCGTCTCGTGGAATCGACGGTGTGGGTGAACGAGGCGCATCCCGCGTACCGGCGCGCGGTCGCGTCACGCTCGGAGGGATACCACATCGCGCTCGCGTGCGCGCTGGCGCTGTCGCCGCTGGCGGTGGAGCCGGCGAAGGAGCATGCCTTCGTGACGGCGTTCCTGGCCAGCTGGGGGGCGGCGCTGGATCGGCGGCGGGGGACCCGCCCCTCACCCTGACCTCGGGAGAATCTGTCCCTCTCCCCCGCCGAGGGGGAGAGGGTAGGGTGAGGGGGCGGGGTTACTGGCGGGCGGCGCGGGCGATCGGGGTGATCTTCTCGGCGAAGTTGACCTGGCTGTCGTCCTCGGGGGCGTAGCCGATCTTCTGGCGCGCGTTGGCGATGCTCCAGAAACGATGCGTGTTGCCGCTGATCCCGTACACGATCAGGAACGGCACGCCGTGCTCGTCGGTGATGTCTTCCGTCTCGACCATGCGGATCGCCTGCTGCACCTGGTCCCGGCGCGAGAGGTAGGCGCCGAGCGAGCGGTGCATGACCTTGATGTCCCCCGGCTTGACCTGATCGATGTCGTCGTCCCGAGGGCCGCCGATCCGCCACTGGACGACCTCGAGCTTCTTGCCGTCCACCTGGCCGGTGGCGAACACGAAGCCGAGGAGCTCGTACGCGGCCTTGGCCCAGCCGTACCAGTTGTCGGAGCGGGGCGGCATCTCCGGCGTGACCATGTCGAGCTTGCCCGCCCAGACGAGGCGCTCGTAATAGTCCGCGGCGTGGTTCGAGCTCGCGACGACCACGCGCCGGACGCCCGCCTCGAGCGCCGTGCGGTAGACGTTGTACGCGAGGGCGACGTTCTCGTGCTCGGCGCGGAACTTCGCATCGCTGTTGTTCTGCCACGTCGTCGCGTCGAGCCCGGGGGCGCTGACGAAGCCGCAATGGATCACGGCGTCGGCGCCGCTGAAGTGCCGGCGGTACACGTCGCGGTTCGGATTCGTGAGATCCGCGATCACCATGCCCGGCACGCGCGCGCCGCCCTTCGTCGTGTCACGCACGTCGATGGGGACCAGGTCCCACCGCTCGGAGAGCTCCTTGAACATGCGCTGCGCGACATACCCCGCCGCGCCGGTCAGCACCACGCGTCGCTTCGCCATATGACTCCTCGTCTGGGTCTGGGTGACGTTGTCATCCCCTCACCCTGGCCCTCTCCCCAGAGGGGAGAGGGAACCGAACCACAGGGAGAGGGTCGGGTGAGAGTCGGTGCCTAGAGCTGGAGCGCTTTCATCTGCGGCTCGGGGTAGCGCAGGCCGGCGGCGGCGCCGGGGGGCACGGCCTCGTCGAGCGCGGCGAGATCGTCGGGGGTCAGCTTGACCTCGAGCGCGCCCAGGTTTTCCTCCAGGTAGAGACGCCGCTTGGTGCCGGGGATCGGGAGCAGATCCTCGCCCTGGGCCAGGAGCCACGCGAGCACGAGCTGGGCCGGCGTGCAGCCCTTGTCGCGGGCCAGATCCTCCAGCCGGGCGACCAGCTTCACGTTGTGCTCGAAGTTGCGGTCCTGGAAACGGGGATGCTGGCGCCGGCGGTCATCCTCCGGGATGTCGCTCTCGCGCTGGATCACGCCCGTGAGAAATCCGCGGCCGAGCGGCGAGTACGCGACGTAGGAGATGCCGAGCTCGCGCGTGGTCGGCAGCGTCTCCTCGCCCGGGCTCCGGTAGAGCAGCGAGTACTCGCTCTGGACGGCGCTCAGCGGACGCACCGCGTGCGCCCGCCGGATCGTGGCCGGAGCTGCCTCCGAGAGGCCCAGCGCGCGCACCTTGCCTCGCTCGACCAACCGTGACATGGCGCCGACCGTGTCCTCGATCGGCACCTTCGGATCGACGCGGTGCTGATAGTACAGGTCGATGACGTCGACGCCGAGCCGCTTGAGGCTCGCGTCACAGGCGCGCGCCACGTAGGCGGGGCTCCCGTCCACGAGCTGCGTGCCGTTCGGCCCGCGCACGTTGCCGAACTTCGTGGCGAGCACCACCCGCTCGCGCCGGCCCTTCAGCGCCTTGCCGAGCAGCTCCTCGTTGTGGCCCCAGCCGTACATGTCGGAGGAGTCGACGAAGTTCACGCCCAGGTCGAGCGCGCGATGGATCACCGCCGTCGACTGGGCGTCGTCGCTGCGACCGTAGACGCCGGACATGGACATGCAGCCGAGCCCGATGGCCGATACCGTGATATCGCTGTGACCCAGTTTGCGGTGTTGCATGGAGATCTCCCGTGTGCGTGGAGGCCCGGAGCATCCGGGCGCGTCCAGCATTGTACTCCCGACGGGACCGACGCGCTTGTCTCGCGTCCGGCCCTGTGGCATCGTGGCCCCGCATGACGGCCCGCGATGCGGCTCCCTCCATGATCGCTCGGCGCTACGCGCGGTTCGTGCGCGAGCTGTCGCTCGACGACGTGCCGGCGCCGGTGGTCGACACGGCGGCCCTGCTCGCGCTCGACACGATCGGGAGCGGTCTCGCGTCGTGCCGCGAGGATTTCGGGCGCGCGGTGCTGCAGGCGGCCGAGCGCCTCGGCGGCCCGCCCGAGAGCGTGCTCATCGGGAGCAAGAACCGCGTGGCGGCGGCGAACGCGGTGCTGGCCAACGGCACGCTGGCCCACGGGCTCGATTTCGACGACACGCGGGAGGACGCGATCGTGCACACGGGCTCGGTGGCCGTGACCACCGCGCTGGCCGTGGGCGAGGCGGTCGGCGCCTCCGGTCGCGCCGTGCTGGCGGCGCTGATCGCCGGCGTCGAGGTGATGTGCCGCGTCGGGCTGGCCGCGATCGGCAAGTTCCACGCCCGTCACTACCATCCGACCGCGCTGGCGGGCGTATTCGCCGCGGCCGCCGCCGCCGGCAAGCTCCACGGACTCGGCGAAGACCAGCTCGTTCATGCATTCGGGATCTGCGGCAGCCAGGCGGGCGGCATCATCGAGTACCTGTCCGACGGAACGTGGACGAAGCGGCTCCACCCCGGATGGGCCGCGCACTCGGGCACGATCGCGACGCTGCTGGCGCGCTCGGGCTTCACCGGGCCCGAGCGCGTCTTCGAGGGCGAGCACGGCTTCTACCAGGCCTTCGCCGGCGGCGCTGATCGCGCGCGCCTCGACGCGTTGACCGGCACGCTCGGCCGGGTCTGGGAGCTCGGCGAGCTCACGTTCAAACCGTATCCGTGCGGCTCGCTCGCGCACCCGTACATGGACTGTGCGGGACGCCTCCGCGAGCAGCACGCGCCGCGCGCCGAGGAGATCGTGGCGGTGCGCTGCCGGACCAGCGCGGGTCCGGTGCCGCGGCTCTGGGAGCCGCTGGAGTCGAAACGCCGGCCGCCGAACGGCTACGCGGCGAAGTTCAGCCTCCCGTACCTGCTGGCGGCCATGCTGGTGAAGGGGCGCGTCGGTCTCGCGGAGTTCAGCGACGAGGCCGTCCACGACCCGGCCGTGCTCCGCGTCGCCGCGACGGTCGGCTACGAGCTCGATCCGGCGCTCGACGCGCCGGGCCGCTTCACCGGCCACGTCGAGCTGCGGCTGCGCGACGGCCGCGTGCTCGAGGCCCGGCAGGACCATGCGCGCGGCGGTCCGGCGGCGCCGATGACGCGGTCCGAGCTCGAGGCGAAGTTCCTCGGCAACGCCACGCTGGTCATGCCCGACGAGCGCGCCGCCCGTCTCGTCCACGAGATCTCGCAGCTCCGCAGCCGGGACCATCTCGCGGGATTGGTGGACTTGCTCACCTTGTGAGGAACCGAAGAACGAGAGGACACGAATGATGCGAAGGAGCAGATCCCACGCGCTGGTCGGCATCGCGTCGGTGCTCGTCCTCCTCGCCGGGTCGGCGGCGGCGCAGGACGCGCGCGTCGAGCCGGCCAGGAAGGAAGGCAAGGTCGTCTGGTACACGTCGCTGGCGCTCCCGAGCGCGGAGAAGGTGGCCAAGCTGTTCGAGCAGGCGTACCCCGGCATCAAGGTGGAGGTGCACCGCACCGGCTCGCAGCGGATTCTCCAGCGCGTGATGCAGGAGCTCGGCGCGAACATCAGGAACGCGGACGTGATCCACACCTCCGACGCCGGGCACTTCGTGCTGCTCAAGGAGAAGAAGCTCCTGATGAAGTACGCGCCGGCGGGCGTGGACGCGTTCCCCGCCGGCTTCAAGGACAGAGATGGCTTCTCCTATGGGCTGCGGGCCACGCTCAACGTGATCGCGTACAACACCCGGATCGTCTCGGCCGGCGACGCGCCGAAGACCTGGAAGGATCTTCTCGACCCGAAGTGGAAGGGCAAGCTCGTCACCGCGCATCCCGGCTACAGCGGCGTCATCTCGACGCACGTCCTCGCGCTCGCCAACCTGTACGGCTGGGACTACTGGAAGCAGCTCGCGCAGAACCGTCCCATGCTGGTGCAGTCGGCGGTCGACCCGGCGGGTGTCGTCGCCTCCGGCGAACGGCCGGTCGCCGTCAACGGCGGCGACTACACCTTCTATCAGAGCAAGAAGAAGGGGAATCCGATCGAGATCGTGTACCCGAAGGAAGGCGTCTCGCTCGTGGTCTCCCCGAGCGCGATCGCGAGCTTCGCGCCCCACCCGAACGCGGCCAGGCTCTTCACCGATTTCACGTTCAGCCGCGACGTCCAGCAGGTGCTCGCCGACTCCGAAGGCCTCTACACGGGCCACCCCGAGGTGAAGTATCCCGCCGACAAGCCCAAGCTCGGCGAGCTCAAGCTGCTCCAGGTCGACCCCGACGAGCTCGAGCGCAAGAGCGAGGAGATCAAGAAGCGCTTCGTGGAGTTCTTCGGTGCGTGAGGCCGTCCCTCGCTCTCACGAAGGACCCGCCCCTCACCCTGACCCTCTCCCCGGAGGGGAGAGGGGACTCGAGCTCTCATCCCTCTCCCCCGGAGGGGGAGAGGGCAGGGTGAGGGGGAGGTCGACTAGACCGCGCGATGGCTGAGCAGGCGGCCGCCGCCGCGCGGCCTCTTCCGTCCCGCCTCGAGGGGATCGACCGCTCGGCGCCGGTGTGGGTGGCCGCGGCGGCGGCGCTGGCGTTCCTGATCCTGCTGCCGCTCGGCTGGCTCGCGTACGTCAGCGTCAGCGGCGAGGGCGGGCTCACGCTTGCGCACTACGCGCGCGTGATCACCGATCCGCAGCTCCAGAAGGCGCTCTGGAACACGGTCGTGCTGGCCTTCTGGGTCGGCCTCGCGTCCGTGGTGCTCGGCGCGCCGATGGCCTGGCTCTCCGCGCGGACCGATCTGCCCGGGCAGCGCACGATCCGCGCGCTCATCATGGCCTCGTTCGTCACCCCGCCGTTCCTGGGCGCGTTCGCCTGGGTGATGCTGGCGGGGCCGAACGCGGGAGTTCTCAACAAGCTGTACCGGGCGGCGACCGGTGCCGAGGAGCCGCTCGTCAACATCTTCAGCATGCCGGGCCTGATCTTCGTCGTCTCGATGTACACGTTTCCGTACGTCTACATCATGATCGTCAACACGCTCGAGCTGATCGCCTCGGATCTGGAGGAGGCGGCCGGAATTCTGGGCGCGAATCGCTGGTGGGTCGCGCTCACGATCACGTTCCCGCTGGTGGGGCCGGCCATCCTGAGCGGCTTCATCCTCTCGGTGCTCCAGGCGCTCGCGCTGTTCGGCTCGCCGGCGATCCTCGCGCTGCCCGCGGGCTTTCACACCATCACGACGCAGATCTGGTCGCTGTTCCAGTACCCGCCCAAGGTGGAGATGGCCGCCGCCTTCTCGATGCCGCTGCTGCTGGCGACGGCCTTGCTGCTGCTCGTCCAGAAGAAGCTCCTCGGGCGCCGGGGATACGCCGCGGTCGGCGGCAAGGGCGCGCGGCGGCGGCGCATCCCGCTCGGAGCCTGGCGCTACCCGGCGCTGCTCGGCTGTCTCGCGGTGATGGCTGGCGCGATCTTCCTGCCCTACGGGATCCTCGCCAAGGCGGCGTTCTCGCGCGCCTGGGCCCAGCCCCTGGACTGGGAGAACTTCACGCTGGCGAACTGGAGCTTCACGTTTCTCTACAGCTCCACGCAGGCCGCCATCGTGAACACGCTGGAGCTCGGCGTGATGACCGCGTGTGTCGGCGCGGGGCTGGCCGCGCTCCTCGCCTACGTCGCGAACCGTCGGCTCGTGGTCGGGCACCAGCTCCTCGGGTTTCTCGCGCTCGCGCCCGTCGTGATCCCGGGCGTGGTGCTCGCGGTCGCGCTCTTCATCGCCTACACGCGGCCGCCGCTCGTGCTGTACGGTACGCTCTGGATCCTGTTCGTCGCCTACCTCACCAAGGAGATGCCGGTCGGCTACGCGCAGGCGGAGGCGACCTTCCGCGGCATCCACCCGGAGCTCGAGGAGGCGGCGCGCATCCTCGGGGCCGGGCGGCTGCGCGTGCTGCGCGAGATCACGGCGCCGCTCGCCCGCAGCGGGGTCATCGCGACCTGGTGCTTCATCTTCATCGGCGTGATCCGCGAGCTCTCGGCGTCGATCATCCTGTTCACGCCGAACACCAAGGTCATCTCGGTCGTGATGTTCGACCTCAAGGAGGAGGGGCAGTTCGGGGCGATCGCGGTGCTCGGGCTGTTCACGCTCGGCATGACGTTCGGCGCCGTGCTCCTCATGCAGACGCTGCTCGGCCGCGACCTCTTCGGGGCCCGGGAGTGAGGCGCCGATGCCCGGCGTGACGATCAAGGGGCTCACTCGCCGCTACGGCGAGGTGGCCGCGGTCGAGGCGCTCGACCTGCACGTCAAGCCGGGCGAGCTGCTGGCGCTGCTCGGCCCCTCGGGCTGCGGCAAGACGACCACGCTGCGTCTGGTGGCCGGCTTCCTGAAGCCGGATGCCGGCGAGATCTGGGTCGGCGAGCGCTGTCTGTCGTCGCCGGCCACGGTGATCCCGCCGGAACGCCGGCGCATGGCCATGATCTTCCAGAGCTACGCGTTGTGGCCCCACATGACGGTGGCGCAGAACGTGGCGTACGGGCTGCGCTTCAATGGCGCGCCGCGCAGCGACCGCGAGCGGCGGGTGCGCGAGATGCTGAAGGTCGTCCAGCTCGCGGGCTACGAAGCCCGCTACCCGGGCGAGCTCTCCGGCGGCCAGCAGCAGCGCGTGGCGGTGGCCCGGGCGCTGGTCGTCGAGCCGGAGATCTTGCTGCTCGACGAGCCGCTGTCGAACCTCGACGCGAACCTGCGCGAGGAGATGCGCTTCGAGATCCGGCGGCTGCACGAGGCCTTCGGCATCACCACGCTCTACGTCACGCACGATCAGGCCGAGGCGATGGTGATCTCCGACCGGGTGGCCGTCCTCGACCAGGGCCGGGTGGCGCAGGTGGGCAGCGCCGAGGATCTGTTCGAGCGTCCGCGCACGCGCTTCGTCGCCCAGTTCATCGGCAAGACCAATCTCATCGACGCCGTCGCCGCCGGGCCGGACGTGGTCGAGCTGGGCGCGCTCAGGCTCCGGGTCGCCGCGACCACGCTCCGCACCGGCGCCCCGGTGACGATCTCGATCCGCCCGCACCGCATCGAGCTGTCGAGGGACGCCGCGGCGCCGTCGTCACGCTCGGCGGGCGCGCCGGGCGGCAATCGGCTGCGCGGCACCGTCCAGCGCGCCAGCTACCTCGGCGAGGTCGTAGACTACGAGGTGCGGCTCGACCCCGGCGGGGTGCTGGTGCGCGCCGCCGGCCCGGCCACGCTCCGCCTCGCTCCGGGTGAGGCCGTCAGCGTCCACGTGCCGCCGGACGCCTGCATCCCCCTCGCCTGAGGGGGTCAGGTCTCACAGTGTTATCAATTCCGGAGGACCGAGAATGGCAACTGGCAAGACAGTAAGGCCTGACCCCCGTTGGGTGGTGGGGGGGGGTGCTGGTGGTGCTGGTGGCGGGGTGCGAGATGCGGCCGCATGGGCAGCACGAGGCGCGGCGCGATGCGGGGCCGCCGATGCTGTACGACAATCTCGGGAGCTATCGGCAGAAGATCACCACGGCGTCGCCCACGGCCCAGGCGTACTTCGACCAGGGACTGCGGCTCGTCTACGGCTTCAATCACTGGGAGGCGCAGCGGGCATTCCGCGAGGCGGCGCGGCTCGACCCCTCCTGCGCCATGTGCTACTGGGGTGTCGCGCTCACCTACGGATCGAACTACAACAGCCCGACCGACCGGGAGCGCGAGCAGGGCGCGTACGAGGCGGTCCAGCAGGCGAGCCGGCTGGCGAGCGGCGCGACGCCGCGGGAGCGCGCCACCATCGAGGCGCTCGCCCGCCGGCACTCGGCGGACCCGAAGGCGGATCGCGCGGCGCTCGATCGCGCCTACGCGGACGCCATGCGCGAGGTGACCAGGCGCTTCCCGACGATCCGGACGCGGCCACGCTCTTCGCGGATGCGCTGATGGTTCTGCGTCCGTGGAGCCTGCTGGGAGGACATTCTCAAGGAGCCGGCGCCGCCGGCGGCGATGCCGTACGTGAGCGGCGTCTGGCGGTACACGCGCGGTCTGGCCGTCGTGGCCACCGGCCGCCGCGCGGACGCGGCCAAGGAACTGGCCGCCCTCGAGGCGATCCGGCAAGCGGTGTCGCCGGATCGCACGGTGGCGGGCTTCTTCAAGACGCAGGACATGCTGTTGCTCGCGGCCGAGGTCCTGGCCGGCGAGATCGCGGCCCGGAGCGGAGACACCGACGCCGCCGTCCAGCATCTCTCGAAGGCCGTTCAGCTGCAGGACGGCCACTGGTTCACCGAGCCGCCGCCGTGGTACTACCCCGTGCGGCAGTCGCTCGGCGCCGCGCTGCTCGCCGGGCGCCGCGCGCCCGAGGCGGAGGCGGTGTACCGGGAGGACCTCAAGCGCAATCCCGAGAACGGCTGGTCGCTCTTCGGCCTGGCCCAGAGCCTCCGCGCTCAGGGTCGCACGGCCGACGCCGCCGCCGTCGACGAGCGCTTCCGCCGCGCCTGGGCCCGTGCCGACGTGACCCTCACCGCGTCGAGATTCTACGAGGTCGTTCGCAACGGCGGCGGCATGGCCTACGGTACGTACTTCGAGCGCCGCGCCAAGCGCGTCCTCGACGGCGAGTTCTCGCCGACCTTCATGCTCGAGCTGATGCGGAAGGATGCGATGCTCGCGCTGACGCTGGCCCAGTCCGTGAAAGTCCCGGCGCCGCTGCTCGAGGAGACGAAGCGCACGTACGACGAAGGCGTGGAGCGGGGCTGGGGTCAGGAGGACTTCTCGGCCGTCACGCACGTGATCGAGCATCGCATCGGCCGGTCACTGTCGAAGCGGTAGCGTGACCGACCATCTCCTGCGGGACGTCAGGGTGCTGGACGTCGGGAGCTGGATTGCCGGCCCGGCGGCGGCGACCGTGATGGCGGACTTCGGCGCCGAGGTCATCAAGATCGAGCCGCCGGGCGGCGATCCGTATCGCGCGATGGTCGAGCTGCCGGGCTTCCCGGTCAGCGATCTCAACTACGCCTGGCTGCTCGGCGCGCGCAACAAGAAGAGCGTCGTGTTGAATCTCACGCGACCCGAGGCGCGCGAGGTGCTGCTGACGCTCGCCCGGCGGACCGACGTCTTGCTGACCAACCAGCCGCCGATGCGGCTCGAGCCGCTCGGCCTCACGTACGAGAGGCTGTCCGCCGTGAACCCGCGGCTGATCTACGCGTCGGTCTCGGCCTACGGCGACGTCGGCGAGGAACGGCACCGGTCCGGCTTCGACATCAACGGCTGGTGGGCGCGGTCCGGGCTCATGGACCTTGTCCGCGCGGCCGGCGCCGCGCCGACCGGCTCGATGCCCGGAATGGGCGACCACCCGACGGCGATGGCGCTGTTCGGAGCCATCATGTTGGCGCTGTACCGGCGCGAGCGCACGGGGCGCGGCAGCCAGGTCTCCACCTCGTTGATCGCCAACGGCGCGTGGGCGAACAGCGTGCTGATCCAGGCCATGCTCTGCGAGGCGCGATTCCTGGAGCGGCCGCCACGCGAGCGCGCGTACAACGCGCTCAGCAACATCTACCAGTGCCGGGACGGGCGCTGGTTCGTCCTGACATTGCTCCGCGGGCCGAAGGAGTGGCCGCCGTTCGTGCGCGCGCTCGGCCGACCGGACCTCCTCGACGACGCGCGATTCGCGACGCCGGAAGAGCGCCGCGGGAACTCGGCTCTGCTGATCAAGCTGCTCGACGAGGTCTTCGCCCAGAAGGACTGGGCCGAGTGGCATCGCCTCTTCGAGGCCCATGGCATCACCGCCGCGCCCGCGGCGCGACTCGACGACGTCTGCCGGGACCGCCAGCTCGCCGACACCGACACGATCGTGCCGCTCCAGCACGAGGGCCGCCCCGGCCTTCGCACCGTGATGAGCCCCATCCGCGTCGCCGGCCAGCCGCCGGTGCCGCCCCGGCGCGCGCCCGAGCTCGGTGAGCACACCGACGAAGTGCTGCGCGGGCTGGGCTACGACGCGGAGAAGATCCAGGAGTTGCGGAGCCTGGGCGCGCTCGGCTAGCGCTAGCTGGCCTGCACCCTCACCCAGCCCTCTCCCTCAGAGAGGGAGAGGAACCTTTCTTGATCCCTCTCCCCCTCAGGGGGGAGAGGGCAGGGTGAGGGGGCGGTTAACCAGGCCGCAGCACGCGCCCCGGCCCCGGCTCGCCCCCCTCCGGCATGTGCCCCTCGCGAATCACGGCGCGCCCGTTCACGAACGACCACGCGATGCCGCTCGCGCGCTGGACGAGGCGGGGGCCGCCGCCGGGAAGGTCGTGCACCAGCTCGGGCGGGTGATCGGCGATGGTCGCGGGGTCGAACACCGCGATGTCCGCCGCGAGTCCCGGCGCCAGGCGGCCCCGATCCCGCAGGCCGAAGATGTCGGCGGGCATCGACGTGATCCGCCTCACGCCCTCCTCGAGCGACAGCGCCTGCCGTTCGCGCACCCAGTGCCCGAGCAGGCGGCTCGTCTGGCCCGCCTCGCAGAAGAGCGTCAGATGAGCGCCCGCGTCGGAGAGGCCGAGGAGCGACCGCGGATGGGTGAAGATCTCGGCGACCGAGGCCGCGTCGGTGTTCATCACGGCCACGGTGAACTCGGTCTTCAGGTCGTCCCCGAGGGCCAGATCGAAGAAGGCGTCCACCGCGTCCTTGCCCATCTCCGCCCCGACATCGGCGACCGTGCGCCCGACGAAGCGAGCATATGAGGGTGACCGCACCGCATTGACCCTCAGCGGAGCCGTGTCGCCCCGGAACAGGGTCGTGCGTCCGGCCGAGGCCCGGAACTCCTCGCGGAACGCGCCGTCGCGGAACAGCGCGCGCCAGCCGGTGACCGGCGTGTCCAGCACGCGCTTCCACACGGGGAAGCGGTAGAACGGGAAGGCCCCGGAGAGATCGAACGTGGCCGTCAGCGGCGAGCACGTCACCTGCGGATAGAGCGCGAGGCCCTCCGCCACGAACGCCTCGATGCGCGCCAGGACCTCACGGTGCTCGTCCGCACGCGCGGGGTTGTGGCGCAGCGACACCGGCATGACCGGCCGGCCGCTCGCCCGCGCCAGCTCGGCGAAGCGGTCGACCTCGGCGATCCGGTCCTCGCGCGTGCCGCCGATGGTGAGCTCGAGCACGCCGCGCCCCGTGCTGCCCATCACCGCCACCAGACGGGTGAGCTCGTCGTCGTGGGCGAGCCGGCTCGGCACCGGCCGCCCGCGATCGCCGACGTGGTTCTTGTTCGTCGTCGACGACAGGCCCACCGCGCCCGCGGCCATGGCGTCGATCAGCAGCTCCCCCATCCGCTCGACCTCGCCGGCCGCCGCCTCGCGCTCCCACGCCTCGTCACCCATCACGTACTGGCGGAGCGCGGAGTGACCGACGAACGAGCCCACGTTCACCGAGAGGCCGGCGCCGTCGATGGCCTGCAGATACTCGGCGAAGCTCTCCCAGCCCCAGCGGATGCCCTGCTGCATCGCCCCGAGCGGCATGCCCTCGACGTACTGGAGCATGCGCATCAACGTCTCGCGATCCTGCGCCCGGCACGGCCCGATGGTGAAGCCGCAGTTGCCGATCACCACGGTGGTCACGCCGTGCCACGAGGAGCACGAGGCCGTCGGATCCCACGTCAGCTGGGCGTCGTAGTGCGTGTGCGGGTCGATGAAGCCCGGCGCCACCGCGAGGCCCGTGGCGTCGACTTCCTGTCGGCCCCGCCCGCTCACCGCGCCGATCTCGGCGATGCGCCCGCCGGCCACGGCGAGGTCACCGCGGCGCGGTACCGCGCCGGTCCCATCCACGATCATGCCGCCGCGAATCACGAGGTCATGGCTCATGCTGAAGAAGCTACGGCCTCGGCTGGATCGAGTCAACAGCGCCCCGCCTTGACACCGGACTGCTCGGAGGTGTCTCTTGTCAGGGCAGCCTCAGCATCGGCGGAAAGGACCGCGCATGCTCCCACTGACTGGCATCAAGGTCGTCGAGGTCGCGATGAACCTGGCGGGGCCGTTCGCCGGCGAGATCCTGGCCCACATGGGCGCCGACGTCGTGAAGGTCGAGCGGCCGGAGGGCGACGACGCGCGCGGGTGGGGGCCGCCGTTCTGGCGCGGCACCTCGCCGACGTTCCTGGCCGTCAACAGCAACAAGCGGTCGATCACGCTCGATCTCAAGGATCCGCAGGCCGTGGCGTGGCTCAAGGAGTACGTCGCGCAGGCGGACGTGCTCGTGCAGAACCTGCGGCCCGGCGTCGTCGACGATCTCGGGATCGGCCCGGCCGCGATGCTCGCGGTGAACCCGCGACTCGTGTACTGCTCGCTGCTCGCCTTCGGCCAGTCGGGCCCGATGCGGCTCCGCCCCGGGTACGAGCCGATGGTGCAGGCCTTCGCCGGCCTCTTCATGGTGAGCGGCGAGGAAGGCGGGCCGCCGACCCGCATCGGCACCTCGATCCTCGATCTCGGCACCGGCATGTGGGCGGCCATCGGCGCCCTCGCCGGGCTCGTCCAGCGCCAGCAGACGGGACGCGGCTGTGTCGTCGACACCTCGTTGTTCGAGACCGCGCTGGCCTGGCTGTCCGGTCACTTCGCGACGTTCCGCGTTTCCGGCGAGCCGCCCGTGCGGCATCGCACCGGAAGCCCGCGCGTCGTCGTCTTCCAGGGCTTCGAAACCAAGACGGGCCCGATCATCATCACCACCGCCAACGACCGGCTGTTCGCGAAGCTCGCCGCCGAGCTCGGCCATCCGGAGTGGGCGAAGGATCCGCGCTTCGCGACGAACGCGCAGCGAGTCACCAACAAGGACGCGCTGATCGGGATGATCGAGCCGATCCTGCTCACGCGGACCAAGGGCGAGTGGATCGACCGGCTCGAGCAGGCCGGCGTGCCGTGTGCGCCGATCCAGGACCTCCGCGAGGTCGTGGCGCATCCGCAGACGGCCGCGCTCGGGATCATCCAGCCCGTGCCCGACCTCGATCTCGAGCTGATGGGCCTGCCGATCTCGTTCGACGGCGTGCGGCCCACGATCCGGACCGCCCCGCCCGCGCCCGGGCAGCACAACGAGGAGATCGTCGGGCCGGCGCGCGCCGAGGAGGCGCCAAGAGAGCGGCGATGACCACCGCCTTCGCCGGCTACACGCTGCCCGACGAGCTCGTCCTGCTGCGCGAGCAGATCCGCCGGATCGTGCGCGAGGACGTCGTGCCGCTCGAGCAGCGCATCGATCCGGACGCGGCCGACATCCCGGAGGAGGACTATCGCCGGCTCTCGGCCAAGATCAAGGCGGCCGGACTCTGGTGCCTGGGCGCTCCGGAGGCGTACGGCGGCGGTGGCCTCGACACCTTCGGGATGTGCGTGGTGCTTGAGGAGATGTCGCAGCATCGCATGGGGCTCTACAACCCCGGCTGCGGGATCTTCGGGCGCTATCCGCCGCCGGTGATCTGGGGCGGCACGCGCGCGCAGATCGAGAAATATGCCGTGCCCACGCTGCGCGATGGCGCGTACACGTTCTTCGCGATCACGGAGCCCAGCGGCGGCTCCGATCCGGCGAACGCGATCCAGAGTCGCGGGGTCAAGCGCGGAGACCGCTGGGTCCTGAACGGCACCAAGATGTTCATCTCCCACGCTCACGAGGCGGAGTGGGGGGTGGTCTTCGTTCGCACCGACGGCAGCAAGGGGCGGCAGGGCATCAGCTGCTTCATCCTCGAGAAGGGCATGCCCGGGTTCACGCCGCGTCCGATCCGTACCATTCGCACGGTCTCGGTGCCGTGCGAGGTCGCGCTCGAGGACTGCGAGGTGCCCGAGGAGAATCTCCTGGGGCAGGAGGGGCAGGGCCTGAGCCTCTGCCTCGATCTCCTCACCCGGCTGCGCTTTCCGTACTCGGCGTGCAACCTCGGCGTCACGGTGGC